>JGI10211J34971_10005285_pt1 | contig 10103 bp, 20 predicted proteins | sample Etolagsediment_FD_34971 | JGI IMG/M metagenome (IMG submission 34971)
TAATAATGTAATTGACGGTTATAGTGGAAATATAGAATTGATTAAAACTATTGGTTTAGTCGATGATGATAGACTAAAGGATACAAGAACACATAAATTTATATATAAAAACGAATTATATTATATAAGTTATGATAATTCATTAAAATCTATTAATTGGAAAACAGAAAATATTACCACAATAGCATCTGGACTTTCTATGTTTAGCGAATCTATGGCAGTTCCGCAACTACAAATTCCCAGTCAATCAACAATGAATTCCAGAGGATATAACACAAGAACATCTTTTGATCTTAGAATTACAGGCATTAAATCACTTTAAGGAAATTAAATTATGTCATTAACAGCAAATACAGTATCAACTGCTCCATCTGCAGCAGCAGTAGTTGATACTACAACAGTAATAACAAAAAGATATTCAGGAATGACCGTTGCAAATAGTATAGTTACAACTATATATACCGCTCCAACAGATAAACTAGTATACATATATCCAATAAAAATCTTCTTAGGGTCTATCAATGCATGCTTTTATGCTAACATATCTACTCTCCTGACTATCCCTCAAAATGCTGACTTTAGGGGACATTATGTTGTCTGCAATGATAGTACAACTGGGGTCGTTGGTTATGGTGCTGGTGATTATTTAGTTATGCAGGGCTCATATAATGGTGGTGCCGATGCAGCCTATAATTACGTTGCTGGTACTAGTAACCTTGAGTTTAATAATAATTTTACTAGTATTTCAGGGTCTAATAGTTTCCTTCCAAGACCATGGCTTTTAGATCCTGGATATTCATTATTACATTATTCTGGAACCATAAGCGGTAAAGAGCATTATTGGGATTTTTTACTAGAAGAAAGAACGTACAATGCATAAACATATTATAAAAGTAGACGAAAACAACAGAGTAGTTGCTTTAAGACAAGGAATGTACACTGCTGTAACATCACCTAACGAATATCTAATAACACATATTCCAAATCTATCAGTTATAGGATCAGTATTTGATCCAACAACCAAAACTTTTACATTTGATGAAGAATATGATGCTCAAACAGCAATAAACACACCACCTGCGGAACCTGAAGTTACAGAACCTCCAGCAGAATAAATAATAATATGGCAACTCTTACAAACATATTCATAGATCAAGGCGCATCATTTTCAACATCAGTCACAGTTACTGATACAGATGAAAGCGCATTTGATCTTGCTGACTATACAGCAGAAGCACAAATAAGAAAGACTTATGATTCTCTTACATCAACCAGTTTTTCTACATCAATTGATGCAAATCCTGCTTCTGGATTGATTACATTAGAGTTGACTCCAGCACAAACAACTGCACTGGAAGCAGGAAGATATGTTTATGATTTGGTGATTACATCAAATGGTGGAATAAAAACAAGAGTGATTGAAGGTATTGCAACAGTCTTGCCTAGTGTTTCAAGGAGTTAATAAATGGCAATTACTGCAAAGATAAATCGTGCTCCTAATGTTGCAGGTTCTGTTTCTCAAGGAAATCAAGTACAAGTGACCAGAGTTCAGGTTCCAGCTGCAACAAAAGCAACACAACTTACTGATTTTGATTTATCAGGAGTACAGGATGGATCTCTATTACAGTATAATTCTGAAAGAAAAGTATTTGTGACCACTACATCAATATCTGGAGCAGTATTTTAAGGATAACAAATGGCAGCTGATACAATTATTCAAATAAAAAGAACTACTGGAACTGGTGTTCCGGCAGGTGGTGCTGAGAGAGGTGAATTAGTTTATGTTTATGACACTTCTGATACAACCACTACTGGATCACAGGGCGGAAATACAAAAAGACTTTTTATTGGAGATGGTTCTGGTCAAAGTCTCATAAGAATTGGTGGTGAATATTATACAAATCTTCTTGAAGTACCACAGGGCACGCTTACTGCTAATAAAGCTATAGTTACTGATAACAATAAAGCAATTGATGACTTATATGTAGGAAATAATAGTACCATTGGCGGTTCTATAAAATTAAATGAAGGAACAAATAATGGATCTCATTATGTTGCATTAAAAGCATCAGATAGTCTTGCTGCCAATATCACATTTCGATTGCCGGAATCATTACCTGGATCAACAGGACAAGCATTAGTATCAGACACTAGTGGCAATCTTTCGTTTCAAACTGTTGGTGGTTTACTTGATATTAATGCTGATGGTTCTACAAACGATACTATTGATTTGGCAGCTGATACTTTAACAATATCTGGTGGAACAGGAATTACAACAACTATTGCATCAAATGAAATCACAATTTCGGGTGATGATGCTACCACTACTACAAAGGGTATTGCAAGTTTCGACACAGATCATTTTACTGTTAGTACTGGTGTTGTTACAATAAAAGCAAGTTCAATTGAAAATGGAGATTTAGACAATTCTACCATTTCCATTGCCGCAGATACAGGAACAACAAATGCTGTTGATTTAGGTGATACATTAACAATTCAAAGTGGAACTGGAACAGGTATTGCTACATCAGTTTCTGGTGATGTTCTTACTGTCTCTGGAGTTGATGCTACGACTTCTACAAAAGGTGTAGCAAGTTTTGCAGCATCTGATTTTGCGGTAACAACTGGTGGAGTTTCAATCAAAGCAGGTGGCGTTTCAATTTCACAACTTGAACATAATTCCGTTACAATAGGTTCAGATAGCATAACTTTAGGTGGTATATTAAGCGCATTTACTTCTTTAACAGTAGATAATATTACTGTTAATGGAAATACTGTTACAGCTACAACTGGAAATTTGGAAATTGATGTAACAGATAGTAATGGGGTTATTGATGTAAATAACAACATAATTTCCGGTGTTGCTACTCCCGTTAATACCCAAGATGCAGCAAACAAACAGTATGTTGATGATGTAGCACAAGGTTTACATATTCATGCTTCTGTAGAAGTTGCCTCAACAACAAATTTTTCAGGATTTAGTGCTGGTACTATCACATTATCATCTCCAATTGCGGTATCAACAGGTATTGATGGATTTACTGATGCTGCGCATTTGGTAACAGGCGCAAGAATTTTGATCAAAGATCAAACGAATGCAAATGAGAATGGTATTTATACCATGAATGTTTCTGGTTCAGCAGGAAGTGAACAGATTGACAGCTTCACTAGAGCAGATGATTTTAATACAGCAGTCGAAATCGCAGGTGGTGATTTTGTATTTGTAATTCATGGAACAGAATACGCAAACACTGGATGGGTTCAAACAGAACATGTTGATACCGTAAATACTGATGATATAAGTTTCACTCAGTTTTCTGGTGCAGGAACATTTCTTGCAGGTGATGGACTTACTCTTACGGGAAATGAATTTTCAGTAGTCGGAACATCAAATAGAATTTCTGTTTCTGCAAGTGGTGTTGATATTGATACAAATTATGTTGGCCAATCATCTATTACAACTCTTGGAACAATTGCAACAGGAACATGGAATGCTGATGTGATTGGTCCAGTATATGGTGGTACAGGTTTAAGTTCTTATACAACTGGTGATTTAGTTTATGCTAGTGCTGCAAATACTTTAGCAAGTTTAGGAATAGGATCAACAGGCGAAATTCTTACAATAGCAGCAGGTGTTCCTGCATGGACTGACACAATTGACGGTGGAACGTATTAATAAATATGTCTGTAATTAAATTAAAAAGATCAGAAACGGGTTCTTCTGTACCCACTACTTCCGACTTGGAAGTTGGAGAAGTAGCACTTAATACGGTAGATCAGAAAATATATGTAAGAGATAGTTCTAATAACATTATCACAGTTGCTAATTTCTCAGCAGGTGGTGGTTCATCTCTTGCACTAAATGATCTTTCTGATGTTTCTACCGCAAGCGCAAGTACAGGACAAGTTCTTACAGTTCAATCAGATGCATCTTTTGCCTTTGAAACACCATCAGCTGCAGCAGACGATTCGTTTATAAATGCAATCATATTCGGTTAAAAAATAGATGGCAAACACATTACTTTTAAAAACGTATGATGGTGGAACAAATTATGCAACAGCTAATTCTGATGCTTCTGTTTATACTGTTCCTTCTGCCAAAACAACTATTATAATCGGATTTATGATTTCAAACATCACAACAAACACAATTGTTGTTGGTGTAAAGATTACAGATAATGATGCTTCACAGACAGTAAACTTTATGAAAAATATTTCAATACCTTCTGGATCTTCATTAGAAATCATGGGTGGAAACAAGATGATATTGAATACTTCAGATATTTTAAAAGTCACATCTGATACGGCTAATTCATTTGACGTAACAATTAGTATTGTGGAGCAAGATACATGAGTCGAGCACTAGATGTTGCAAATGATCTTTCTACTCTTGGTCCAAAATATGATGCAGGAAATTTTGATGCCATCTCAGTAACAAATTCTGTTGTAGATGCAGGACAACTTCTTGGAATTGATCTTTCTGGTCTTGCAAATGCTGGCGATTATATTTCAGTCAATGTAACAAACGCACAAGATGATGAATTTCTGGTGTTCTCTAGCGGTACATTGGTTAATCAGGCATTATCATCTATTGATCATGATGCATTGACAAACTTTGTTGCAAACGAACATATTGACTGGACAAGTGCATCAGCAAATTTCTCGACAACTGGAACATTTAATACTCATACAATTCCATCAGGAACAGGAACACTGGCATTAGTTGGAGACATTCCAACAAACAATAATCAGTTGACCAATGGTGCTGGTTATATTACTTCAGCATCTCTTAGTGGGTATCTAACAGCTGAATCTGATACGCTAGATAGTGTAACAGGTAGAGGAAATTCAACAACAAATGGAATTTCTATTGGAACACTTAACACTCATACAATTCCATCTGGAACAGGAACACTAGCATTAACATCTGATATTCCAACAAACAATAATCAGTTGACAAATGGTGCTGGTTATCTAACAGCTGAATCTGATACACTAGATTCCGTGACAGGTAGAGGAAATTCAACAACAAATGGAATCACCGTTGGTTCCTTAAATACTCATACGATTCCATCAGGAACAGGAACACTTGCTTTGGAAGCAGATACAATACTCACAGCAATCATTTATTCGGCAGCACTAGGATAATTCATGGCAACATTTGTAAGATATTCTGAAACAGCAGGAACATCACTTACTGCTGTAAATGGTTCTGGTCCGACAAATGCTTCGATTGTTGTTGGATTGATTGCCTCAAATACAGGTAGTGCTTCTGATACAATAGATATTACTATTGGAACAACATCTGATTACTCTAGTAATCCAACCACATTCGATTATGTTATCAAAGGTGCACCGATTCCTGTTGGTAGTACACTCAGCGTTTTAGATGGAAAATTGGTAATTAATTCATCAGATATTATTAAGGCAAAAAGTACAAATGGTACAGTTGATGTTACTGCTTCTATCTTGGAGTTATAAAAGATGAGTGGATATGTAGGCAGCAAGAGATCCAGCAGTTTAGTCAGTTTTGATGAGGGTACAATTGGCAGTGGTGTTGTGTTTCCTGCTGGGCATATTTTACAAGTACAAAGAGGGTCAAGAGATAAAAATGGGATAAGTGTCAGCAGTGCAACTTATGTTGATACGGTTACAAAATCAATCACTACAGTTGCGGCAAATTCTACTATATTAGTGATTTATGATGGGCAAAGTTGGATCAATGGCCCTTCTAATATGTATACATATGTAGTTTTAAATAGAACAGGTGGTGCATCTGGAGATGGAGATATTGTTTCAGAAACTAATCTTCGTGGTCTTAGTGCTCAAGGTGTTTCAGCAGATTCTGTACATACGATGGAACAAACTTATACCTACATAGATTCACCAGCAGTTGATGCTGAAACAACATTAACTTATAAAATTAAACAGAATGGAAGTCCTGATAGTGAGACATCAATCGTTGGTTCTAATTGTTCTTTGGTTTTATTTGAGATAGCAGCATGAATGATTTATTACTTAAAGATAAGGCAATAAGATTGGCACATCCTAATGTGGTGGCTGTAGATTTAGGAAGTTGGGAATGTTTTGATGTAAACAATAACATTGTTAATATTGATGATGTATTAGTTCGAGAAAAATTAAATGAACTAGAAGCAGCAGAACCACTGCGTTTACTCCGTCAACAACGCAACCAACTCCTAGCAGAATCCGACTGGATGGCAGTATCCGACAGAGTAATGACCCAAGCACAAATTGACTATCGTCAAGCACTCAGAGATTTACCCCAAACTGCAGATCCACAACTAGATGAAAACGGAAATCTAACCAACGTAACGTGGCCTACCTATGAGTAATGCGAGAGATATTGCAGATGCAGGACATCAATTAGTTGCAAGAGTTACTTTTGTTGGAGATGGGACATCACCACATGATAGAGAATCTTTTTTTAATGTTTCTAGTGTCACCTCGACAGTAACAGGTATTTTTACCATAAATTTTACCAATCCTGTTAGTGCAGGTTATACCGTTTCTGGGATGGGGTCACGATCAGGTTACTCAGGTGATGGAGATAGCTGTAATGTCCACCTAATGAATGGTGAAGAATTAACAAATACAGGATCTTTCCAGATTAGATGCCATTTATCTAGAAATGCAATTGCTCATAACCCAAAACGAGTTTGTTTAACTGTTTTTGCTTAATAATAGGATTCAAAATGAAACTAGCAATTTTCCCAAATGAAACGACAATCTCTGTTTTAGTACCCGCCCCAAACTGTGGGCTAACACTGGAACAAATCTGTGCTAAAGATGTCCCGACAGGCGTCAAATACAAAATTATCGACAGTTCAGAACTTCCAGCAGACCGAGAGTTTCGGAATGCGTGGGACTATGATTTCACCAATTCATACGATGGAGTAGGTGCGTGATTACGATCAATCTGACTAAAGCAAAAGAGATCAAAAAAGAATCTCTCCGACAGCAAAGAAAGCCTTTGTTAGAAGCACAAGATGTCGCTTTTCAAAGAGCCTTGGAATCCAGTGCAGATACGACTGCGATTATAACGGAAAAGGTTCGCTTACGGAACATCACGATGCTCTGTGACACGGCAGAAACCGTGGAAGATTTAAAAGCTATTGACATCAACGCATCATGACTACTGCTGTTGAGATTGCAGATGCAGGACACCGTATTTTAGCTAGAGTAAGAGTTGATACCTCTAGTCCCTATTATCTAGATGGGTATAACATTAGTTCAACAGTTAATTACAACAATGGCAGGTGGACTTTTTCTTTTGTAAATAATGCTACTACAACAAACTATTCAGTTGTTGCGCTTAATTCTGGATATAATTGTAGCGAGTATTGGCCATCACGCAGTAATAGTGGTTTTGCAGTAGATTCTTGGTATGCCAGTTCCACCAATGGTTCAAAGGCTCCAGTAGGAGGCATATTATCAATTATTGTTATAGAATAACTTATGAAACTAGCAGGATTTAAATGTCGTACATAGGGAACCAGCCCGTCCTCAATACAAGTGAATTCCGAGAGGAGTTTTCGGTAACCAGTACACAGACGGTTTTCAATACTTCTGGATTTGTTACCAACACAAACTCTGAGTTTCTAGAACTTTATAGGAATGGCGTCCTTCTCAGCAAAGATGATTACTCTCTGGATTCTGATGCTGCAACGATCACGCTAAATAATGCGGCAGTTAGTGGAGACATCGTAGTTGTCACAGGTCGCAGAGACATTACGAAAAGGCAAACAGAACTGGGTGAGTACATTGAAGAATTTAATATTTCTAATACTACAACATCTTCAGTCACATTTAGCTATCCACTAAGCAATATAAATACTTTTGTATTCCTAAATGGAGTTAAACTAGCAGCATCTGATGTTACAATAAACTCTGCAACAAGAGTGATCAGTTTTACTGGTGGAAATCTTGCGAATGGAGATGTGGTCACCGTAGTCAGTCGGAGTGCAGTTTTGGTGTCACATGATAGGGTGTCGCACTATAGCACAGTCTCAGACGATGTAACAGTTCCAACAGGACAGAATGTAGCTTTCTTTGGAGACACGGAATTGGCAGGAACAAACAACATCTACGGTAGTCTTGTAGTGGCAGGAGGTGCTGCTAATTTTAGTGGTACAACGAACATTACCGGAACCTTTAACTCAGTAGGATAAGATGGCAGGAGAAATCAAATTAAACAGTGTAAACTTTGCAAGTGAGTCAGGCGGAACGATTACGGTTAATAATGGGACACTTAGCAGTGATGTGGTGTTCCCTGAACATCATATTATTCAAGTTTTACAGACTGTAAAAACGGATACTTTTTCTGATGCAGTAAACGCTACTTTTGAGGCAGTCACTGGGTTATCACAAGACATCACTCTATCCAATGCTTCCAATAAAGTTCTTGTAATGGTGCAGTTAAGTGCTGTTAATGAATCGAGTGGTGGCGGAGGTGTGGCTTCTATTTTTAGAGGTTCTACTAATATTTTGGTTGCAAATACAGGTGGTTCTAACCAGTTAGAAGGTGGTGTGGCTTTTGAGCAGTACAATGCAGATAGTCATATGCCTCCTGTGACGATGTTTATGCAAAAGTTGGATGCTCCTGGTTCTGTTGGGCCACATACTTATGCAGTTTATGTAGCTGGAGATGCTAATGGGAACACAATATACGTCAATAGAACAGAGGACGATAGCAACTTTACATATATTCAAAGAACAACCAGCAGCATTACTTTAATGGAGATACAAGGATGAACCATCAAGCCATTCGATTAGTTTATGCTAACGCAAAAAAAATTGACGACACTGAAGGTGTGTTTGATTTTGACGGAAATCCAATTGTAATTGACACCGAATTGGTGGCTGCAAAAATTGCAGAACTTCAAGCAGCAGAACCAATGCGTTTACTCCGTCAACAACGCAACCAACTCCTAGCACAATCCGATTGGCGATTCCGCAGTGACCTTACTCCATCCCAAGCATGGATCGACTACTGCCAAGCCCTTCGTGATCTTCCAGCAAACTCAACTCCTGCATTGGATGACAACGGACAACTAACAGGCGTAAACTGGCCCACACCACCGGAAAATTAATGAGCGGAACATTGAAAGTAGGTGGCAAAACTCTTGCCACACATGATACAGCAGCAAATGAAATTAGCTTTCACTCCGATGTGATGGCAACCACTGCTCAAGTCCAAGGCGTTTACACGACTGCCACCACCGCAAAGGCAACCAACGCCAATCAGTTAACATCGGTCACCGCAGTATCTGGATATAGTTTAGCAGACGTTAGCATTGGTGATTATGTTACCGGAGAAGGTATTCGGGTAGGGTCAACGGTATCAGTAATCAGTGGAACTACGATCACACTTTACCACCCAGATGGAGATGCCCTAAGTAGTTCGATGACCGATCTTAGTGGTGATCCTGTTTCTTTTTACAATTCAACGAAAGCATTAAGTGCAGGGACAGTAGCAGGAGGGTTGTGCCGTGCTTGGGTGAATTTTTACGGGGGTACAAATCCAGTGTACATTCGTGCCGCTCAAAATGTATCGAGCATCACTGATTTTGGAACGCTACTACGGTGTTAACTTTACGACTGCGATGCCGGATGCGAACTATGCTGTGGCAGGATCTGCGGCTGGTCCTTATACAAACAACTTACCTTTATATTTTGGTCAGGATTCAGATGATACAAGATCAACAACTGAATTCAGGTTTAGTTGTATTTACAATAATGCAAGCAGTGTTAATTTAGATGATAGTCCTAATGTTAATATTGTTGTATTCCGCTAACTCCAACTAGGCCGAGTAACGCTATGCCCGAACCATCTACACTTCGATATTATGTATAAATTATCTCCAATTCAACAATTCCTTTCTTATAAATAATAGTATATAATTCTTCTTCAAGTAATACTATATGGCCAACCGTCTCCAACATCTCAGAGGTTCAGAAGCAGAACATAGCACTTTCACAGGCGCAAAGGGTGAAATCTCTCTTGTTACGGATACTTCTGCCAATAGAATACCAACAGGTGAAGTCAGAGTGCATGATGGAACAACTGCTGGTGGATTACC
>JGI10211J34971_10005286_pt1 | contig 10103 bp, 18 predicted proteins | sample Etolagsediment_FD_34971 | JGI IMG/M metagenome (IMG submission 34971)
CACCCTGCGCGTCCACCCCGATGCGGTATACGTCATAGTTACGTAGAAAATCGATGATCTCAAAGTACTGCGTCTCCCATTCGACATTGTTGATCTCGTGCCAGTTCAACACACGGTGCTCAAAGAACCCGAAGGGGTCTGGGTGGTCCCAGTCAACCCACACGGGAGTAATCACAGTCGAGTCGTTGGTACGGGCAACGTCGATACCAACGACTATTGGAGTCTTCCACCACTCTGACACCAGCGGCATACTCGGGTCGTACAACCGGTCCAACCGGTCCTCGGACACGAACATGCCCTTCTCCAACATCCACCGGTTGCAGTACGACATCTGGAACTCATCGGAGTCCTCACCAATACGTAACTTCTCTTTAGAAATGAAGTCGGCGTAGTTTTTGTTGTACTTAGCCGCTGTCTTCCAATCGTATTCGTGGTGGTGAACCTTGTGGGTGCGCCCGTTAATGTCACGCCGTTTGTTGTACTGGATGGCATTGTAGAAGTACGACTTGTAGCGCTGGGCTGTACCGCCCAAAACGATGCTCCCGTTGTTCCACGCAAGCATGGGCTTGATCGACTTGGCGATCATCGTCTCGTCGGCTTCCTGAGCCTCGTCGATAAAGGCGAAGTGATACGTCTTGGACTCAATCTTGGCCTTGGGGTTACAGGTCTGCATACGGCAGAGAGAGCCGGACTTCTTCAGCGTGATGATCTTGCCCTTGCCTCGGCTACCGCCAGCAGTGGCCTTGTCGTCGATCTCTGGGTCGAGCAGGAAGTCCATGGCGTGATCGCTGGTCAACTTGCTGACCACGCGCCCGAACACGGTGTCTGCCTGATCCTCGGTGGGGGCGAACACTCCGACCCAGAAGCCCTTCTCAAACTTACTGAGCCACGTGGGGTACACCTTGGCGAGGCGGGGCAGGATGACCATCAGTCCAGCAATGATGTTAGAGATCACCTCAGACTTACCGCTCTGACGAGTAGCGATAAGCGTCTTCTCTTCACCGTCTCCAAGAACGATGGATTCGACGATGCTCTGGGCGATAGGTAACTGGTAGGGGAAAAACTCCGTATCGCAGAAGGTCTGAATGAAGACTAGAAGTTTGGTGACGAGATCGTCGACGAACTCTTGAGTAGTTTCATCTAACTCATCCTCAAGTTCAGCGAGGGCGTCCTCGTATTCCTGAGCCGCCTCTTCAATGGGGTCCAGAGTCTCCATACGTATGAAACGCTATCACACCGATATGCGGTCTTCGATAACAGACCACAGTGCAACCATTGCGTCAACGCAAAGTGTCACATCTTCAGACGGGCCATCGTGGAAACGCCAGTTGTCAATCGCTTGGTGAAGCGCAATGGCAACGGACTCCATGTGGTCACCGGTCATGTGCGGCTCAAGGCTGCGAGCACGCTTCATGTACGCGAGATCGATCTTGCGGACAGCATAATCATCCATTTTTGCCCCAATTTCTTAACTCAGCGGTGGCGACATCCATATCACGACCGTCTACCTGATCCAGCAGGTTCGACGCACGCCCAGTGAGAACGCCGATCTGGAAAGTGTACCTACCAGCACGAAACTGTATACCCGTACCCCTCCACCACGGGGGCGCGGTCTGGCGCATGAACGCCCGAGTTATTACTCTCATCCCACGCACGCCGTTGTTTCTGGTTATCCAGTATAGACGTACACTTTGCAGGTACTGGATGCGGTTCATGGTGTCCTTGAATAACAGATAGGCACCAATCGCACAGGCCGCAACAATTGCCAGCCACAACATATTCTGCTCCTTTAAAAACGGTTGCCATCGAAATACAGTTCTAACTCATCCTCGGTGGCTGGATGGTACGGGAAGTTATTCAACACCGAGTTAACGTATTTACCAAGTGAGTCTGATTGAACGAACTGCATGTAGATCGGTGGGGGAATCTGCTCGTACACGTAGGCAAGGCCGAGGTTCCTACCGAGTTTGATGAACTTCACGCACAACTTCATCTCTTCATAGTCGTAGCGCACGGCGGCGATGCGTGACGATGCTACATATTCCCACTCGGTGATGCCCTCAACGCGACCCGAGGAGACAGCGCCGACCTCGATCTCAGCGAACTGTCGACTGTAACTCTTAGCGAACTGACCCCGCTTGTTTCGGTAACGACCTTGTGCGTCCTGCCAGACTTCCATTTATTCCTTATCCAAATGCCATTCGATGTGATGATCGAGCCGTGTGTCGATCTTGTCGACCTTCTTATCTATCGACTGTAGCATCTTGGAGTTGCGGTCGTGATCACGGTTGTTCTCTCTCCGCGTCTTCTCAATGAGAAGGGCCAGCAGACCACCGGGGGCGAGGACAGTAGCGAGGATGCCGAGCCAATTCATCAGACGGTCTCCAGAGCGGTCGTGACGCCGTCAGAGTCCATCGGGGTGATGTTGTCGTACGTCGACACCGTCAAGGTGCCGTAGACGACGACGGTCTCAGCCAGAGGCGTCGAAGTGAGTAGGGCAGAGCGGCTAATCGTGGCGACGAGGTCCCAATTGTAGGTGCCGTCTGCCAGCCACTCCGTGTTAGCGGGAGTCATGGACAGCAGGATGCCGCCCTCGGAAGTAATCGTCACGGGGATTTGATAGGCAGTGTCACCGATCTTGACGCTGGCGGCTGCTTCGACTGGAACCCGCTTACGCCGCGTGCGGCGATCCTTGACGATGATCAGGCGCTCCCAGACCTCGCCTCGGGTGACCGTGTAGTTCATCTCAGTCTTTTTCATTGGGCCTGCACTCCCCGCCGTCGCAACAACTATCCCGCTGCCCGCACTGTCGGCACTTGTAGTGCGCGTGTTCGGGGACCATCGGCCCTCCGCACCATTCACACTGTTCCATGCGGACCTCCTCAAGGCGGGTGTACTTATTATGGCTGATCGCAACCATCCCAAGTAGGAAATAGCGGCCCCCTTTACATTTTCTTGGGGGGGGTACTTGACAGGTCCGGTAAACTGGAAACTTGTAGAAGGTGGTCAAGGGGGAAGAGGTTCCCGAAAGCCTGAAAACGAGGCGAGCGCTTGCGCGAGCCTCCGCCGAGCGAAGCGAGGCAATAAGACAGCCCGTGCTCCGCACGAGCGTCTGAGGGTAGGCTCCCTACGGTCGCCTACGGTTTCCAGAACAAGGAGAAAGAAGGTTTCATGATTGAGCACAGAAGTCACGGTACGTTCCTCCTTCAGGACGGGGACACTCCCCGGAGTGTGGCCGAGGTGGTCTACGGAGACGGGTCTCGCTACGCGATCTTGCTGAAGTACAACCCCGAGCAGTGGGTACCCGGTACTCGCATCGAGGTCCCCAACAAGGCCGGTAGGTCCACGACCGTCGAAGACGGTGAGCAGACCCGTGACCTGATCGCTCGCATGTTCAAGAACCAACCGGTTCACCTGTACCTCAAGCGCTACTACCAGTGGAACGGTATGCGGGAGGCCACCGATCTCGTCGGGGAGACGGTGTTCATCCCCGAGCGGTAGTACCGCCAGTAGGAGTTGAACCCTCATCCGGTTGTTGATAAGACAACTGGGGACAACCGGTCCCCTTAGGATCTGGCGGCTTGGGTACGGGATACCGGACTTGAACCGGTACGCTCTTATGAGCAAGGGTGTTTAAGACCCTCGTGTCTGCCTATTCCACCAATCCCGCTCGCTTTTTCTTGTTTCTACCCCTGTAGGTACTTGTCAGGGCGTGGCAATTCGGACACAAAAGGCATAGATTTTCAAGCCTGTGGTCATTGTTGGTGCCGTTAATGTGCTCTAACTCTAACGGCATAGGAACACCCATCCACTCCAACAGTCCGCAACTTGAGCACTTCCTCTCAAAAACGCCTTCTTCTATTAGTCTGTTCTTAAGTCTATAGGTGCTGTACGAACTGTTTGAAACAAGTAACTCTTCTAGCGGCTTGCGTTTAACTACTGATTCTCTGGCTCCTTTTCTCCATTTTTGTCCCGTAAAATGAGAGGTGTCTAATCCTAACCTGTTTACGTTTTGGTGGAATACTCTGTAGTTGCCGCCCGCAGGCTGTAGACCAAGACGTCTAAGTACTTCGCTAATACTGAAAGAGGACTTCACGGCATCTATCAGTTCGTTGTCTGTGTAAGATTTACTATCCATAAATCAAGTATACCACGACACCTGCCTCTGCCATTGGGCTACACGGGCCTCGGCAGATTCTACGAGGACTTCTCGGGCTTGTCCAGTACGCCTAAGACCGTAACGTCGACAACCATCTTCTCTGGTATATGAATGACGTGGTCACATAGGTCATCGGCATAACTCTGGGCGATAGAGACATGCTTTGGTTTCGTAGTTGCTGGAAGAAGTATTCCAACTGACGTGACCAGTAAGGGGTCTGGGTCGATGTCGGAGAGTTCGACCCACGTACCAGCAGAATCGGCGTGAGCGTCGTGCCATCTGACCACGACTATCTCGGGGCTGTTGTTTTTACGCCGATTACGCATGGGGCGTAATCTAATACAAAGAGAAAGGGAGGGGGGCCGAAACCCCCCTCCCTGTACATGCGCTCTGTGTCTGGTGGAGACATCTACCCACCCCATACTGTGGGGAGCGCACTGTCGAGACCCTTAGTATATCACACCTAATATGGCAAATTGCTACTGGTGTGCTTTGTTAATTACCCTGTGGATAACTCTTTGTGATTTTGGCTTCGGATGCGGCGTCGGTAGTACTCAGTAGTGCCACCCCAAATGCCGATCTTTTCCATAAACCCATATTCCCCGCACTCCTGTCTTACCGTGCAGGTTTCACAGACAGCCTTGGCTTCTCGGGTAGATTCGCCACGCTCAGGAAAGAACAGATCGGTATCCATGCCGCGACACGCGGCTTTCTTGATCCAATCGCGCTCTCTGTAATCGCTAAGAAACGACTCCAGTGTCAGCAGGTCATCGTCAAGCATCGGCGCATTTTATTAGCCGATGCTGGAGGTTGTCAACGACTCACACGCCCCGAAAGATCAGAGGCATACTCGGCAGGCCCGATGTACTTTGGCTCTTCAGGAAGAACCGGAAAGTCACGGTCAACTCGGATACCCGTGCCGGTCCACTGCGGGTGGGCACTCTTGGGTTGAGGCACGCGCCTTCCGCACGGCATTTCTCCGTAGCCTCCGTGGGATCGCATTGGCTGCTTATCTTGCATTACGGCCTCCGTTTGTGCGCTGTTTCTGCCCATACCATAACATATGGCTACCAAGCGTTGGAGGCGTAATTGCTCAGAGAGCGCGAACTTCCAGAGTCAGTTCACCGGGACGGGGAGCGCCCCAGAAAGTAACCCGAACCGAATCCCGAGTAATAGGGGTGGAGTTGATCATGACCAGTTGGCCGTCATTCTCGTAAGCGACCACGTCGATGTCTTCTGAGCCGAGGTTGTGCTCAAACAGGAAATCGTGCTCGCGGCCATTACCGAAGGTGGAGGTGGTGTACGTCGTCATACACCGGATTCTAGTAAACGTCAGGTTGCCCTGACAAGTACCGCCATCTGCCAGTGGTGCTTACCGACCACCGGCCACGTGATTCCCGTCACTGGGTCGTGCCACTGCTTACCGGAAGGGTTGTTGGGAATCTCGTTGTATACGTCTGTGATGTCCGTAAGTCCGAGAGTCTCCAGCATGTCGACGACGCGCTCATGGTGGCAGTTCCAGTGGTGAGTGGCCCCGTCCCACCATTCGTGCTCACGCCCGGGTTGCCAGTTCACGTCCTGATGCTCCATGGTGGACAACACCATGTGCCATGGTTCTTTGCCCTCTTTCCAGAGTTGGATGGTCTTGAGCACGTCGGGGCCGACAATCAGAATGGGGGCACCCGGCTTGGCGACACGTACCATGTCCATGATGAACGCCGGAACGGCAGACCAGTCGATGTGCTCGATAACGTGACCGAGGTAGACGGCGTCGAAGTAATCATCGTCGAACGGGTACGGCTCACCTGCCGTCGCAAGGATGTCGGGCTTGGTGTTGTCGTCTTCCCAAATATCGACGTTGATCCAGCCCTGAGCGTAGTGCGTCCCACAGCCAGCGTTTAGAAGGTTCATTATTCCCCGTAGTAAAGAGAGAGGTCAGTTTGTAGCGGGAAGTAGTACCCGCCCCACGGAGACTTCTTTGCGTCAGGCATGTCCGGTCTGTGGTGAATACCACTGTAGTGGGCGATCAACGCACGACGCTCCATACCGGGCACATTGGCGGGAGAACCCCTGTGAAGGAGCCTTCCGTTCCAGATCAGCACGTCCCCACGCTCCGGTAGGTGAGAGACCGGTTCGATGCCTCCCTCCTCCATCATCTGCTCAAAGATAGGAGTCAGCAGTCTCTCCGAGTACTTGGGCCACCTGTGGTCACGTTCCTCTGGTGCGAGATGGGCCATGACCTTCTCCTGCGTGATGATGCGCCAACGCTGGGAGCCGGGGATGTATTGAAAGGGGCCAGAGTCAGGGTGAATGGTGTCCAGAGCGATCCACACAGCCGCGTAGGCGTCCCCGACGTACGGGGGGTTGAGGTAAGTGTCCTGATGCCAGTTGCGCTCAGTAGACACCCAGCCGGTGAGGTTCAGGTGAAGACCCGGAGGCTCTCCTATCAGCGCTTCGATCTCATCGCATAGCGGTTGATATAGGAGCAGGTCTCGCAGTTCCTTGTGTCGTGTATACGGGACAGGGTCGGGCCACCCCATCGGGCGTCCCCGGTTTTCACGTATCCAACATTCCTCATAAGCCACGAGGAGTTCTTCTGGAAGAAAGTTCTTAAGGACGACAACGCCTTCATCATTCCAGTCACCGTCCCCTATCGCTGCGGGTGGATCAGAAAGATCCTCTAGAGTGATCAATCCCATTCCTCCTTCTTGGGGGCGGGCTTCTTCTTAGCAGGAACCGTCTTTGCCTTCAGGACATTGCGATCAGCAAAGCGCTGGCGGTCTTCGTCAGACCACTGCTTGCCGAGCGACTCCTTAGCAGCCACCATTCTACCCCCGCTGGTCTTTGGGCAGGACAGTGACAAGCCAAATACGCTGGCCGTTGCGCTCAATCCACTGTCCGGTAGTCACCATGTCGCCTACTTTACGACAAAACCCAACCGTGGAACCGGCAAATACCCATCTGCGTCGTCAAAACTTGGAATCATGTCATCTGGCACGTCCATGTCGGCCCAAATAGGTATGAAGAGGTCTGCGTCGGGGTCTGGTGACTCTCTCAAGTGGATTTCTACGATCCGATCACCGATGAATTCGACGTTCAGCACCTCTGCGGAGTGCAATTCCTCAAATCCACGCAGAATTGGGGCCTCAGTACGCATCCAGTAAGAGAAGCGACTGAGATTTTCAACGTCACGGACCCCCTCAAAGGCAGAAATGGGTATCCAACCGCTTCTCCAGCGGTACGTAGCGCTGATTTGCCGCCCGTCGAACCACTCACACCAGAAGTACCCGGGTTCTACGCAGCGATTATCGCCTTCGTTGATCCATTGCTTCCGCGCCCCCACGCCCATACCGGCCAAATTCATCACCGGACGTACGCAATACCAGCCACTTTCACTAGGAGCAAGCCCACACGGCCCACATGTATAGCCGAGTCTTTCCGACAAGTAGAGTTTGTTGAACCACTGATGGAATTGTGGGTACTTCTCCCACGCTAAAGCGTCGGGTTCGACCACTCAGTACTCCTGAACGCGCCGAGTGAATTTTGAAGCAGGGGGTTGAACATCTCGGTCATGCTCATCCCACATCTCTACTGACTGAACATGGACCGGTCGCCCGGGAATGACCGGCACTTCGTCCTGATCCCAGTCCGGCATGTAGTTCAGTTCGTCCCCACGGGCTTCCCACTCCGGCGTACCGCGATGAACGATGTTCCGGTTATGGACGAGCGCCTCAACAACGGCCCCCGCCCGAGGTTGTCCCGACTCCATACCTACCGTGGCATAGGACTGCGCTGTCCGACGGTCAGTGGTCCAGTGATGGCCCAACCGGTCAAGGTCAATGTCGCCAACCGTATCGGCTTCAATGCCTCGATAGACACGTTGAAACTGTGGTCCGAGAGTCATCTAAAGAACTCCATGATTCGATCAACGGCTTCCGCATGGGCTTTGCGCTCTTCCGCTAGGGCCTTGTGCTCTTCGGAGTAGTCGTGAACGGCAGGGAAACTCACAGCCCTTTTGGTTCTCAGACCCTCTGGGTCGGTGACGACGGATTTACCGCCGATTGTTTCGGTTATTTTTGCATCATCCGACATCGGCTCTACCTCATAGACCGTCCCGAACAGGCGACCCTGCCCTTTGGCTCCCAGCCTTGCGTAGTACTCAGCAGTGGAAGGTGACTCTGCGGAGAAAGCGAGTCCTCGACCGTCCAGAACGTAGTCAGCACTTGGTCGGACTACGCCGCCTTCAATTTCACCACCAGTACCGTGGTACAGCGGTGCGTCTTTACGCAAACTGATATTGCTGGAAACGGACTCGTGTCGTGGATAGAACTGTGGTCCTAACGTCATTCCTTCTACCTCCGAGGACTAAGTTACTACTTCAGCACTCAGTGTGGGGCCGAATTCTCATACGGGCCTATATGTGGGGCCGATTATCGAGTGGCAGCATTTTTGTAGGGGCCTATGTGGCCATTGTCACAGTCCTCGGCTGGTGTGATCTACCCCTTTGTCCACAACCTGTGGATATCTAAGGGTGGGGGGGTCTCTGCCTGTGGATAAATACCCCTTGACAACCCTGTCAAGTCGTGCTCCCCCTTGATTTACAAGGGTTTCCGGGGGGCGGGTTATCCACACCCCCTGTGGACAACGGATCGAACATGTGTTTGTCAAGGGCATTTGTGTGACATTTGTCACCCTGTTTTATCCACAAGAACATATGTTCTGTGGAAATCGCCCCGAGAAACCCTGATGTGATTGTAGATACCCCCTCCAAACCTGTTGAAAACCCTGTGGACGTCGAATCTCGGTTACCCACCGGTAAACCGTTGTGCCACAAGGGTTTCCGGGGTTATCCCCAGCATGTGGAAATCGCGCTGGTGCTCCGATCTCGCCCCCTCCCGCACTACCACGTCATATCGCCCCCACTCTCGGCAGAGGGGCATACAGGGGGCAATGGGGGCAAGTGCCAGAATCACGTGACAAAGGTCACACTGCCCGACGGCTGGGCCTACCGCTGTGACTAATGACACACGTTCGCTGGTGTTGGTAGGTACAACTGTGTCATCCACCACTGACACAGTTGCTACCGCTACTCCCCTGAATCCTGTGTCACTCTCTCGGTCTCTCTCCCCTACACGTATCTATGTCCTAGAAGCAGGATCTCGGGGGGCCGTGTCGGGGGACCCTGCATACTCATTCAGCAAAATAAATAAAGATTCTTCCCCGATTCCTTGGTTATCTCGGGGTCGCCATGAGTTACTGGAGTTGTCGCCGGGGAGCGACCCACGAGATGCCCCCGTCGCCCAGTGCCACCGAGTCCGAGGATGCTCAGTCAGGACGGACCGGTGAGAGGGTGACGGTGGGACCGAGGGGAGCGCCACGGTCTGCCGAGATAGCGAACCCACCCTGAACGGGCACTGGGGGGCTGGTACTCCAGCACTACCCCCACCGCCTTGGACGGGCTGGGAGAGCGACGAACAACGGGGATGCGAACCCACCCCGATACCGAGGGCATATGACCCCCTCGGTATGTACTCAGTGAGTCATACGACCAGCGACAGACGGCCTCCCCTTCGGGGGCGAGGAACGTGGCAGGGCTTGAGTCCGAACCCGACGGAGTACCGACGGGCAGACGGCGAGACAGTCCGGCAAGTACGGGAGAGAGCGGCAAGTGAGTGTTCAGCACGGTGTCATCGTTGGAAGTGAAAGACAGCACCAGCGGACGGCAGGGTGGGCAACGGCAACCCTGCGATGACACCGACGCTGAAGAGTGCGACGAACGGCAACGGTGATGGGGCACGACCCCTGACTCTGGGGCTGATTACCTACCCCACGCTCGACGTACTGCACCCTCGCCGGAGGGTGCGCCCACTGGTCACGATTCACCATCGTCGTGGCCGGTGGGGGCACACTCCGGTGCCCTACCCACAGAGACCTAAGGAGGTCC
>JGI10211J34971_10005287_pt1 | contig 10103 bp, 9 predicted proteins | sample Etolagsediment_FD_34971 | JGI IMG/M metagenome (IMG submission 34971)
ACCAGTTATTTCTTTAGAAGAGTTTTATTACAACCCCAAAAAGAGAATGTACGTTAATAGGGAGAACGAGGAAATCACTTATCCTAAGAGTGAAGTTCATACTTACAATCCGGCAAAAGGAGAAAGATTTGAACGAAGGTATTTTGATGTCAGATATAAAGGTGTTGTTATTGGAGATGTTTTAATGAAGTCTGAAATTGACCCGATACAGCCAAGACCTTTTGATAATTTTAAATATGTTCCTCTTCCAATTGTAGGTAAAACATATTCAGGTGTCGGAGAATACCCCTATTCGATGTTCTGGTCCACGAGAGAGCTTCAAAAGCAGTACTGGATAGTTTCCTACTTCAGAGAGCTTACGTTCGCTATGGCAGGCGCTAGCGGTGTTGTTTTCGATATGTCTCAAAAGCCTTCCGGAATGAGTGACAATGATTGGTATTATCAAATGAAACAAGGCCGGTATTTGATAGAGACTCTTACCGAAACAGGAGCACCAAAAAAAACCTCTTTTAATCAATTTCAGAGAGTCGATCAATCTCTTCCGGGAAGTATCCAGTATTTCGAATTGATCCTTCAGGGATTGGATAATCAGATAGGATTGATAATGGGAGTTCCTCCTCAGAGAATGGGCGTTGTTACACCGACCGATCAGGTAGGGACATTTGAACGAAGCAATGAGCAATCAATGCTTGTTACAGAAATTCTATATGAGGAACATGATGAGGTAGAAAAACAAGCTTTGGGATTGGCGTTTAATATATCTGCTCAGTACATCTATCAACCTGGTGATATTATAGAGTTGCCCGATGAAGTCACTACTCTATGGAGAATTCCTTCTTTCATAAAAGAGTTGAGAGCAGAAGTCCATTTAGAAGCTACTCAGGAGGACGTACAAAGGCTTAAAGAGCTTAAACAATTTGCATGGAATAAAGGAGCTCAAGGAGCACTCCCAATTGGATTCACAGCGCAGATAATAAGCTATGATAATTTAAAAGAACTGGAAAAAGCTATTATTGAACAAGCGAAGAGACAAGAAGAGATTCAGCAGTTAAATGCTCAAGCGACTGCCGGAGCTGCAGAAGAGGCTAAAAGAAAAACCCTTCAGATGCAACAAGCTTTTGATGAGCAGATGAAATCAATCGATTCTCGTCTCGTTGAAGCAAAGCTCAAGGCAGACATCCAAATGAAGTCTTATGAGATTGAATTAAAGAAAAGAGAACTGGCTATTAAAGCGGCAACAGAAACCGTTAAAGCAGGACTTGAAGCAGAACGCATCAGTAATGAGTTTACTATTGAAAGTGGCATTGTTAATGAAAACAATCGTGCAAACAAAATGGATGAACGATTAAGAGCTCTTGAAATGGAGTTACAAGCTCTTATTGCAAAATACAAGGAGTCTACAAAAGCAACCGGAAGTAATCCTAAACGAGTATCAAAAGAACACGTTATGGATTAAAATTTGCTTTTATATAAATAAATATTACTTTTGTTTCAAAATTAAATAAGAAAAAGATGGAAAGAGCACCAGTAGATCGAATTGCCGCAGCATTAGCTGATATAGAAGTTTCTGTTGGACCTTCTAATAATCCTCCAGCAACACCACCAGCAGATCCTCCAGCAGGAGATCCGCCGTCAGGTGATCCACCAGCTCCACCGGCTGAAGGAGGAGTAGACACTCAGCCGCCTGCATTTGAGAATCCATATTTGAAAACGATGAAGGATAGATTTAAATTATCCGGAATCGAATTGGATGTACCAAAAGAACTCGAAGCCGAAGGAGTAGCGCCAGAGAAAGTAATTGATTACATGCAAACAAAAATACTTGAACACGGATCGTCAAGTGATCCTTTTTTGAGTAAGTATCTTGAAGCAAGCAAGCAAGAGGGATTTGATCGTGATAAATTCATCTCGAGTTATAATGAGGAGAACGCGTTATTGACGATGCCTTCAAAAGAATTTTTAAGAACTCTATATAAAAAGCGTAACGGTAAAACGGAAGCAAATCCGGAAGGGTGGACTGATGCGGATATCGACACTCGGTTATCAAAGATGGATCGTATAGAGCTTGACGAAGTCGCTGAAAGCCTCAAAACAAAAATGAAGGAGAACTTAACCAAAAGTACGACATCTCCCGAAGTAATCCAGAAGAGAATTCAAATTGCAAATGATGCGATATTTAAAAACGTGGAAGACGTGTCTGTTATCATGAGCAAAGAATCAAATATAGGGGGTATTCCCCATACACAAGAAGATGCAGCGGAATTCAAGGAAGTCTTTAAACAATTAGCAGCAATAAATCCTGAAACAGGTAAGCCCAGGTTTACAGACTTTTTCTCAGACGACAAGAATTTGTACAGCTCGTTATATTTAATGTGGAAAGCAACTAACGAGAAGAATGGGATAAATTCATGGTTGTCTGATTTCAAAGAGAATTTCAAAGCAGAAATCTTATCCAAGACAAAAGTTAATCCAAGTACACAGCGCGGTAACAGCAAGCAGATAAGCCAGCCGAAGCCGGAGGATTATGTTTAATTGAAAATCATTTTATACTATAAAAAATGAGATTATTACCAGGAACACCAAGCGAAGTCTCGGGAGAAAGTATTAGCTCGTATTCACTTATCAACGCAGCCATTACTAACCCGGACGTGCTTCCTCGTGTATGGGAAGTATTTAAAGAGGAAGAAAGCCCCCTCTCCGGTATCTTAGCCGCAGAAGGCATGACCTCTAAAGGTCTTTTTGATAACATGCAGAACAGCCGTTACAAGGTCGTTAAATCAAACCATGTTATGTATCCTATCAAAAATAGCGATATCAGAAAACCTAAAATCGTACACATCAATGGAAAAGGATTTGATTGTCCTGCATACCCAACGGAACCCGGAAAGAACCAGAGCGTTGTAACCATTTTCTTGAACAACAACTGGGCTCGTCCTAACGAGGTCATTGAAATGAATGACAACGTAACTCAGTTCTTTATTTATGATGATGAGGAGCCTCGTGAATATACAGATTCTTCTACTCGCACAACCGGATGGCTTTACAACTGTAAGCTGAGGACAAAAGAAATTGGTGCTTATGCCGATACAGAACTCTTTGAAGAAGGAGCTGAAGTAGGTGTAGCCTCTGTTCTCTACGAACAAGATTTCTCTGAAACCGGTGCTGAAAAGTACACCTATGACGGATGGGGACATGCTTATATGACACTGCAACGTGTTAAGATGAGCTACTCAGGTACTGCCGCAGCCATGGCCGGAAATGTTGATCGTAGCTGGTATGAGTTCCAGAATTCAAAAGGACAACGCGTAAGCAGTTATCTTGACTATGCTGAAAAAACAATGTGGAGACGTGCTGCAATGTATCATGAATACGAAGCTATTTTTGGAAAAGGATCTGTTACCGTTGACGGTGACGTAATCTTGAAAAACAAAAAAGGTCGTGAGATCATGTCGGGAGATGGTCTCCTTTATCAAGGCGAGGGAGCTTACGAATATCCATATAACAAATGGACAATGAAGTTCCTCGAAACCCTTCTGCGTGACACCTATATCCGTTCAGGAAAAGATGGCCACCAGAAAGTAGCCTTAATTGGCGGATGGGAAAACTCTGTAGGCTTTGATCGTATGATGGCTGAGAATGGATTCATTACTCAGAACAACAACATCGAGGGAGCAGGAGCTGAAAAAGGGGTGAACAACTCTTACAGCTATTATGAAATTGGAGGCGTACGCATTATCAAAAAGCAGTATCGCTGGTTCGACTCTCAGCAACGTCCAAACAAATATTTATCAGACGGAACAACAAAAGGTTCTTATGATGGATTTATTGTTCCTCTTGGAATGACCGACGAAGGTGAAAATGCAGTTGAGCTAATCCAATTGAGACCTCCGAAATCAGGTACCGTTTCCGGTATTGATGTAGGTGGAGAAATGGCCTCTTCAGTTGACGGATCGAGCAAGCACGTTCTTGTTCAGTCAGGGATTATCAGCAGGGTTAAAATCCAACGCGTATTCCGTCCCTATAAATCGTAATTAATCATTAAAGTAAAAGTAAAGTGAAAAAGAAGTTAGATGGCAAGAAAGTTCGTTTTATTGCGGTAGACCCGAAATATTCCAGAACACCATACCCAGCAATTGCACCAGAGAGTGGCCGCATGGGAACGTATGTAACCGGTCAGCACATTGACCCAGACGATCCTGATACCCATAACAACTTAACGAAGGCCGAGATGCTCAATCCGGATGAAATCAAGCCGGCAGCAAGAAGATCTTCGTGGTTGTATGTAATCAACCCGGAAGCGCCTGTAATGATCATGCATGGAAAATGGTATGATTGTAGGCTAAATGACAAAGGGAAACCGATTAATCCAAAAGACTATGCAGAGGCTTACTTTATAATCGAGCAAGATATTGTTGCCGAGAATAAAGATGCTTCAAGGAAAGACAAACATAAGTTCTATCTTGAAGATAAGGATGCCGAAGCAAAATTGAGGATTGAGAAGTTTGATGCAATTTACGAGGCTGAGAAATTGGTACGCGAACACATGGCCGTGGATGAATATCGCACTGTTATTGAAATCCTCAATATGCAGTCAATTCAATTCAGGCAACCGACACAGGGATTAACCGAACTCCGAATGAAAGACATTCTTCTTGATGTAGCAAGAAAGACTCCTGAAGTCATAAACAAAATTATGAGTAAAGAGTCAAAAGTCTATTTCTACATTTACAAACTTGTAGACAATAAGATCATTGCAAAACAAAAAGATGGATTCTATGAAGGACGAACTTTCTTGTCAACTTCTTTTGAACAGATGGCCGCTTATGTTGAGAACAAAGCAAATGCAGAGGTCATTGAGAAATGGAACAGACTACTTCGTGAACGAGAACTAATACTTGATTAATCATGGACACGGCTAAAAAATTATTCGAATATTTTCTCTACTCCGTAAGGAAGGAGAGGACTGCTGTAATTTCTCCTGAAGCATGGACTTCGTTTATGTCAGGGATTATTCTTGATTGGGTAAAATTAAGATTACCTGAGACGGAATACATACAGAAGAGAATCGATGATTTGGAAGCCATTCATGTTATCACAGATGGAATCCTTCACGACATGATAGAGGCAGACGAAAATGATCTTTATCCTGTTCCAATAGATCCTCAATACCTGCATGGCTTAAGCGCCACCTTTGCCTATTACTACAATCCAGTTGGAGACGATGCTCTCTCTGGGGGAGATTTAAGAAATCCAGTCGTTGGGTCTAATGCAGGAATCCTGTACAGGACCGTAGGACGAATTCTGAGAGCAGATAACCGCGGAATGATAGAACGTAACCCATATAGGAAAACGAAGTCCTCACGCGTTTATTTCGACCTCAGAGAGGGCTTTATTTATCTATCCTCTGGAGAGACTCCATTCAACAGATTGATTCTTGAGTACTACAAGTATCCTGAGAAAATTATATTTACCTCCTCCGGGGAGGATTCTACCGGGAGTTTTAATGAATCCCAAAATAAAGAAATAGTTGATTTAGCTATTAGGAAGTATTTAGAACGGGTTAAAGATCCAAGGCATAAAAGTTTTGGAGCAGAGCAAATGTCAACCCCACAATAAGAGATAATTTTTAAAATCTACAAATATGTCTGGAGGAAATATTACTTACCCGAGAGGAAAATGTTTCAGGAACACTCTTGTAAACACCGATTTCAGAGGGTATGTCGACATGCACGGCAATAAACACTTGCTAAACACAATCACTGGACAGGACTTGATTGCCGGTTCTGCTTCCTATGCTCTTATCAGCGCCATGAGTGCTTCAAAAAGAGTCGCTGGTATCAACCTTAACGACGATTATCCTGTATTGGGTGGAACGGCTTACGAATACGGGTTTGGTATTCACATCAAAGCCAAAGAACCTGGTGTTGGAAATGATTTACCGAGAGGTATCTCAAAAGGTTATTATGCAAAAACAACTCGTTTAGCTGATGCCGTATCCGGTAAAATCAGTACAGCAGAAATGCTTACTCAAATCGCCAATGTAAAAGCTCTTGTTACCGCTGACGTAGGTCTTGGTGACTATGATGGAAACATTAAGGGTGCAATTATTGATGTAACCGAAAACGGACTCGGCATGGTTGCTACTGGTGGAGCTATCACTGGCACATTTACTTGCGATTCGGTATCAGTTACCGTTACTGCAGCAGCCACTGTTGCCGCAGCTGTTACGGCCATTAACGCAAATTCATCTTTCTATGCAAAAGCTCATGCTTTCAGTTTAAACGGAAAACTGGTTATTGTTCCTGTTGATCCGTCAAAAGCTGTTACTGCAGCCACGCTGACCAATATCGCAGCTCAGGGATATCCTGTTCTTGTTGTAAGCACGAAAACTGATTACTACGAAAATTACACTTATGAGGTTGAGGCCATCGACGAATGTGCTTTCTTTGAGTATTCAGTAGGAGGTCACTTTGCTCATAAAGGTATCACTTCTGATGATGTATTCATGGCATTTGCAAACCGGAAAAACAATCGTGGTTTTGCTAACATGACCAGGAACACTCAGCCAGCAGATCAGGCATGGGAAAAATGGGTACTGAAAACAAAGTTGGCTGGAAACAGTTTCCATGGAGCTTCTCATAACGACACGCAGGAAATCATCGAAGAAGTTTACTTGCCGGCATCATCAAGTAGCACAGCTGGATTTAAATGGGTTGCCGCGGATGGAACATCGGAGACTACTGTTACATTTGTGAACCTGTTGGCCTGGTGGGTCGCCTAAGATCGCTTTTAATTAGTTTTTAAACCAAAGGGCACTAGGGTTATTTTAAAGCCCTATTGCCCTTTTTAATTTTCCTACAATGGCAAAGACTTTAACTGAAATGACATTCTCTGTTATCGAACAGGCTTCTGGATTCAACATAACAGACGATAATGAATACCCGGAAGATTTTGTAGCGGACATTCTGGTATCTGTAAACAGTACTCTTATTCGCGAGGCTTTCCGTAACAGAAGTCTGGACGAGTCTCTTTATCTAAGCCATGAGAATGTTCCGATACTCGAGATATCGAATGATATTGAACTTGAAGGAGTGACTATAAAAAATAATCAGCATTTAAAATACGCCTCGATTCCTCCCCTCGTAACCGGTATTGGAGATCGGAATTTAATTTACTTTGGAACGAGTGATTTTAGCAGTAACTTTTCCCGTAAAAGATTTCAAAGATTGATAAATCAATTAGGGATCGTATTTAAGTTGTCGAATGGTTCATATTCTGTTATCGGAAACAAGGCTTATTTTTTGAGTAGAGAGGTTCAAGGGATGAGTATAGTAAGTGCTATTGGCTTATGGAACGATCCTCGTTTAGCAAGCTCCTATGACCCCGAGATGCCATTTCCTACACCCAGTGACTACAAAATGGAGTTATTGGCACTGCAGCAGTTACTCCAAACAAAAAATGTTCCTTATGATATTGTTAATGATGGGCAGAGACAAATAATTCAACCAAGGCAAAGAGAGGAGGCTAGATAATGCTTATCAGATTAAACAGCAATTACACCAACGGAGATAGAACGTTTTATCAAAACGAAGAGATCCCTTTGTATGATAAATACAGGTCTGTAATTGCAAAAAATCCTGAGATTGTCGAAACGATAAGGTTAAAGAAAAACGCTTATCTTGATTATGGAGATGTTCCGGCTCTTGAACTGAATGATTATATTGTGGCTATGAGACTGAGGCTTTTTCCAGAAATGGCCAGATATGTTCATTTATTCGATAACCAGACTTTCAATACAGAAGCAGACGGGTACACAAGTGCTGACAGTGGTTTTAGGATCATCGTTGACACGTTACTCAAAAGAGTTTTAGTTTTTTGGAGGTCTACTGTTACGTATGGATGGAGTGGTGACGTTGAGCTTTATTATGTGTATGAGTTGGTTAATTTTTTCGATAATGAAATAACTGATTTTGTATTTTGGAAAGAAGGCCAACGTATAGGATTTATCGTTAATGGTAATGTGCGTTCCTATTACATTTATCCTGGATGGTATTTCCCTTATGGAGACATTTCTACTCTTCAATATAATGCTGGGAAAAGAAGTATTATTGGGGGATATTACAATGGATCAAAAGTTATCGGATCGGCAGGATTTGATCTTGAACGATTAGAGGTCTCTCCGTTTTCACTCGAGAACTTAAATACAGCCACTCAGATGAACGATGTAGACAATGCAGTATTCAGAGTGTCAGCAAAAGGAAAAGCGGCTGAGAACGCTTATAAAGACGAAATAGGGGGATTAGTTCCGGCAGAGAGTGAAGTAATGTATAATTTGAGTCCTCTTTATCCTGACCCCTCTAAATATTTCGGATATATATACAGGGTAAGAATAGATGGTGTTTTTTATGAGATTCCTGAAGAATACATAATTGAGATCGATTCTAAAACGAATACCGGAGTAACAGGAGAAAGCTATAAACAAAAATGGGAAAGAGACACTCAAAAAGATTCTGTTGCTACAGATGGCGATTATGTAAAAGCTACAAAAGAAACATTGGGGATTGATATTTCTCCAAAAGCTGGACCAGACAAAGCTGATTATGCAAACCAACATTTATTACCAGAATGGTTAAGACGGAAACAATAGCGAGAAGAGAAATGGTTAAGTACCGTTATCTCGTTGACTTAGAAGAGTCTTTTAATTTACCTGAAAAAAAATGCACAAAGAAGAATGTATTTAATATCTTTGAAAAGTTTTCTGATCGGTATAATTACCAGAAGGAAAAGAGGGTCAAAAGATCGCGAACAGCAGTAAATGGAGCTATCGAAGTAGCGTTAGAACTTCTCTACGAAAAGATACTTGAAGGGCATGAAGTTGTTTTACCTGGTGCAATAATGAGAATAAGAATTGCTGATGTAAGCTTAAGAGCTAAGAACAACACCAAATACATCATAAATGTAAAAGGACAGCTGTTAGCTATCGAAATTGTGTTCAAGAGCTATTATATAAGCCATCTGATCAAAAGAGGATACCGCGCAGGAATGTTTATGCTTTTGAATGTAAAGGCAAGAGAGAGGGGTGTTAAAACGATACACGAATATGCAGCGCAGAATAATTTAATCTACGAAAAACTAAAGCCATGGACTTTATCACACACGAAGTAATATACAATCAGTTACTCACTCTTTTCAAAAGTAAAGCTTTTGATGAAGAGGATGTCATGAACTGGTGTCAAGAGGTAGAAACTCTTTATGTTGCTAATCCAGATGATATGCTAAGATATGAGCAAATACCGTTAACAGTTCAATCGAATAACCGAACCCTCATGCCTACTAACATGTATAAGCTTGTTGATGTTTACAATAGTAATAATCAAGCATTAACTCATTATCGAAACGGAAGATACCTCATTATAAAGAATAGCAAGGTTGGCGATCAGTTTTTTATTAATTATGTAGGGACTCCGATTGACGAAAGAGGAATACCAATGATTCATAAAGATCACCAGCCGGCATGTGAAGCTTACTGTAAGATACAGGCCTTTCAGGAGGATGCACTAAATCGGGCTATCGATATGAATCTTTACAATAACTGGCTCGAGAGATTTGACGGAATGTGTCAGTCAGCAAAAGGAGGCTTCAGAAGTTGGGATTCTCAACGATTCAAGAAGATGAATGTTATTTTGGGTAATCAGATACCCCGAATAGGATTTATGCCATTAAGCCATACTCATTTTAAAGGAATGAATGTAAACGATTAAAGCTATGACTGCAGATAAAAAGAAAAAGCTTAGTGTTTTTTATGAGCACGCTCCTCTTCATATCCCAACTGTAGAGTCTAATCGCGTATATGATTCTCTTTATAAAACATTTGAAAATGTCTCTTCCGATGATTACTACAAATTAGACTCTATTTATACAGATATCATGTGGAGAAAACGTGAAGCCTTAAATGAGTCTAATCCGGGTGGAGCATTTGCAATTGAGGCGGAAAAGCTTAAAAGCAATAAAAATCTTCCTTATTCTGAAATCGAAACGCATTTGATAAAAAGTAAAGATCCCGCAGCCTTTGATTCTTTAACATCAGGGATAGAGGGGGACGT
>JGI10211J34971_10005288_pt1 | contig 10102 bp, 12 predicted proteins | sample Etolagsediment_FD_34971 | JGI IMG/M metagenome (IMG submission 34971)
CCCAATCTTCTGTCTAAATAAAAACACCGAGGACATCGTAAAAAAAGATCTATCTTTGACCGGCTGATTCTGAATGGTTCTTTTTGTCCCGGCTGATAAACATTCCTCTGGCGTTTTTTGTATTTATTCATATATCAATCTGTTTTATTATTATTTTGCTACAGTTTGTTATTTTACTACAGTGATACATATCACTGTAGTATTCGATATTAATCTGTTTTAGAGCTTTGTTATGACATTATTAAAAGCTAAGCTTTAAATAGTTTTTAAATAGTTTTATATATATCTGTCTTTTAAAACTTCTTACTGACTAGAAAAATTTACCGAGCCGTCAGAATTGAGAGCGCCTGGGAATTTAGCAAGCTGTTCAGGTAGCTCTTCAGGTTCACTACCAGCGATGGGATATCCCAATGACTGGAAAACCATCTCATTTCTATAAACTCTATCAGTTAGGCGCTGAGCTTGATCAGGACTCATTCTTCCTTGTTTCACTAACTCTCTTACCCATGCAGCTACTTCACTAAAAACACCACCTTGAGAACTTCTTTCTGTTTCCATGAGTTTTTTATTTAAAAAATCGGTATTTAAGGGTATTATAGCAAACTCGAAAAGATTCTGTGGATTTAGAATAAAAAAACCTAGGTGTCAAGAACAAGACACTTTGAGGGTGTATTATTAATTTTTTTGACGTGGTTTCAAATTATGCTTATTGTTCAATCTTATTCAGATGACTCATCTTCAAACTCTAGATCACCAGGTTCTCTGTGTAGAGGGTTTTCTTTTAAAAGCCTCTTTAGTAATTCATCCATTTCTTCCTCTGTTAAACCTTCTCCCGGAAATTTAGGTTCTTCTTCTTGTAATCTTAACATTTTTTTTACCTCCATTTTCGCTCCCGCTTTTTCAAGCCATTCTAAATCTGCCAGCTCTAAATCTGATTCTGTGTGTTTAGTCATATTTTATTTCTCCCCAAACCAAACATTTGCTAAAGCAGTTATAAACAAAGCAAAGAGTCCTATTCCGAATAACGACTCAATAAGATACAGATAATTCATCACGGGAATGCTAGGTATGTCTCCCATCGTCGCAAAGGCGCCAATACTACCAAGCAATGCTGTATCAACAGTTTGCCTGAACATAAAGATATATATGTTTGCAAAAAATAAAATGGTAAATACTGCCCATTCCACAACTCTTATTGGTTTTACTCCATGCCCCGTCATAGACTCTTGAATTAAAGCAGATATTTTCGGTATGCCACTTTTTAAGTACTGGGTTTCTGTTGCTTTTTGCTTGAAAAAATATCCCTGCATTTGTCAAAAACCTCACCAGCTCTATAAGCATCTTTAATCCCTTTATATATCCCTGGTAAATCTTTCTTATCTAGAGTGTGCTTACCGAAATTATTTGTCTGCTCTTTAAGGTGATTAACAGAGGTATTGACATCAAACAAGCAATCAGAAAAGATATTTTCTTTCAAAAAGCAATTGGTAAACTCACAGTTTTTGAACTCGCAATTTACAAAGTAGGTATGTTCCATAAAGTCACAGTTAATGAACCTGACTTTCTCAAAAGTACAGCCACGCCAACCACATAGATAAATAGACAATTAGTAAAATCACAATTGTAAACTCTTGCAAAGGAACCTCCTCCACCACCAACAAATGCAGCTTTTTTGAACTTGGAATGCCAAAATCTGCTGTAGGAAAAATCTATTGCTTCGAATGTGTCATTTTGGGGAAAGGTAGTATCTAATTTCCATATTTGAATTCCTTTTAAATCCCATTCATCTTCTAATATAGGAAGCTTCCCCTTTTCAAAATCATATTGTAAAAAATCTTCTCCTGCTCCTTGTTTAATTTTTTCAATGATATATTCTTGGATTTCTTTACCCTTATTGGTTTCCCATCGCTCTTGATATTTTGTTAATTCGCCTGTATCGGTATTCAATAAATGGATTGGTTGGAACATATTAGTTTTTTACCATAATTCTCCCACTCATTAATCTTGGTAAAAGCGAATTTCTAATATTTTTTATTAACCTTCAAGTTTTATTCCTCTCTTATACTTCTTGCGGCGTACACTTTTTATCTTCAATGTACCCTTTTCTATTTTGTAATCATCAAGCACATTCCTCAAGGAGTCGATTAATTGCCTAAGCATTTCTACTGCCTTTTTGGCTTCGTTCTCAACATTTAATCCGGTTTGCTCAGATTGTTTAGGGTGAATCCACTTATTACCTAAATCATAAATTTTATTAAACAATTCTTTTGATTTATCATCTATAAATTTCTTTTTTCTTTTAGAAGAACAGAGAAAATCGTTGACAATTCTCCGAAAATCAAGACTTTCTGCAAGAAGCTCTATTGTTTCTCTCTCGCCTTCAATATCAATTTGCTCAACAAATATTTCGTACGCAAGGTACTCGGCGGTGGCACGGCAAACCATAATTGCAGATTCAAAATAGCCTAGGCAATACAATTCTTTAGCCTGATGATATAACTTAACGCTTTTAGTGGAATATGAAATTCCAAGATTTCCTATTTTCTTAATTCTTTTACCAATTCTTTTCTTATTTGCAATAAATCGAGCAATAAACACCTCAGCAACTTCTTCGTCTGTGCTAAGAGCTTTGAGAGCTTGTTTCGCTGGATCAGGTAAACCATCCAATGAAACACCAAAAATATTATTAGGATCTTCAAGATCTAAAAACACGGGAATCTTTTTATTACTGGCTTTCTTCATTAGTTTTTTCTTCTACAATTTCTATTTCCTCTGGCGTGAGGCCGCAGAGTTTATAAACTAGCTCATCAATTTATTTGGTTTTTTGTGCTTTAATTAATTTTTGGAGAGACTAACTAAGCGCTTTCTTGCCGCTTCTACATATTTCTTATTCTTCTCAATCCCAATCCAATTTCTGCCCAATCTTTTTGCAACAACAGCTGTTGTGCCGCTCCCTAAAAATGGATCCAGAACGGTATCACCCTTGTTTGATGAGGCAATAATTATTCTTTTGAGCATTTCTTCTGGTTTTTGTGTTGGATGTAACGCTCGCCCATTTTTCCTGCGTAGTCTCTCTTTTCCTTGTACTAAAGGCATTGCCCAAACATCTCTCATTTGCTTAAGTGAACCGTCTTTTTGTCTTTTGGGATTAATCTTTTTAAGTTTCTTATAGTTAAAAATCCACTTTTTACCCTTAACAGCCCAAACAATAAACTCTGTTGAGTGGGTAAAAAGCCTTCTTGTCATGTTTGGCATTGCATTTGTCTTCTGCCAAACAATGATATTGTTAATTCGAAAATCAAATTGCTTAAGAATAATCATTACCTCGGCAAGATTGTGATAAGTACAGGAAATATAAATTGAGCCGTTATCTTTCAAAACCTTATGACAAGCACCGATCCATTTACGGGTAAATTGCATATACTCTAAGTCAGTCATCTTATCCCATTCTTCATTTACCATATACCAATCACCGCCAGTTTTATTGCCTTCCCACTTTAGACCACTACCCGAGAGGTTGTAAGGGGGATCGGCAAAAATCAGCTCAACTGATTTTTTGTCAATCTTTTCATTCAGAACCTCTATACAGTCGCCTTTATAAACAGTGCCCAGTTTCATAATTATTGCTTTGTTAAAATAGATTCTTGCCACTCAGTAATTGCTTTCGGTATTTGCTCAATCCACTCCTCAGAATGAGTGACACGATCCGTTAGACCCAAGATTTGCTCGTACAGATTTAATAGCTCATCGTGTATGAATCGTTTACCTTGTTTTCTTATTTCTAAGAGACTTTCAAGTAATCTGATAAATTCCGTAATGGAAAGCGGAACAATTTTTTGCATTGCTCCTTTGTAGCCATATTTAATCGCCACCCAGAATGTTTCTACTGTATCTTGGTGTAGCCGAGGAGCGATAAACAGACAATAAGCCACTTTGTCAGTATGAGATTCTTCAAAGTCCCGCATATGACGCATGACTGGCTGTCCCTCGTTATACCACTGCGAACGATTTGTAAGCATCGTAACTTCACACACAGAGTTAAACTTTTCGTAAAAGCATTCTATATCCGGCTTATTAGCTGGCGCAGTAAATGTAGGTTCGTTATCATCACCAACTGGATAATTCGGTTTAATTTCTAGTGCATCATTGAGTGCATTGAGGGCCAGCGTTGAGAGTCTTTCAAGCTCAATACTCTTTTTACTACTTGATCTATGGATGTTTTTGAGGGCATTGATGTATTCTTGAATTTTAGATATATCTTGGGATTCAAAGTGAATTTCAAGCTCCTGTAATTTCCGACGATGAACTCTCAAGCCTTCTATGTATTGTTTTAATTGTTCCGTGCTCAATTTTCTTATCTCTTGAAAATCGAAGGCAGGAATTTTTATCGCTTTTGATTTCAGGTCCGAAATATAACTCTGAATATCACGACTGAGATTCTCTGCAATCTTCTCCAATTCCGGCTTTGTTTCCCACGGCAGAACTGGTCGCTCAATATCGGCAAGATATTCTATATACTCATCAGCATTTTCAAATACTAGAGGAGCAGCGTTATCGGTTGCAAGCAGCTTCTCAATTTCAATAGACCTTCTTGGCTCCAAATCAACATAAAATCCAGCGCCTCGGATATGCAGATATCTAGTCAACCTGAAATATCTAATTGCATTATCGCCGTAATCTTTAAGATTATTGAGAAGTTTTGTAACTTCGCCACTCTTACTTGTTCCTAAAAATGTCTTGGCAAAATCCTTTCTAAACCTGTTTCTTATTTTCTTTTTGTTTTTTTCATCTTTCTGAGAGCGTAAACTAATTCGGTATTCAATCAGTTTTTCTGCTTGCCTCTCAATGCTCTTATAGTCAATAAGCGTTGAGGCAAACAAAGAAAACTCATCTTTACTTATTCCAATCGGATCATTTTTTAACTTGGTCCATCTTTTATTTACTTCATTGATAAGATGTAAAATGCCGATGAATGGCTTGATAGCAAAACCACTACTTTCGGTAAATGATCTACTTGCAAGATTGGGAATCTGCCACTTCAAAAAACTTCTGAGAAATATCTCTCCAAAATCAAAATCATCTTTCAAAAATAACCGTCCGAGTGCTGTGATAACCACTTTGCCATCTCTTATCACCACCAAGCCTATTTTCTTAAGTGGATTTATGGACTGCCGTCCACGCATTGCGGGGTCTTTATAATTTTTAGCATTAAAAATTTCTTTCGCTCTTTCAAAAGAAATTTCTTGAGATGCGTCATTAATTAATGTAATTTGCTCTCGGGAAAGTCCATTGTAAAATTGACGACTTCCGTATCCGTAAGCCCTATTTTGGATTAATAAAATTTGATATTTTTTCTGATTTTCTGGACTCCATTTTAGATTTTCAAGTTGCCTCAAAACAACCAAGAAATTTCTCAATCTCTCAGGGTTTCGTAGTGTAGTTGTAATTGACCAAGGTTTTTTCATAGCTATTTTGTCACTCTACAATAAAAGAGTCTCTCCGTATGCCCATCAGTATTACTTTTGCCTGTTGTAAAAGCTTTGTAATCCCGCTCAAAAACTTCAACTTCTCCTTTATTTTCAAGCGAATTCACAATTTCGCTATCTTTGATGCGCGCATTTGACCTTCCATCTTTTGACTCACCAGTACTATTGTAAGAAACTAAAATATGCCTACAGTTTGCATTCCTAATTAAATCATCGAGTGCTTGTGGGGCAGTTTTTAAGCAGTATTTGCTTTTTAAATGCTTCCTATCCATTTTTTTTGCTTTTCCATATACTTGTGGCTTTTTCCAAGTAGCAAGATTTTCTAGCAAATGATAGGCATCGCAATACTGCCGTGAATTATAAGGTGGGTCTATATATAAAACATCGCAATATATTTTTCTGATAAGTAAATTTGCATCCTCTCGTACAACTTCATTGTTGCTGTTATTTTCCAAGGTAATATCAGGAATTAAAAGTTCTATTGGTTGAACTGTATCCAGCTTTTTTCTATAGGCATCATAATGTCCAACTGTGTTTGCAGCTTTATCAGTAGCATATAGTAATGATGTTATAAGTGTAGCTTTTTCGTCTTCATTATCAGATATTTTTTCGATCTTTTCTCTAATGGCACCTATTTTTCTTGCATTCCTTAAAGTGAAATAAGTATTGCCAAAATGAATAGAAAAATAGTTGTCCTGATCTTCTTCCATCTTGTTTAGGACGTCAATTTTCTCTTTAAGCACGGCTAAATCTATTTGTGAAAGACCAAGAAAAGTTTTTAAAGGAAAATAATTGCTGAATAATAGATCATTACTAATAACTTTTATGTCTTTTCCATTAAATCTTGCGCCCACAACTCCGGTGCCAGCAAAAATATCACAAAAAGAATCAAAACCATTACATTTCTCATTTACAATATCTTCAATGAACCCAAGAAGCTTATATTTATTTCCAAGAAACCTCCGATTTTGTATTTGAAACTTTCCTGACGAACTTCTTTTCTTTGGTGAAAAATAAACTTTATGAACTTTTGTGGTTATGGGAGTATAAACAGAAGTCTCTGCTTCTAATAAGTCAAAAAGTGAATGTTGAATACCATCTGAAATATAATAGATATTTTCGCTTTGCCGTAAATTTTCAAAAGAGCTATAAGTTTCATCACCGGCAACAATAATAAAATCAATAACATTGATTCCCATTATTTTGCCAGCTTCAACGATTTTGTTAACAATTTTGACGTCTTGTTTGCTTGGTTTTGGATTACCTGATGGGTGATTGTGAATCAAAATGACACTTGCCGCTCGCAAGTCCATAGCAGGACCAAAGATTTCTCTTGGGTGAATTAAGCTTTTATCAAGCGTGCCGATTGATATTGTTTCTTTTTTTAATAATGCATTCCTTGCGTTCAAGTAAAGACAAACCAAATACTCCCTTTTCTTATTTTTTAAGTCGGAATTTAAGGAAACTACATCTTTTGCCGATAAGATAAGATTTTCTTTTGACCCTTTTTCATCATAGAATCTTTTTACTAAAGAAATTGCAGAGGCAACTTGCAGAGCTTTTGTTGGCCCAATTCCTTCGATAGTTTGTAAATCATCAACGGTAACATCTAAAAAATTTGTACTAAATTTTTTGATTATTTGTTGTGCTAATTTTTGAACATTCTTTCCTTTTATTCCACTTCCCAAAACAATTGCCAAAAGATCGCTTTTTGAAAGTGCTTCTGGCCCTTTCTTGAGAAATCTTTCTCTTGGACGATCTACTTTTGGAGTATCTTTTATCTTTGGCATAGCTTAATCTTTTATGAGCTTGAAACTTATTTTATAAGTATAAAACTCAATATCTTGGGCAACTGATAATGCTCTACGCAAACGAATATCATCCTCCAATGCAATAATTACTCCCCGCACTTTTTGGCCTCTTTCTGCCAGTTCTTCTTTAACATATCCCATGTAGCTTTGTATTTGTCCAACCACTACATCACTTGCTCTGCCTTTCTTAAGTTCCACTACCAACAGTTCTTTTTTATCTTTACTAATTGCTAAAATGTCTATTGGACCTGTGTCGCTTGGATATTGCTGACCAACAAGCTCGCCTTCTTCTTCAAAAATATTATATTTTCTACCAAGTACTGTATGTTTCCAATTTTGAACTAAGAAATCTTCAAGGTGTTTTTCTAGGGCAAAAACTGACGGATCCTCAATGGTTTCATCGGTCGCAACAATAGCAGGCGGACGATCTCCAGCAATTAATTTTTCTATTTCTTCAGCATATTTACTAATATTACTCACCGTCCCAATCGAACCGGTAGAATTTTGCAAGGCTTGACTCATTTCTGATCGTTCAATCTTTTTTGAATACCAGCGAACATTGCGACGGGGGGGAAGAACCTCATTTTTTTGATAAATATAATCGCTTATAATTTCTCCAACAAAATAGGCCCCTTTGCCATCGGGACACAACGCAATATCGTCTATTTTTATTCCTTTGGTGATTGTGTATAAAAAGCCGCAAGCAAGACCTGCGGCCACTTTTGACTTTTTGGGGTTTTCCTTGAAATAAACAGGAATCATTGCTTTATTAAAATCTCGCCAATCTTCTGGTAGTTTATTAGTTAGGTTTATACTCTCAAACCAACCCGCTCCAATAAAATTTCCCTTATATGCTTTCTCTGCATATCTGCTTTTACGACCAAGCATGATTCTGTAATGGCTTTTCATGTCTATTAATCTAAATTTTATTCTTATTTTACTCTAAAAAACATTTTTTCTCAATTGTGGTATGATGATTTTGAAAGGAGAAAAATTTTATGAATTATTCTTTGATTGTTTTTGGTGGATTGATGGGTGGAGGCTTGAGAGAACTAATGGGGATTGCTAAAGGCTTGATTACTAAAAAAGAAAATCATAGTTGATCATTTATTCGTTTAAGATCAAATTCATCTGGGTCAAAATCCTCAAACATCCAATCTACTACTTCTTCATGCTCGGGATGGCTGGGATCGTTCATAATTTTTAGTTTTTCATAATAACCCCAAATACTGCCGCTGTCTTCTGGAGGACAGGCGCGTTTACCAGTAACACAGGCAGGATAATGCTTTTTGGGTTCTGGTTTAAGAATTTTCTCTACCAAAATCTCATGATCCCAATTATCACCAAAATCATAGAGATAAGAAAACCTTTTCTTTTCTGTTTTAACTAACTGGTTCAGAGAAAACTCTTTTTCATTTAAAGTGTCGTTCTCCCATTCAGGATCGGGGACGCCATAATATTGATCATTGATTTTAAAATGATGAAGATGGTAATCAGCCCAACCCATAACGATTTGGATAACACGATGTAAACGGGCAAGATTAATATTGTTTTTAACTAAAATCCTTCGCCAGATTGGTAGATGACTGTCTTTAAGAGTAATTTTAAGTTGATAAACTAAATGGTCTGATTGGTTTGATTTTGACATTGTTATTTAATCGTATTTATTCAGCGTCTTTAATAATTAATCTAAGGTCTTTAATTTATCTAAACAGATTCATTTTACGATTGCAACTAAAAAAGAGTTAATTAAATCAAGAATCAAAGTCAAATTCTTCAGCTAAGATGTTGGCGAGATCAAGACTGGCTTTAGCAAGAGTCAGACATTTTTTTCTGGTTAAGTCTAAAGTTTTTTCTTTGGCTAGATTTAAAAGAGATTGACTTAGTTTATCTAAAGCATGATAGGCGATGAAGGCAGAGGTTTTATCGTCATAGCTTTTAATATCCTCAGGATAGTTTTTCTCTCTTTCCTCGCTTGATAAACTTCTGGCTATTTTGGCTAAAATCAAGTTTTGGTAGAAAATCAAAACATCTAAATCATCTTTGATTTTCTCAATCTTAGTTTCAATGGGTACAACCTCAAATTTTTTGAGAAGATTATGGATTTGAAGCGAAAGCTTGGCCGCTGCTTTGTAGAGAGGATGTTTTTCATAAACTGGTGGTTTAGTAAAATCTTCTTTCTCAGCTTCTTTTTCAATCTTTTTCAGATCAATGCCCCATTGTTTAACACTTTTTTCAATCAGTTTGAAAGTCTTCTTTAAATTTTTAGCCATCACCTCAAAAGCAAATTCAATTGAATCAGGGTCTTTACCTTCTTTAATTGCTTGCTTTCTGTCTTTTTGCTCCTCAAAATAGACTTTGCAAATACTGGTGAGCTGGCAGTGTTGACACCAACGATCACAAAAATTAAAAGGAAGGCGGTAAAATTCTTCTTTAGATATCCAAGGTGGTTTGATGGCACCCATGTTAAAAAACCTCTTTTTATTTAACCAAAGTTAGTTGATAATAGCAACTTACGAGTTGAAAGAAATTGGTGAGGCGCGCAAAGCGCGCCTCTTGTCTTACTAACCAAGAAAGAGAGCAGTGCGTATTTAAACCTAGATCAACAATCAAGAATCTTAAAATCTTGCGCCGCTAACAAAAACGAAATTTAAAAATTTTCTAAAGTAGAGTTTTTGAAAAATGTTCGAATTTTTCTAAAAACTCTCCACCATTATGAATAAGTTAAGATACATATACGACATTGGTGATTAGTGGATCATTATGCCAAAGCCTATCCTCTTTTTAGTAGAATACCAGGTTATA
>JGI10211J34971_10005289_pt1 | contig 10101 bp, 9 predicted proteins | sample Etolagsediment_FD_34971 | JGI IMG/M metagenome (IMG submission 34971)
GCATGGCCGGCGAATAAAAATGGCCGGTCATGGCCAGGTTTTTTTGCACCTCGAAAAACCGTGATGAATAGATGACGGCCAATGGGTTTTCCTGGGCATCCACCACTTTTTGCTCCAGCGCAGTGTACAACTCTCCAAATGCCATGGGCAGCGGGCTGGCGCCAAGGGCTTTCATGGTCAAAATAAAAACGTCGTCTTCCATAACGCGAATTTTAAGCCCATCCATATCCGCCGGCGCATTGATCGGGCGTTTGGAGTTGGTCACGTTGCGAAAACCATTTTCATACCATCCCAATGACCGCACGCCCACACGTGGAAACAGAGCGGCAATATCTGTACCGATTTTGCCATCCAGCACGGCATAACAGGTTTCCCGATCTTTGAACAAAAACGGCAAGTTGAACAGCTTGACCTGGGGAATGAAGTTTCCTAAGGGGCCGGTGGAGGTCAGCGTCATTTCAAGCGTGCCCAGTTGCAGGCCCTCGACCATGTCACGTTCCGAGCCCAGTTGCGCCGCGGGAAAAAGTTGCACATCGATTTCGCCGTTTGAATTTTTTTCGACCACCTTCTCGAAATATTCCACCGCCTGATTATATATATGGGTGGGTTGAGTGGATGTGCCGCACTTGAGCACAACGGTGGCCGATGCCGGTGAAAGCAGCAGCGCGGTTAAAAAAAACACACCAATGGCCATTAACACAGGTTTACGCATTGTAGCCTCCTTGACTGAGATAATGATGGAATGGAAAAATGGGGTTCACACACAAAATGGCAGGCCAATTCGCCAATAGGCCGCAACCACCTCATATCATTTGTTTGACTGATCATCAATGCCTGGATTGTTGAAAAAACGAACCGTTGCTTGTATAAACAAGGCATGCCTTGGTTATACAGTATCAAAACAAGAGGATACAGAAAAAACCTGATAATCAAATTCTTCAGTTTGCGGTCACGGTTGGATGGAGGCGCCCCATCAGATCGGGGTTGTGACGAATAAATGATAAACCGGAATACTGCCGGCACTTGCGCGATCGCTATAGCAAATAGCGCGATTGGCTGATTTTGCCCATCTCACCATCTTCGGTAATGACATGATCGATCATATCCAGATTGACCAAATCGTGCGAATAGGTAACCATGCTGTAGGCGCAGTCTTCAAAGTTCATATTTTGCAGCTCGCAGTGAATTTGCTGAGTGGTGGAACCATGATGCGAAAAATGAAGGGTGTTGGCAAACAGGTATACATCGACATTGTTGGCATGGCAAAGGCTGACAATACTGGCCGTGCCCACAGGCGCCACGATTTTTCGATCTTCGGTAACCGTGACCGCTCCGATCAACAGCTTGTTTGAACCTTCCAGATAATGGCTGAGATTGTACACCGGTACGATGACGTGTTCAATATCGGCCTTGCTTAAGGCGTTGATCAACTGTTTGGCGCGCACCAGATTTTGCTGTAAAATAATTACCTTGAAACTAATGTCACGGGTTTCCATGGCTTTTAGTAAAATATTGGTGACCACCGAACTGGCCATATGCACCACCACTGTGTCACCGTCTTTCAAACACTGTGCCCCATGTTCGGTAACCCGCTGAACATTTGATTGGTACATATCTATCTTTTGCTGCAAAATTTGAATGGCCTGCGCCTTGATGGTGTCTATGTCCTGATCGGCGCTTGTCTGTATTTCGGTTTCGAATTGCTCGATCAAATGGATCAGGGGAATAATTTTGGGCTCGGAGCACCTGATCACCTGAATCAAATCGAAAATCAGCGGCATTATTTCCGACGTCGTACACTTGAGCAGCCGGATTGACTCCATAAATGATTTCAGAGCGACAACGGTGGTGCGCACAAATCCCAGCACGTCGCCATGGTCTCGAAATAATTTGTATAAATTCTCCCTGTCCGTCTGATTCATAATGACCACCATAAATACATCATCAGAAATATTGAAGCCACGATCAAGGTTATGATCGTTATCAGAACACTGGTTTTCATGAATTCCAGAAAACTGATATTTACCCCGGATTGTTTGGCCATGCCGATTGAAACGATATTGGCCGATGCGCCGATATAGGTGAAATTACCGCCAAAACATGCCCCCAGCGCCAAAGCCCACCAGAGAATGTTATTCGGAATAGGCGTCTGTTCCAGCATCAGGCGCACAATCGGAATCATGGTGATGGTAAAGGGAATATTGTCCAGAAAACCGGATACAATGCCCGACACCCACAGTACGGTCAGCACCATAAGATATGGGTTGTCGCCGATGCGCATGAATACGTTGTGCGCAATCCATTCAATGACGCCTTTTTCTTCCAGCACGCCGACCAGGATGAACAGGCCCGTGAAAAACAGCAATGTGCTCCATTCAATCTCTTCCAGCATGTGCTCTACATCGACGCCGGTAATAACGAACAGAACCATGGCCATCAATACCGCAACCACGCCGGGAGACAGATGGGTAATGGTCTGGGTAACGAAAAGCAAGATGGCAATGCCCAGGCAGGCCAGTGATTTTCCCAGAAACAGTTTATCGATTTTGATGTTCAAAAATTCGTTGCGGATTTTTTCCAGCAATAGCTGAACCGAAAACAGTTTGCCCAGATCGTTGTTGATCGGTTTGAATTTATCCCGGTTGGTCAACCACAAATAAAATAGGGTGGCCACAAACGATATGGCGACGGGAATGATCAAATTGATGATAAACTGATTGAATGTCAGGCCGACCTTGGAACCGATGATAATATTGGGTGGATCGCCGATTAGGGTAGCGGTGCCGCCCACGTTGGAAATGATGGCCTGACTGATCACATACAGTTTGGGGTCCAGACCCATGCCGGCGGTCAGCTCGATAATGATTGGTATGATGATCAGCACAGTTGTGACATTGTCTAAAAAGGCCGACAACACAGCCGTAACAATTGAAAATAAAATCAATATCTTGAGTGGATTGCCCTGGGTAAGCTCAGCAATTTTGACCGACAAGAGCGAAAAAAAGCCGGATTTTCTGAGAATGGCCACAATCGACATCATGCCCAGCAACAGCATGATGGTTTCAAAATCGATAAACGATGCCGCCTCGTGTTCGCTAACTACGTGCAGCGCCAGCAGCACCATCACGCCCAGCAGCGCGGCTACTGCCTTGTTGACCAGCTCAAAGGTCAGGGCAATATAAACAATGATAAAAACGACTATGGGTAATAACGCGCCTTCCATGCACCGCCCTCCGCCAATACGCCGCGTACCCGGCGCATTATAATTAAAATAGAAGGCTTGCTATATGAAAAGGCGGGGCAATAGTCAAGCGCTATTGCCTTGCGCCGGCAATTCCAATAATACTTGGGTCAAGATCAATTTTGAATGTGCCGATGAGCAATTGGCCGAAATAATAACCATGCCCTTATTTGGGGTATATATTATCCCCAAAAAGAAAAAGCCGCTGAATAAAATTCAGCGGCAATCTCTTGATTTTATTGGTAGGCACGATTGGATTTGAACCAACGACCTCTACCGTGTCAGGGTAGCGCTCTCCCCCTGAGCTACGTGCCTGAAAACGATGGCTGTTTTATCATTGCGCAGAATCGATGTCAACATAAATTATGCTTCAATCCATTGAACGGCCTGCCGAGGTTTGTTGCAGCAAGTTGAGCCCGCAATAGGTGTAATGCAGCCCTGATGCGATGGTCAGCAAGGCGGTTGACCACAATAGCGTCGCATGGGCAATCCGTGTGGCGGCGGTTTGTTGAAGATCGAGCAGAATAACCGCGATGGTCAGAAGTTGGCAAAGCGTGGTCAGCTTGCTGATCAGACTGGGACGCATGGTCATCGGCATATGGATCAATGTGAAAATGGCAATGCCGATCAGGATCAACACATCGCGGCTGATCACCAGCACCGCCAGCCAGGCCGGCGTCAAATCCATGAACGCCAGGCTGATGAATGCCGCCATCAAAAGCAGTTTGTCGGCAATGGGATCGAGATAGGCGCCAAGCAGGGTGCGCTGGTTCAATAGGCGAGCCAGTAAGCCATCCAGACCGTCACTGACAGCCGCAATGATGAAAACAGCCAGCGCCATCCCCAATTGCCGGTTTATCAATAAAATAATAAACAGCGGCACAATCAATATTCGCAACGCCGTGATTATGTTGGGAATTGAAATTTGCATGGATGGTCCTACGCACTCAAACATCATTTTTCAGAATTCTACTGCGCCACCAATACCAGTTTGATCTGATCGTCGAAAACCTCATGCAGATCGATGCCGAATCGATCATATTCGGCGCGCATCAACTCATTGGCCAGTTGTTGGGCATTGCCGTCATAGTCGATGCCCAAAATGGCTTCGTCGGCGATGATTTCCTGGATTTGGACCTCTTTGACGCCTTCCAAATTACGCAAGATTTTGCGAAACCCGGCAAAATAGGCCAGATTGGAACTGCCCTGCACAATCAATTGGGTAATGCGATCCTCGGTTTTTTGGGCGTTCCATTTTGTTTTCAAATCACGCGCAATAGCCGGAGCCGCGGATCGGCCGGCGTTTTCAAGCGCTTCGGCGTTGCCGATAGCGGCGTCTGAACTGACGGCAATGGCGGCATCTTCGATGGCGGACAAAATCTGACCGGTTTCACAGTCCAGCGCGGTAAGCTCTATCTGGGATTCAAAGGATTGGAGGTCACTGCCCATGCCGGTTGTCGAACCCCGGGCAACGGCGCTGCCGAAAATGACCATGCGGGCGCCGGCCTGGCGCGCAAATGCCAGCGCGCTGTCGGCAGTCAATCGGCTTTGGTTCTCAAACGCGCCGGCCGCCTTGACCGCTTTTTGGGATTGTTGGTCGATGACGACAAAACCATGTTGTTCGATGGCCGATTTTAAATATTTGTTGGCGATTGGCTGAAATGCGTTGGCTCCGGCAGCCCACCAATATTGCAGCGGCGCGCCTGCATGGTCTTGTTGACTGACAAGCAGCAACACCCCCGGCTTGGCGGCATCTGTCGCGGCGCTGTCGGTCAACTGCAATTGTTGTCTGATTTGATCGGCAAGGATGTTGGCCTTGACCATGACCCGGTAGGAATGTCCATTCTGTCGTTCAGTCAGCACTTTGTAATCACTCACAAATTTATCGTGTCGATCGATAACGGCCGCGGACAATGCATCGAAATGTTCAACCAGCGCGGCCTCGGTAAACAGGTGAATCATGGCCCGGTTCACGGCGTTAGCCAATGCCTGATCAATCGCGGCTTTGCGGGCTGCGCCGGGATTGTTTTTCCGGATATCGGCGCTTGCAATCGATATGGCCGACATCGTTGGCGCCGCGTCTGCTGTCGTCAGAGCGGCCAACGTGATGGTCAGGCTGATAAACATGGCGAGTAAGGCATGTTTTGGATGCGTTTTCATGGGATGCCTCCTTAATTTGAGCGGGCAATCAAGGATGCCCGATTGTTGTGGTTGTTTAGTTGGCCGGGTTCCGTAATAAGCGTCTCCCTTACTTGTTGCGCTTAAGCGTGTAGTGAGCGATTCCCATCATAGTATCGCGCGTGGGTGAGGGTTCAAACGGCTGTAATGCGGTGATGGCTTCATTGATATGGCGCGTTGCCCGACCGCGGGTATAATCAAGAGATCCATATTCATCCAGCTTGCCCAACAATCGGCCAAATTGATTTTCGGAAACAGATGGCGACTGGATTAAATTTTTAATAAATTCGACATCATCCGGTGATGCCTGGGCCAGCGCATGGATGAGCGGCAAGGTCAATTTGCCTTCGCGTAAATCCGTGCCCACGGTTTTGCCGATGGTGGCGGTATCGGCCGTATAATCCAGCAGATCATCGGCGATCTGGAATGCAATGCCCAGGTTCAGCCCGTATGCAGCCAGGGCCTGGATTCGGCGTTCGGATGCCTGGGCCAGATAGGCGCCCATTTGACAGGCGCCGCGGATCAATGTCGCGGTTTTATGGGTGATGACCGTTGAATATTGCGCTTCAGTCAGATCGATATTGCCTTTTTGTTCCAATTGGCTGATTTCACCCTGGCTCATTTTTTCCGTCAGATCGGCAATGACCCGAATGATGTCAAGACAGTTGGAAGCGGCGGCAATGGACAGGGCGCGGGCCAGTAAAAAATCTCCGGTCAGCACCACCGCGGCCGGGTCCCATATTTGGTGCGCGGCTGTGGCGCCGCGGCGCAGCCGCGCGCCATCCACGATATCGTCATGCAGCAGGGTGGCGGCATGCAGGTATTCGACAACCACGGACAGATCGTAAATAAACGGCGCGTCGCAGCCGCACATGCGTCCGGCCAGCACCACCATCAACGGGCGCAGCCGCTTGCCGCCGCTGAACAGCAAGTGGCCGGCAACGGCTTTGGATATGTCGGTATATGGGGTCAAATTGCGCTGCAGCGCAATTTCGATCTGATCCAGATCGGCCGATAGAGCAGTCATAAATTCAGGTTTGGCGCCACTCATGAAATGATCTCTCCTATCAGGTCATAGGCCAGGGTTTCGGTAATTTTGACGCGGGCATAGCTGCCGATTTCAGCATGGCCATGGGCAATCAGGGTCAGGCCGTCGACATCAGGGGCCTGGTGTGCCGTGCGGCCGATCAGCATGCCGTCGTCCTGACGGCTGTCAATCAGCACATGATAAATTTGATTGAGATGTCGTTGATTCAGATCAGCTGAAATGGTTTCCTGCAGCGCCATCACCTGATCGAAACGATCCTGAGCGATTTCCGGACGCACATGGCCGCCCAGATGGTGAGATGGCAGGTCAGCGGCATCCGAATACGTAAATGCGCCCAGCAAATCGAACCGGGCGGCCTGGATGAAATCCAGCAGTTGCTGGAAATCATCGTCATCCTCGCCGGGAAACCCAACAATAACGGTGGTGCGCAAGGTTGCGCCGGGCGCCCGTCGGCGAATGTCGTCAATCAGGTCCAATATGCGTTGCGGGCTGTAATGGCGGCCCATGCGTTCAAGCATCTTAGGGGATGCGTGCTGAATCGGCAAGTCAAAGTAAGGGCAGATGCGCGGATGCGCGGCAACCGTGGCGATAACGCCGCTATCGATGCTGGATGGATGGCCGTAGAGCAGCCGCAAGCGAAAATCGGCACTGACGCCGGCATCGTCAAGAATTGGCGCTGGCAGCAGGTTAAGGGCATCCGTCAATTGCAGCAGCAAATCATTCAGGCCGAGCCGCGGCGTTAAATCATGACCATAGGCGGTGGTATCTTCAGCCACCAATATGGCCTCCTTGATGCCGGCGCGATGCAGGGATGCGCATTCCTGCGCGATATCATCCGGTTGACGGCTTTTCTGTCGCCCGCGCAAACTGGGAATGATACAATAGGCGCAATGGCGGTTGCATCCTTCGGAGATGCGAATATAGGCCATATGGCTGTCCAGAAGCCGACGCGGCGTACTCGCCCGCTGGGCCGGCGCGCTGCCGGGCGCCGGGAGCCGGCATGCGCGGCCGTCGTGTGGGTGTGCCAGGGCATCGACAATATCGGCAAACCCGCCGGTGCCCAGAAACAGATCGACCTCGGGCAGGGCTTGGCGAATATCGTCGCGGTAGCGCTGCGGCAGGCATCCGGTAACGATCAATTGGCGGCATTGACCGGATTGTTTGTATGCCGCCAGGGCCAGTATGGTATCGATCGATTCATCGGCCGCGCTTTCGATGAAGCTGCACGTGTTGACCACAATGGCGTCTGCGATTTCAGGATCATCCGTGATGCGCCAGCCGGCTGCTTCCAGCCGGCCCAGCATGATTTCGCTGTCCACCTGGTTGCGCGCGCAACCCAGGCTCTCCAGGTAGATCGATTTCATTTCAATGCGATTCCTTTGGTTCAGACAACATCCCCGGTTATTCATGTGCGGGCCAGTTGGAAGATTGGCGTGTTTCCAGTGCGCCGTCCCCTCGGGCGCGGATGATCAGGGCCGCGATATCGGGCAGGCGTTCGATCATCCGTAGCCCTTCAGTCGCTCCCATCACCATGATGCCGGTTGCCAGGCCGTCGGCCATCATGCAGGTGTCGGCGATGACGGTAACGCTGACCACGCCGTTTTCAACCGGATAACCGCTGCGCGGGTCGATGATGTGCGAATATGTTTTTTGGCCGCTTTCAAAATAGTTGCGATAATCGCCTGACGTGGCCATGGCCTGGTTGGTTAACTGAATGGTTTGGTAAATGTCATCCGGCGCGCTGTTTTTGACCGGTCGATTGATGCCAACGCGCCAGGGCGAACCGTCCGGGCGTTGACCCGCGGCATAAATTTCGCCGCCGATTTCAACCAGAAAATTGTCTATCCCCTCGTTTTTCAACAAATCGGCAATTTGATCGACGCCGTGTCCTTTGGCGATCGATCCCAAATCCGCCGCTACCGGGATAGACCGTTTGATCAGATAATAGGGGGATTTCAATTCAATGCGATCAAACCCGATGGTTGCCTTGGCCGCGTTGATTTGCGCGGGCGTGGGCGCCTGGTTGCGCGCCGGGCCGGCGCCAAAACCCCACAAATCCACCAGGGGTTTGACGGTAGCATCCCAAGCGCCATGCGTCAGCCGGTAAATATGCCGGGAGGCCGACATGACCCGATAGAGTTCCGGGGATACCTGAAATTGTTTGTTTGCCTGGTCCCATCGGTTAAAAAGACTCAATTCGCTGGTGGCCGCGTATATGGACATTTGCTGATTGACGGCATCGAGTCGGCTTTTAATCTGCGTTTCAATTTTGGATACCGAGCGCAGGTAACCGACCCCCATTTTGATATGGTAGGTGGTTCCCATGGTGCGCCCGTCAACCATCACCTGGCGCTGCCGATTGCATCCCGCGCTTATCAACAGAGAAAGGGCGGTCAACAATAAAATGAAATGTTTGGTCATTGGTTTAATCAACAAATTCGCGGCAACTGTTCACCGGTAAGCATATCCAGCAGCCGGCTGCCGCCAATTGGGGTTTTTAAATACACGCGTCCAATATGATCATCCACTACCTGCCCGATGATGGCAGCCTGCGCGCCCAAGGGATTGGCGCGCAGCGTGCGCAGGGCCAAATCGGCCGCTTCGGGCGCGACAAACACCAGCATTTTACCCTCGTTGGCCACATGCAGCGGATCGAGGCCCAGCAGATCACACAAACCGGATACCGGCGGCAACACCGGCACCTGGGAGGCTTCAATTTGAATGCCGACGCCAGATTTTTGCGCAATTTCGTTCAGGGCCGTGGCCACGCCGCCGCGGGTGGGATCACGCAGCGCATGCACCTGCGGGCAGGCCTTCAACAGCGCCTGGGTCATGTGGCACAGCGGCGCGCTGTCGCTCTGGATGTCGGCTGAAAAGCCCAGCTCTTCACGTTGGGCCAAAATGGTCATACCATGATCGCCGATGGAGCCGCTGACCAATATGCAATCGCCCGGGCGGGCATTGGCTGAGCCGATATGCACATGCGCTGGAATTTGGCCGATGCCGGCGGTATTGATAAACAGCTTGTCGGCCGCGCCGGCCGGCACCACCTTGGTATCGCCGGTTACCAGGATCACGCCCGCTGTTTTGGCTGCGCGTCCCATGCTGTTTACAATGGTTTGCAGCTTTTGGATTGAAAATCCCTCCTCGATGATCAAAGCCATGCTTAAATACTGCGGCACGGCGCCGCACATGGCCAGATCGTTCACGGTCCCGTTGACGGCCAGGTCTCCGATATTGCCGCCCGGGAAAAACAGGGGATCGACCACAAAGCTGTCGGTTGAAAAGGCCATGCGCCGGTTTCCGATTTCAAGGGTGGCGCCATCGTCCAGACGATTCAAAATGGGGTTGTCAAACGCCGGCAGCATCATTTGGGCAACCAGTTGATTGGATATTTTGCCGCCGCTGCCGTGATCGATCAAAATGGTTTCATTGGATTTCATGGGATCCTTCATTTATCAGTTTACACTTTTATCGTAGCGTCGGATTAGCGGCGCAAGGCAGTGGTTCAGTTGGATTGGTAAATTGGATGCTACCGTTTGATCTAATATAAATCCGCAGATTTCACAGATTTTCGCAGATCAGCCGCATTATAATCTGTGTAAATCGGCGTAATCTGCGGATATTATAAAAT
>JGI10211J34971_10005291_pt1 | contig 10096 bp, 3 predicted proteins | sample Etolagsediment_FD_34971 | JGI IMG/M metagenome (IMG submission 34971)
TTAAATTCCTTTTGTCTCCAAGACCACAACGGGATGTGTACGTCTCACAAGAAACCACCATGGGGTAAGAAGTGAAAAACTGCGCTGTAGAAAACATCCGTAATCTAGTTCTTGCCGGTCACGCCGGAGTTGGGAAAACAACGCTGGCCGAACAGATGCTCTACAAGGCAGGTGTTGTGACTCGCCTCGGGAGTGTGGATCAGGGAACGAGCGTATCCGACTACCGTGCGGAAGAGCACGAGCGGAGGAACAGCATCTACAGCAGCGCGCTCAACCTGCCTTGGAAGGACTGCCACTTCTTTGTCACCGACACGCCCGGCTATCAGGATTTCGCCGGCGAAGCCACTGCAGCCATTCAGGTGGCAGACATGGTCCTGATCTCCGTGGATGCGTCCAGCGGGATCGAGACGGGTACCATCCGTGCTTGGAAACAAGCTCGCAATAACGGCATCCCTCGCGCGTTCTTCATCAACGGCATGGACCGCGAACAAGCTGACTTCGCCGGCGTGCTGAAGGAACTCCAGGACAGATACGGCGTCACGACGGTGATCCCGTTCACCGTGCCGGTGGGCGAGAAGGCGAACTTCTCTGCGGTCGTCCGTGTCCTCGCCGGTGACGATGCACCGGCCGAAGTGGCCGAGATGGTCGAGAAGTACCGCGAAGCACTGCTTGACACGGTCGCGGAGTCGGACGAGGAGCTGATGGAGAAGTACCTGGGCGGCGAAGAGCTAACCGAGGACGAGATTGCCAAGGGACTGCACCAGTCCGTACTCGATGCATCGGTCGTGCCCGTGTTCGTGGGCAGCGCGTCGCAGGACATCGGTGTCGAGGAATTGATGAATGCAGTCGTCAACCTGTTCCCCAACCCGGTCGCCCGCAGTGTCAGGCTGGCTGACGGCGAAGAGATGACACCGTCTGCCGATGACCCGAAGGCCATCGCGCACGTCTTCAAATCGGTGACCGATCCGTTCATTGGCCAGTTGACGTACCTGCGTGTCTACTCCGGCACGTTCAAAGCCGACAGTGAAGTGTTGAACGTGACACAGGGGGGCAAAGAGCGCTTCGGGGCACTCATGCTGATCAATGGCAAAGACCAGGCAACCGTCGATGAGGCTGGCCCGGGCGAGATCATTGCCGTCGCCAAGCTGAAGGTGACCGCTGTCGAGGACACGATGGCTACGAAACAGACGCCTTTCCGTCTGCCCGCCATCCCGTTCCCGAAGCCGACGATGTCCTACGCCGTATTCGCAGAGAAGAAGGGCGAAGAAGAGAAGATAAGCACGGGTCTCCAGCGCCTTGCGGAAGAAGATCCGACGATCATACTCGATCGGAATGGCGAGACGGGACAGTGGATTCTCTCCGGGATGGGCGATCAACACATATCGAACGTAGTGAACCGCCTCCAGGCTGGCTTCAAAGTCGGCGTTCGTCTCGAGACGCCGAAGGTGCCATACCGCGAGACCATCACCGCCGTCGGAACTGGCACATACCGCCACAAGAAGCAAACCGGGGGCCACGGGCAGTTCGGCGAAGTGCACCTCCGCGTCGAGCCCCTGCCCGATGCCGACTTCGAATTCGCCAACGAGGTGGTCGGCGGGAACATCCCCAAGAACTACATCCCTGCCATCGAGAAGGGCATTGTCGAGAATCTGTCGAGTGGCCCTCTGGCCCACTGCAAGATCATCAACCTCAAAGCCGTTGTCTACGACGGCAAGTTCCACCCCGTCGACTCCTCTGAAATGGCCTTCAAAATCGCCGCTCGCGGCGCTCTCCGGGTTGCGATGAAGGAAGCGAAGCCCATCCTTCTCGAACCGATCATGAAGCTCAAGATCATGTTCCCCGAGGAGTACATGGGCGACATCAGCGGCGACCTGAACTCGAGGCGTGGGCGTATCCTCGGCATGACGCACGAGGAAGGTCTGCAGGTTGTGCAGGCCGAGGTACCGCTGGCCGAGTGCTACACCTACCCGACGCAGTTGCGCTCGATCACGCAAGGCCGCGGCACGTTCGAGATGGTGTATGACCGGTACGAGCCCGTACCGACCAACCTCTCTCAGCAGATCCAGGCGGACGCTCAGAGGGAAGAGGAAGAGGACTGATCGCACCCATGGCCGATATTCGCGACGACATCAAGCGTCTTTGCCGCGAGAAGAACGCGATCATTCTCGGCCACACGTACCAGCCGTCCGAGATTCAGGATATCGCCGATTTTGTGGGCGATTCGTACGGTTTGAGCAAGAAGGCCACCGAAGTCGATGCCGACATCATTGTCTTCTGTGGCGTCATGTTCATGGCAGAGACGGCGGCGATTCTGAATCCCGGACGCACGGTTCTCCTTCCCGACCTCGGGGCTGGCTGCCCCATGGCGGACATGATTACGGCGGAGCAGCTTCGGGACCTCAAGTCCGAGCATCCCGACGCCGCCGTGGTCTGCTACGTGAATTCGACCGCCGAGGTGAAGGCAGAGAGCACGATCTGCTGCACCTCGTCCAACGCGGTCAAGGTGGTCCGTTCACTGGGGCTGGTCCCCGAGATCATCTTCGTCCCAGACCAGTACCTGGGCCGCTTCGTCGAGGCGCAGATCGGGCAGAAGATGATCCTGTGGGAAGGGTTCTGTCCGACCCATGCCATGATCCGTCGCGAGACGGTCGACCGCGCCCGGGCCGAGCATCCCGGCGCCGACGTCATGGTCCATCCCGAGTGCACGCCCGAGGTGCAGGCCGTGGCGGATCACATTCTCTCGACGGGCCAGATGTGCGACCTGGTTAAGGTGACGGACTGCACCGAGTTCATCATCGGCACGGAACAGGGGATCGTTCACACGCTGAGGAAGATCGCCCCGCACATCACCTTCCACCACCTGAGTCCATTCTTGCTTTGCCCCAACATGAAGAAGATCACGCTGGACAAAGTGAAATGGGCGTTGGAGACATTGGAGCCGGTGGTGGCCGTGTCGCCGGAGGTCGCCGGGCGCGCCAGGACGGCCATCGAGGGGATGCTTCGCGCTACTGAGGCCTGACTCCTCTGCCCTCGCCTCTTCAGCGCCCCCCCCTCGCTTCTGTAATCGGGACCTACTGTTCCCCGAGCTCCGCCAGGCAGTTTGCACTCGCGTATCCCCAGTAGCCAAGCCCGGGGGTCAGTTCCGCAGCCTGCTGGTAGCCTGCACTGGCCGTATCGTACCGCCAGAAGACCGTCTCCACAACATCGGCGGGATCGGTGACGATGGGCACGGCGACTGGGGCCGTGGAGACCGGCCCGATCAGGTTCCATCCCTCGGTCAGAAGTGCGTGTCGACTGGTGACCGTGCGACCGGTAATCGTGGTCGTCGTGGCCGGGCCGAAGCGGAAGACCCAGTAAGCGCGTTTGGGTAGGATCTCGGTTGGCCGAGCGTAGGCGATCCCAGTCCATTCCCAAATGGTTGTCGCGCCTGCGAACACCGCATCAGGACTGGCATCGAACGGCTCGATGGGAATCGAGAGCAAGTTCCAGCCCTCGGCCAGCTCGAGATCGAAGGTCGTCTCCGCATAGCCAAACACGATCCGGTAGTACCTGATCTCGCCCGCCGGAATGGCCAGGGAGCCGACCAGATCCATCGTCGTGCGCGTTCCGCCGACCACCGTATCGCCGTCTTGATCAACCTGAATCACGAGCAGGCGGACGGCCATGGCGTCGGTCGTGTTCCAACTCAGGACTAGTGCATCCCCCGCGGGGGCCGCGGCCTCGATCAGCCACACTCCGGAAGCCGCGATGCCACGGAAGTCGTCGATCAGGTCCGGCCCGTCGATCTTCAGCGCCACACTGCCGATCGTCTCCGAGGCTGCCCCGGGGGGGACAAGCAAGTCGATTCCGAAGTCGTAGCCGTCCGTCACGTCCACGTCCTCGGTATCCGCCTTCATGCCGAATGTGAACTGATGGATCTGGGCGTGCGTCGTGAATATGTCGAAGACCCACTCACCGCCCCAGGCGGGGTTGAGCACGCCTTCGTCGTCGCCGTCCTCAATCAGATCACCATCGGTGTCGGCCAGTGCCGGATTGCTTCCTGCAAACGCCTCCTCCCAGTCGGCCAGGCCGTCCTGATCCGCGTCCCCCGCAGCCAGTCCACCGATCCCCTCTGCGAACTCCGCAGTGCCCACGCTCAGAACGCCAGCCATGTCTGTTATCTCCGCAGCGCCCCGCGCGGCAAAATCCTGCGCAGACAGTCCGCCGTCATCGAATGGCCAGTAGGCAACGAGCGCCGTCTGGTCGGGATCGTCCTGATCGGGCAGTAGCGCGTCAATCGCTGCGTCGTTAAGCGGCAGTGAGCGGATCGCCGCGATGTCCGCAACCGTACGCGCGTGGTCCCATATCCGCACCTCGTCAACGCTGCCGACAAAGCCCGGCGCACCGATCACCAGGTCGGCGTTTGTGGTTGGGACGGCGTACTGGACCAACGTGTTGTCCAAGTACAGCCTGTCCACAATTCGCACTGCCTCAGTGGTTGTAGTATACGTCCCGGCATTGTCGGGTGTGTGCACGATGAGAGTGAGGTCCGTGTACTTCAGCTCGATGTAGGGAGGATTGGACCCGGGAAAAACATGCAGGTCGGTCAGCTCGGTCACGTCACAGGTCATAGCGATGTGGGTCCAGCGGTCGGGACGAACATAGAAGTCGTCCGGCTCATCGATCAACAGGCTCTGTGCCCCCACAGTGAACTGGATCTGTCCGAATCGGCCGATCGTGACTGCATAATTAGTGCCCCTGGCCAGGAGTGTCGCTGACGGCTGTGCCAACGGTAGCCGATCGGGGTTGACCCAGAACTCGACAGTGAACTCCTCCAGATTCAGCTTGGGCTGTGTGCCGTTCACGGGGACGGTCATCGTCCCGCCATCGTCCAAGGCCAACACTCTCGGGACGAGTGGACTGCGGGGATCGGCGGGATCAGTCTCGCGTGCGAGTTCCGCGCCGTCCTCGATCCCGTCTTCATCCGTGTCGGGCACAAGCGGGTCCACGCCCATCGTCACTTCATCGTAGTCACCCATGCCGTCGTCGTCGGTGTCGGCCAGATCGGGGCGGCATGCGTTGTCTTGCTCCAGGCGGTTACGCAGTCCGTCGCGATCTTTGTCGCCGGCGAGATCCGCGGCCGTGTTCGTAGTGTAGGGCAACCAGCCGAGGTAAAACTCGTACAGGTCGGTCATCGTGTCGCCATCCGAATCCGTTACGGCCGTCGCCGTGGTCAGGTCAGCGAAGTATCGCAGTTCCCAGAAATCGGCGATGCCATCCGTGTCCGAGTCGGCGGAGAGGTACTCGTAGGTTTCGTCGCCGGCCGAGTCACAGTCGACGTCGTCGATGGCCGCACCGTTCTGTGGCTCAGCTGCGAACTCGGCATTGCGCGACGCGGACACAGCGTCGTTCAAGCGATGGCCGGCAGCAAAGTCCTCTGCAGAACCGCCGCCGTCGTCGAAACGCCAGTAGCCGAGCAGGTCCGCGGGTGTATTGGCAGGATCGATCGGGCCGTCGCGGCCGCTTTCGATGTCTGTGCCGGCACGGGCGACATTCCATACGCGGACGTCGTCGATCCAGGCCGTCAGAGAGGCGTCAGGCGTGCTGCTCCCGATGCAGAACGGCCCCGTTCGCGAGTAGACCCCGCCCTGGAAACTCGCCTGAAACGTCTCCGTCTCGTCCGTGCCGCTTCGGTACGCCGAGAGTCGTACCGTTCCCGATCCGGCACCCGGCGTGTCCAGTGCCACGGAGATATGCACCCATCCGTCGAGGTCAGTGATGGGCGTGGCGTCGAGGAGATCTGCGGATCTTACGACTCCTCCCGCGGTACGCCACGAGAACCTTGGCACGCCGCCAGCCAACTCCAGCTCGAACACATGTGCGCCGTCGAAGATATCGATGCTCTCGCAGATGACACCCGTATTATCAACCCCCGCGAGACGAACCCACGCTTCCAGGGTCATCGCGGGTCCCGGCGCAGGTCCTGTCTCCACTTCGGCGTAGTCGGAATCGTCGGCCAGGTAGAGAGCCCTGTTCACCAAGGGGCTGAGGCTGTCCGTCGCGCCCGTGCCAAGAGCCATTTCCAGGGCGTCCGTCAAGCCGTCGTCGTCGGTGTCAACCAACGCGGGGTTGGTGCCGGCCTGCTGCTCCTGCTGGTTCGTCAATCCGTCGCCGTCGGTATCGGTCGTACCGGCCTGCGGAACCGTCGGGTCCGTGCCGGCCAGGCTCTCGTTCAGATCGTTGACTCCGTCGCCGTCGCCGTCGGCAGTCCCGTCTTGAGTGAGATCGCCGAAGTACACCACTTCCCACGCATCGGACACGCCATCGCCGTCGCTGTCCACGTCATCCGGGAACGCTGCTCCGTCCGCAAAGGCTGCTCCGTCCACGGTTCCACGGAGCTTGTAGGCATCGATCAAATCGACGACGTTCGTGACCTGACGTGAGGTCAGGTCTTCCACCGTTGCACCGGCATCGTCAAAAGGCCAGTAAGCTGCCAGGTCCGCTTCCGACCCGCTGAGCACTGAAGGACGACTGGCCGCGATCTCCGCACCTGTCCGTGCCGCGGACCACACGCGCGCCTCATCCAACGCGCCCGAAAACGTGCTTGCACCCAGCGCCAACACGCCGTCTCCCATCGGCACGGCATACAGAAGCGGCACGGCTGTAACGAACGTCTGGTAGTCGCCGGTTGCGTCTTGCGTGTAGACGGTAAGCGTGAGGTCCGTGCCATCGCATGCGCCAGCGATGTGGCTCCAGAGGCCGGCGCGCAACCTGGCGTCAGGCGCACTGGTGAGGGAACGGCTCCCCACAGTAAACGTCACGTCGCCTTCAGCGTCGAGGGAGAGGGCGTAGGCCGTGTTGCCGTCACTCAGCTTCCGCAGGAGAGTCGCGTCGTCTGCGAGGGGGCCCCCCGGCCGGACCCATAGCTCCACGGTGAACACGTCCAAGTTCAGCTTCTGCTGCAGGTTGTTGACGGGAAACGTCACGGAGTCGCCCGCGTCGAACTCGAGCACACGCAAGGTCAGCGGGCTGCGGCAGTTGACGGGGTCGGTCGCCGCTGCGATCTCCGCACCGTCGAGAAGGCCGTCATCATCGGTATCAGGGCTTGTGGGATCGAGTCCGACGTACTGCTCCTGAAGCAGCGTCATGCCGTCGGCATCCGCATCGGCGGCCAGCTCCGCCGCCGAATTGGTCAGATTGGCGTTGTAGGCGACCACATATTCGTACAGATCGCTCAGCGAGTCTCGGTCCGCGTCGGTGTACCCCGCTACGGTGCCGGGACCGGCCGTGGCAACGTCGCCGAAGAGGATCAATTCGTAGTAGTCTGGGATCGAGTCGTCGTCAGCATCGGTCTGGAAGCACGAGAAGCTCTCCGAGCCCATGCCGTCCGAGGGCACGAGCGCGAAGGCGGCAGTGCCCTTCGGGTATGCGCCGAACATCGTGTCGTTGTCGAGCGCCAGGGGATCGCGGAAGTTCTTCATCAGATCCTGGCCGAAACCAAGCGCCTGGGCATTGTCGAACCGGTAGTAGGCGATAAGCGTATCGGCTATGTTCTGCACGATCGGGAGGCCGCGTTCCTGCGCGATCTCGACGTCCGTACGCGCTGCATTCCAGACGCGGAACTCGCTGATCTGACAGGGCAACCAGTCTGCTGCCGTCGCGGATCCGAAATTCATGGTCCCATACTCGACCGCCTCACCATTCTCATCGACCCTGTCCCGTTGTGTCGACGGCGGGTCGGGCAGGCTGAAGTAGGACGAGTAGGAGAGTGCCGTTTCCGGGAAGTAAGCGTGGAGGGCGACGGTGCCGTTTGCCGGCCGGTCCGGGAAGCTGACCGTTGCTGCGACATGGACCCACCCCGTACCGCTTGTGATAGCAGGTGCGTCCAGCAACACGGTTCTCATCGTGCCGTCTGCTTTGCGGTAGTCGAGAGCCAGAGCCCCCGCTGCCAGGCGGAGCACAAGATCCCTGGTGGAGTTGTTCGAGCGTAGCTTCTCAAAGACCGTTCCCGTGTCGTCCCCGGCGTCTGTGAGTTTGAGCCACGTCTCGATTGTCAGCGCTGCCGTGTAGGACGGAGCGTTGGGAAGCATGAACGCGCGCCGGACATGCGCATAGGCCGTGTTCGAGGCTGACAGGTCCAAAGCGCCGTTTCGGTAGGGGATGAACTGCGCCTCCGGATCGGCGGGCTCAACGTAGATGGTGACCACCGCCGTGTCCTGATGGTGTACCATCCCGTCGTGGATGGCGTACCTGAACGAGTCGTACCCATGGAACCCCGGATTCGGAGTGTACGTAATGGACGTATCGGCCATCACAACCGTGCCGTTCGTGGGGTAGTCGACGAGTTCCTGCCAGAGTACGAGCTCGTCGTCTTCGTTCGGATCCCAGTCGTTGTCCAGCACGCTGATGTCCACAGCCGTACCCATGGCCGTGGATACAAAGTCGTTTACGGCCTCGGGCGACTGTGCGTGGGCCGATGGCAGGAGAGTCGCCAGGGACAGAAGCAGCACGGCCGCCGCCAGGGGAGCGGACGACATACGGACGCTGCCGAAGTCGGTAATTCGTGTCATTGTTTTTTCCCTTTGGGACACAACGGAATTGAGTGGTTCAATAATAGCATTCCCGAGGTCCATATCAATTGCCAATGCCCGGGACGCGGCCGAAGCCGTTCGGTGTCTCCAACGCTCCTGCGTGACCGGCTATTGGTTCCTGTCATCGGGCCTTGATAGGAGTCGCTCTAATCTCGTCCAGTTTGGATTCGCCTTCCGGCGGGATGACACAACGCCAGAGCTGCCATCCGTCTGGCCAACTGCGCTCCAGCAGCAACCATGGACGGCCTCGCCGATAGATGTCGGCGATAGTGCCCTGCCCAGCGGGATAGAACACCCCCGTGGGAGGCGGAATGAGAAGGTGCAACTGCTCGTCATGGGCCTGCTTGATAAATCGGCTCTCGAAGAAGTCCACCCGCGCCAGGAAGCGCTTTTCCGTGGGATCGGGATAAATCGCCGGAGCACGGATTCCGCAGATGACGATGCGCGAGTCATCCCAGTGTTGGTCGATCCAGCGCGTCACGTAGTTTCTGGCCGGGGCAGGAAGCATGTAGTCCGTATCCGCGGCGTGTGGTTGCGACGGGCGCAGGAACCCGCCAAGGATGCTCAGGACCAGCAGCACGCCGCAAACACCGGCGTGAGGCGTGGACGTGTCCGGACGGCGCTGCAACCAGGGAAGAGACAGTGCAAGCAGGCTGAGCGCGAGCACAACAAGCGTGCCACTTGCCGGGGAGACCCCAATGCCGGCACACAAAGCTACGCCGACCAGAGCTGCGGCCAGGCCGATCAGCATGCAAGAGGCGCTCTCGTGCATTCTCCCCTGCAAGAGACACACAAGGGAGATGACGGCCCCGAACGTGAGAGCGGATGCGGAGATGACGCCGTGGCCAAAGCGTTCGCAAACCACCGTTCCGGTGCTGGATAGAAGGCTTTGCCACAAGCTGCGGAAACAGAACAGCATGTCGCCCATGATCAACCAGTTGAGGAGGACGAGACAGAGCAAGCAGTAGACCATGGGAGAACAGAGCAACACGGCCGTGCCCTTGCGCTCGTTGGCGTCCAGCCCGGGCACGTGATGAAACTCGATCGTCAACACGACCACCAGGGCAATACCGAACATCAGCGCCGGCAATCCGGCGAACACAAGCAGGCCTGCATTCACGGCACAGAGGATCGCGTCGCGCAGCGATCTGAGCCGCTGCCAGCGAGACAAGTGGAACACGATGCTGCACACAGGCACGACCGTGATCCAGTTGGGATCGACGGCACAGAATGCCCCGGCCGCCTGTGGCACGAGAAGAAACACGGCCGAGAGGGATACAGCTGCGATTCGGCCCATGTAAGACTCCGGCAGGCGGAGTACATAGCAGAACGCCCACGCCTGGGCGAACGCCACGAGCAGTCGCTGGCCGTCGATATGGAGAAGCCCTGCGACACTGTTTACTGCGAGAACCGCAACCGTCGTCAGCGGCGGGAATTCCCATGACGCAACGAACGCCTGCCTGCCCCAGTTCTGCTGCTGCCGGATCGCTTCCGCGATCGCCTCGTGCACCTTCATGGTGTCGGTA
>JGI10211J34971_10005292_pt1 | contig 10096 bp, 8 predicted proteins | sample Etolagsediment_FD_34971 | JGI IMG/M metagenome (IMG submission 34971)
CTCCGATGCAAGTATTAATTTCTTCATGTTAGGATAATAAATGAGAACTCACGAAAAGAAAAACACACCAAGGTTTGTAGTTCGTAGTTGGTAGTTCGTAATTCAATCTACGAACTACAACCTACAACATACAAACTATTCAAGGCCAACCGCCTTTCTAACTCTCTCCATAGTAGCTTTTGCCACTTTTCTTGCCTTCTTAGCTCCATCTTCCAATACACCTTGAACATAATCCTCTTTTAGCTCTGATCTCTTCTTCCTCATGTCACCAAAGTAGTCCATGTAAGTTGCGAAGAGCTTCTTTTTTGCATCTCCGTATCCAATTCCCTTCTTATATTCGTCCGCAAGAGCCTTGGCTTCCTTTTCATCCAAGAAAAGCTTATGGATTTGATACACCAAGCATTTTTCCGGATCTTTTGGTTCATCCGGCCCCGTTGAATCTGTAACAATGCTCATAATTGCCTTTTCTATTATCTTTTCGTCCCCGAATAGCGGAATGGTATTTCCGTAACTTTTACTCATTTTCTGTTCGTCTATTCCGGGTACCACCGCAACATCTTCCTTGATCAAAGGTTCCGGCACAGTGAGTGTCTCCCCAAACGCATTGTTGAATTTACCCGCAATGTCTCGCGCTATTTCAACATGCTGTTTTTGATCTTTCCCTACGGGAACTATATCGGCATCATAAAGAAGAATATCTGCCGCCATGAGCACGGGATATGAAAAGAGCCCGGCGGAGGCGGCGATTCCTTTTTGTACCTTGTCTTTGTAGCTAACTGATCTTTCCAGGAGCCCCATGGGAGTAATTGTGGAAAGAATCCACATGAGCTCCGTATGTTCCGGAACATCGGATTGGTAATACATTATTGCTTTGGAAGGATCGAACCCTGCAGCCAGATAGTCCAGCACGATATCTTTGCGCGCGGCTAGCAGCGCATCCTTGTCGTGCAAGGTGGTCATGGCATGCAGATCTGCAATAAAGTAAAAACTCTCTTCCGCTTTTCCCACAAACTCAAGATTCGGTTTCATGGAACCAAAGTAGTTACCTAAGTGCAATTGTCCCGATGGTTGCATTCCGGAAAGAACGCGCATGAGGTAATTGTAGTATTGATTGTGTTAATCATAAAGGGGAATTGATCGTTCTTGGAAAATAGTGAGTAGGTTGTAGTGAGTAGTGAGTAGTATTCTACTCACTACCAACTACTCACTACTCACTACTCACTAATCATAAACTACCAAGCTTTTTCACAACCGCCTCAAAAACTTTAGGCATAGGCGCCTCTATATGTATCTGTTCTCCGGTTATCGGATGCGGAAGCGTTAAAGAGAACGCATGCAAAAAGAATTTCTTGTATCCAAATTCCTGTGTAAAGACTGAATTGAACTGCTTGTGACCGTATATTTGATCCAGAATCAGAGGATGTTTAATACCGGCGAGATGCCGACGGATCTGGTGATGCCTCCCCGTCTCGATTTCCGCCTCGATATAAGATGAATTGGCGTATTTCTCCAAAATACGATAAGTGGTGGTGGCAGGAACAGTCCCCTTTCCTCTTGCGGGAAGTGGTGTGCGGATAGCTCCTATCTTCCTGTTTATTCTGCCCATAACAAGAGTTCTGTATAACTTCTTCCAGTCTTTAAACTTACTTTCCAGCACGGCTTTTTCCACCTCTGCACTCTTTGCAAACATCACGACTCCGGATGTTTCAAAGTCCAACCGGTGAAGGCACTTAAGCTCCGGATACTCCTTTTTAAGGAAGTCGAGAAGAGGAAGTTTTTGAACTTCTCCGGCGCCTCGAACAACAAGTTCGTTGCTTAGCTTGTTTACTGCCAGAAGATATTCATCTTCGTAGAGGATTCGGTCAGCACCAACAGTCATATTCTTAGCATACACTCCCAAAAATTTTCCGAATAGACTTGAGGTCGGTAGAATAGAAAAGTATCTTACGTTGGATTCTTGAAGGACGATTAGCTCAGCTGGTTAGAGCGTTCGGTTCACATCCGAGAGGTCACTGGTTCGAGTCCAGTATCGTCCACCAATCCGTACATTCGCGGCGCTGGCACATTTTGCGCCAACTTTTTTGGTTTCCCATTTTGCACCGTATCCTCTTTAAATTCGCCAGATGCAAAAATTTTTTGTTTGATATGCAAAGAATCCTTTATACCTGCTAGAATAGCAATATGAGTACATCGGAAAAACTGCAAACAGGTTTTCTAGCAATTCTTTCAGGAATGACAGTTCCCATAGCAATACTCAATATGCTCGGAGGAATCGTTTCAGGAATTTGGTTAGCATTCTTAGGAGAATGGGGAGCTATAGGCAGAGGGTTAATCATCATGGTTATTTCTGGCTTTGCAATCTCATTCGCATTAATGCCAGCTTTATTATTCGCAGCGCCTGCTGCAATAGCGATAGAAAAAGGTAAAAAGATCATCGGAGCGATTTTTGGTTCACTCAGTGTACTGTATACAGTTGCACTAATTACTGTTTGGTGTATTTGGATAATGGTGATGTTTGCTAGCTCTGCTACTGAAAACTCACTTGTCCCATTGCTGATTTGGTCCTATGGAGTCGCTCTTGGTCCATGGATGTGGTTAGCACAAAAAGATCAACATGGTGGTGGCAATGAGTTTTCAATTTTTACAACTTTCTGTGCTCAAATTGCATACATATTAGCAATGATAATGGTTTTTGTGGGCGCAACTCTAGGTACGATTGTAATTTCATTCGGAGCAATAATGCTTATTGGCTCAATTATTCAAATAAGCATTGTATTTTACAGCGAAACCAAAAGAACATCTTCATCAAGTAATAAAATAGCAAGTAACAGAGTTGATACATTTGTTGCTTTTGATGAAGGCGCAGAAATCAAGGAAGAGGATATCGAAGACGTTTACAGTAAGTACATCGATAAAGAAAATCTTTCTGGTTCACTGTCGAGAATAAATGAGCTATTAAATAGCTCGGGAGAAAATTGCCTAGAGCTTTTAGATTCAAAAGCCGAAGTGCTCAATTTAATGTGCAGACCAGATGAAGCGATAGAGATTTATGAACGAATTTTGGATAAAGATAAAAACTACGTAAATGCATATGTAGCATTGGCCACTATTTATCAATCAAAAGAAATTGAGAAAGATAGAAAATATTCTAAAAAAATCGTTGATCTTTATAAAGCACTTGAAAATGTAAACTCTGACAGAGTTTCCCACTATGTTTTAGGTGATGCACTAGAAAACGAGGGTGATTTAGAGGAGGCATTACTACATTATAAAAAGGCAATCGATCAAGAGAAAGGCGATAATTACTTTTTGGAAAACATTTATACTAAAATGGCAAAGATTTTCACTGAACAAAAGAAATTTATTGATGCGATAAGAGCATATGACATAGCAATACAGTGCTCAGTTGCTGAACATGGTGACGATAGTCACTGTTCAGAAATTTATGCATTCAAAAGGGATATTTACGAACGGATGAAAGATTGGCAGAAGGCAAAAGAGATGGGCAGAATGTTTGCGGTGGCAGAGAGATTGTACAGCGAAAGAAGTAAGTTTCCCGAAAAAGAATATCATGACAATCGACTCACAAATATTTATAAGGATTTAGAAGAGTTGGGCAAGAAAGAGCAGGAAACAAGTGATGATTTATGTAGACTTGTTTTGCTTATGATAGAAGATCATTACCAAGATCAAAAAATATCGTATGAAAAATTAGGAAAGATCATTGATGGTGTTTTAGAAGAAGTAGAATACGATGAAAAAACAAGAGTCATAGAAAAAGCCCGTTTGATAAATCTTGTTTCCGATCAAATTCATAATGACTAAAAATTAACAGAGATATTGCATTACACGAGTAATCACAAAACTATGACACCTCGTTCGCCATCACTGCCACGCCCTACTACATTAGAAGAATCAATCCAATACTATAAAGATCTATTTGACCAGTGTTACACGAAAGGTTGGAATACATTCAATTTGTATAATAGTAAGAGACAAGAAATCACAGCAAACTATCCAAAATGGAAGGCTGGAAGAATGAGAGAGCCATGTGATAGAGTTGATGCTCGTGTAAGTATTTTTACTAAGCAGGTAAACATACTAATTACTACCTCGTTTCATTTTCGTCTATATAGTAGCAAATTTTGTAATTTAGAATGGCTTCAAGCAAATATTCCTAGCGATTTCAGTTCACATCTCGATGTAATGGACAGACAATTTGATAAATTCTTCAAATTCGCTATTAGCCAGTTTTTCTATACCACTTTTCATAGTATGGAAAGTGTATTTCGTATTTTCGTTAAAGAAATTCACCCCAATGGAGAAGTGCTTTCTACTGGTAAATTCCAGAATGTATATTCCACGCTTTTCAAAAAGTTAAATATTCAGAGACATGCAGAGAGGATAAACCTTTTAGTATTTATGAGTGCGATTAGGAATACGATTCATAATGACTGGAAATATGTCCCTCCTAAACAAGTATCCTCAACAGAGGAAAGCGAAAGGCCTAGAGAATTTGTATATAAAAACCAAACATACACCTTTGTACCTCATGAATTCGTAAATTTTATTACGTTTGAAATGGTAATAAACTTTGCTAATGACCTGTTAGAAATATTTGATGAAATAGTAAACCATCCATCTATTGTGGAAATTCCAGAAATCATTTCAGAATGGATTTCTCTGGAAGAGTAGTGACAGTAATTCCAATAGCATCATGTGACAACTACATAACAGCTAAACAGCTCCAACTAAAGCCTTTTCCTGCATCTTATATAGGGGCTCCAAAACCTGATACCAATCAATAATGGTCTCCTGCACCTGATTCCAATTATTTCCCACCTTGTCCACCATTTTACGCTTTATTTAGTCGCAAATTCCGGATCCTTTGTAAGCCTGCTTTCTTCCGGAAGGATCTGCCCCATATACTTGGAATACGGCTTTTTGCCGTAAGACGTTTCTGCCGGACTCGTCATCTCTTCAAAGGCAATCTGACATACTCTCATTCCCGGATACAGTGCCACAGGAATACGGTTAAGATTGCTTATTTCCAACGTGATGGTTCCTTCGAATCCCGGATCTACAAATCCCGCAGTGGAGTGGACGATAATACCAAGACGTCCAAGTGAACTGCGGCCTTCTACGCGCACAACCAGATCATCCGGAACGGAGATGCTTTCCATTGTAACGCCAAGGACGAACTCGCCCGGCTGAACAATGAACGACTCGCCGTCCGGAACTGTTATTGTGCGCATTTCCTGAGCAAATGTTTCAGGTTTTTTTGGATCCAAAATCGCCGATTTATTGTGCTCGTAAAGTTTAAATGATCTGCCAAGATGCAGGTCCATACTACTGGTATGAATATGTTCAGTCAGATTTGGATCTTCACTTTCTATTTTCACTCGGCCTGTTGTAATTGCGTCTTTTATGTCGCGATCGGATAAAATCATAGGGGCAAAGTGTACCACAGGTCAGTTCTCTAGCACACTTACACCAAACAACATTTTTCTTTTTATTGAACTGTCCAGCCCCACTCCACTTTTCAAGCTGGCAAATAAAAATGTACTTATTTGAAGCTAATTTTTTAGAATAAGTGGAGTGGGGCTGTGTTTGGTTACATTATTAATGTCACGTACTACGTGAAAACATTTGTATTTCGTAAAGATAAAAAGGTCGCAAAGAAATTGCGATTTTTGCGTCAAAGCATCAAAATATATGCCCTTAACCACTATGGTTACAGCAAATAATTCAGTCATTGCCGACCTGCAATCACACACTTCCAGTGATGAGACAGCCGCCTCAAATGACGATAACGCGGGCCAGAAGGACATTCGCGATAACTTAAGATCGGAGGCATTAAGGAGGATCCAAAGTGCCGTTGGAAGCAGTGCCGCACTTACCAAAGCTGATATAAAAGGATACGCAGCGGTGCTTTCCGAGTCCGGATTGGAACAGGGAGGAGCGCTTTCGCACGAAACAAAGATGCGATGGCTTCAGGAAAACATATCCATGTACATTCCTCAGGTTATTTCCGAAGCCGTGAAACTAGGAAGCGAATTTGATTCCATGATTGACGATGCAAAGAATAAAAAATGGATCGGCGAGCAAAGCGCGGGCAAATGGAAGAAGCGATTGAAAGATGAAAACATTCTTTGGATGTATAAAAAACAATTTCTTACAAAGAAGTTTCCAAAATATCTAAAGAACTGGGAAAAGCTCCATGAAAAGCGATTAAAGGCCGAAGAGAAAGTTAAGAAACTTAAAGTAGATCCGAATAAAATCCCGGAAGTTGCTGCGCTATACAGCAGTTCGTTTATAAATGAACATTTCTCCGCCAGGACTACAATGGTAAATAATGCATTGGCAGCATTGGCGGCTCATGAAAAAGGAAAGTATGACCTCTTTAAACAAGGACAAGTTGTTTTGGAAAATGCGGTAAAAAGAGGAGTACTTGCGCCTCACAAAGTCTCCGTCTGGATGCGGCGCATATTTGAAAGTAATGCGGATAATGATCTTATTTTGGACTTCCTTTACGGCAAAGGTGACAAACAGCTTCCCGGGCTTATTTCCAAGTGGGGAAATGTTAGAAAGCGCTTTGATTCCATTGAATCCGATAGAGAAGATATGCTCGTCCCCGGCTTTCATTTTGTTTCCGCGGATACTTTCCTAAACTGGCACTACAGCGCGCGGATGGCATATGTAAATGAAGCTGAGCAGCGCTTGAAGGCTCCGTCCGTTGGACGTGGAATAATACTGGATATCAGGCGTGAGCTGGATATGAAGGACTGGGGCTCCGCCCAGTACCTCATTGACCGCGCACTCGCCTTCCCTATAACAACTTCTGAGCAAAAAGAAGTTAAATCTATGCAGCAATATCTGACTACTCAGAGAAATGAATCTATGTCCGATTCTGATGAAACACCGGAAGACCCGAATGAAGACATGTTTAAAGCTTTTGCTGAACTTCAGCACATAGATCCTGCCGTTTACAATCTGTACGTTCGCACTGCTTCGAAAGGCATTGGAGCATTCAGCACGCTGGCTGCTCTCATGTATAACCGCTGCTGGTGCCACAAGAATGCGGTTATAGATGAAGATGACGAAGCGGAACTGCTTGAAAAAGCGATGGACGAAACCAAAGAAGTCGTAAAACACGGACACGGAATAGGATACGAAAATAACTATGTTCCGGGATATGACAAAGATGCTATTCGAAACCAAAACAAAGGTGAATGGTCGCCACAAGTGCTTCATATAAGCAACGATCCGAATTCTCAGAATGCGCTCGCCTCAAAATGTGAAACTCAACAGAACAACCACTCCTTTAAATATTGGACAACATTGATCCCGGAAGGGCTTTCTTACGCACAACATCAGTACATTGTTTACAACTTAAACCACCGTATAAAACGTGGCCTTAGAAACGGCGGAAGGTTTTCGGAAGGCACCATAAAAACCGGGAAAACAGCTTCTTATAAACCTTCTTTGAATTGAGGCGCTAATCAATTACAATTTGTTTCCTTTTAACCTATTTACCATGAAAAACTATTCAACAATCCCACTCCTACTATCATTGGCACTCGTCGGATGTGGCAGCACAGGATTACCTGATCAATCTTTGATGGAAAATCCTCTTTTTACGGAAAGGTACGCGGACGAAATGGTAAGGGCATTTACCGAAATGGAGATCCAAAAGGATCCGATTATGGAAGATGAATCTAAGAAAGACTTCATAAAGAGCGAAAAACAGAAATGGCTTACAAAAGCAAAGAATGCAACTATAGAACAGTTAGACGGTAAGAGCGGACATTTCATTAAGTGGAAAGAATTTACCATGGGCGAGGTGCTTTTCACCTATCCTAAGCTGTACCTGGGACCCACATTTGAAACAACTCCGGGGCCGAATCTACACCTTTACCTTACAACCGAGGTTGATCCGCGGGACGTCGAGTTCCCGGATGAAACCGCTGTAGACATAGGTGTTCCTTTGTCACCTTACGGAGCACAAACATATGAAGTGCCGGAACTGGAAGATCCTTCTCTGTTCCGCACTGCAGTGTTGTGGGACAAAAAACTTGAGCGCCTTTACGGTTTTGCTCAACTTAGCGAGAGATAACAACCAAACAGTTAACCATTGACTATTAACAATTGACCAGATGCTGTAAGTCAATTGTTAATTGCTAACTGTCAATTGTTATAACCGCTGATTAAACTGTGAATACGCCTGATCGATAGCCTGAGGAAGTTTATCGGTTGGAGTTTGCACACCGTTTACAAGGAAAGTCGGAGTTCCGCGCAAGTTTAATCCACGAGCTTCCCGGAAATCATCCATAACTGTTTCTTCTTTTATATTTGATTCCCAACAACGTTGGAAGAGCTCCGTATCCAAATTGAGTTCTTCACTCCAATCGATAAAAGCTTTACTGCTCATCTCATGCTGTTTTTCATAAGCAATATCCGCATATTCCCAAAACTTTCCTTGATCCGCAGCACATTCCGTTGCCATGGCGGCTCCCAATGCATACGGATGTATGTTTCGAAGCGGAAAATGCTTGAATTCAAAACGAATCTTGTTTCCATACTGTTTTATAAGAGGTTTTGTTACTCGCATATGAATCAATCTGCAAGCGGGACATTGAAAATCAGAAAACTCTATAACCGTTACTGCCGCATTTGGATTTCCCGTCGGTCCGCGACTGGACTGCTCGGAAAGACCTGTGGTATTGGTGCATGCAATGAGAAATACGCTACTTAAAGCCAGAATTATGTGAGAGTTTTTCATGGTGAAGATAGGATGACAGGAAAATAAAAACATGCCAAGAGTGTACCAGTGTAAAAAGTGTACCAGTGTGCCAGAGACGTTTTATTCGCTCTGGTACACTACTACACTGGTACACTTTCTTTGGTGCACTAACACCTGGTGTGCTCCCACTTTTTTCAGTATCATTCTTTTCCAATGTCTCTCTATCGCAAGTATCGGCCCCTTACATTTGCAGACGTAATCGGACAAGACCACGTTGTTACAACTCTGGAACAGGCAGCAGAGCAGGGCAAATTGACTCATGCTTATCTTTTTGCAGGAAACAGGGGTACGGGCAAAACATCCGTTGCCCGCATCCTTGCAAAGATAATGATGACCAAGGGTATGGAAGATGAGACCGTTAAAAAGCAGATTATTAAAGGTGTGGAAGAAGGAAATATAGTCGATCTTTTGGAAATAGACGCAGCAAGCAATCGTGGAATAGATGACATACGAGACTTGGTGGAAAAAATTCAGTTCTCACCGGTCGTCGCCAGTTCAAAAGTATACATAATTGACGAAGTACACATGCTTACAAAGGAAGCTTTCAACGCGCTTCTTAAGACCTTGGAGGAACCACCCGAATATGCCTTCTTTATATTGGCAACCACGGAACTGAATAAGATTCCAATTACAATTCAGTCCAGGTGCCAATGTTTCCCATTTAGGAATATTCGCGATGACGACATTATTCGAAGGCTTCAATTCATTGTGGACAATGAAAAGATAAATGTCGAACGCGATGCACTGCGTGCAATAGCACAGCATGTGGAAGGAGGAATGCGTGACGCCATCTCACTGCTTGATCAGCTTCGTTCACTGGAAAACATCACTCTGGAAGATGTGGAACAGCGCATAGGATCCACCGGACAAGAGCACATAGAAACGATCTTTGAAGCAATAGATGAAGGAAATACAGAGAAGCTTGTAGAAACCGTCAAGAAGATTGAAGAAGCAGGAATCCCTATGGATGTATTTATAAGAAAACTTCTTTCTGTTATCCGCTTAAGAATCCATAAAGCAATTGAAGAGAAGAAGCCGGCCGCAGAGCTTCTTAAAATTTTGGATGTTCTTTTGGATGCCATTCGCGACACTCGCAGTACACCACTTCCCGGTCTTGTTTTGGAATCCGCTCTACTTTCAATTTGTTCGGACGAAACTCCAAGCGAGCGACCAAAACTTGCAGATAAAAAGGAAGTAATCAAGGAAACCAAAAAGCCCGAGGAAACCGAAGAAGCCGAAGAAAAGCAAGATTCTTCGGAATCATCGGACTCTTCGGCATCCTCGGAATCCTCT
>JGI10211J34971_10005293_pt1 | contig 10095 bp, 11 predicted proteins | sample Etolagsediment_FD_34971 | JGI IMG/M metagenome (IMG submission 34971)
GGTCTTGCTCAACGTGTTTTGCAGATCCGTCAAATATCAGTAGCAGGACAGGATACAGCTCCAGCTTTAGCAGTTAATGTAACTTTGGGTGCTGTAGCTAATACAACTCAGGCATTGGCTGATGGGTTAATGTGGCAGGCTATATTGACAGACACTACTGCAACTGGTGCAGTGTCTAGTCCTCAGATACTTAATTTCCATACAGGTTTCTTGCAATTTCCTGGTCCTGAAAGTTTAGATGATAGTACTTTCTTCCGTATTTTACATATGGAAGATTTGTCATCTAGTAGTTCCAGTTCTAGTAGTAGTTCTCCGTCCAGCTCCAGCTGGTCTAGTAAGAGCAGTTCTTCCAGTTCTTCCAATTCTAGTAGTTCTAGTAGTTCTAGTAGTAGTTCTGCTACTAGTAGTAGTAGTTCTGTAACTAGCAGTAGTTCTGTAACTAGTAGTTCTAGTAGCAGTTCTGTAACTAGTAGTTCTAGTAGTAGTTCTGTAACTAGTAGTTCTAGTAGTGAAAGCAGTTCTAGTACTAGTAGTTCTAGTACTTCTAGTAGTTCTGTAACTAGTAGTTCTAGTTCTGTTACGAGTTCTAGTAGTTCTGTAACTAGTAGTAGCAGTCAAAGCAGTTCCAGTAGTTCTGTAACTAGTAGTTCTAGTAGTGAAAGCAGTTCTAGCAGTAAGAGTTCTAGTAGTTGGTCTACCCAATCCTAATGAACAGGATAGTAGCAAAATGGAATAAGCATCAGGAACGAACAAAAGAACACGTTCCTGATGCTATCCAAATAGATGAAGATACTAAGTTTTATTTTAGTGAGGAACCTGAAATGGATTATGATACAAGCCTTACCAAAGTGCAATTCCGTAGTCTTATTAAGCTTATGAAGACAGCGGATTTGGGTATAGCTGAAACAGTAAGGTCAAACTCTTTTAAGGCTTTGAAAAGGTTAAAGGTTAAGAGGGATCTTTCTAAAGCTGTAAAGGGTATTCCCAAGGGACATACAGAAGTCAATGTAGGGAATATTGTTGCTTGGCTTGAAAAAGTAGATCCTGCTGATCCTAAAGCCGTAGCACAAGTAGTAGCAGTTGACGCAACAGCAGTTACTAGAATGAGTAGCTAAAAATGTTTATAGGTTATGAACAAGTAGCTGTTACTAATGCTGTTCAAACGGCAGCAGCTTTAACTATTCCTGCTAGTACTACTCATGTGCAAATACAAGCAGAAACTAGGGATGTCCGTTATACAATGGATGGTACGGACCCTACTGCTACAACGGGAATGATTTTTGCTGCTACAGCACCAGAACCATTATATGAGTTTTTGTCTGAAGATCTGCATAGGATTAGGTTTATAGCGGATGGTGGTGGACAGGGTGATCCATTGTTAAACTTCCATTATTCAACTGGAAGGGTAGTCTAATTCCATTGCCTACACCAAGACAAAATGAGACACAACAAGAATTTGTAAGTCGATGTGTGGCTAGTGATGTTGTACAACAAGATTTCGATACACAATCCCAACGATTAGCTGTTTGCTATAGTCAATGGCGTCAATCACAGGAACGTGATATGGATACTGAAACAAAGCTTCTTAGTCAAATTAAGAATAGGAAGCAAAAAAATACTCAGTTCAATTATGGCATACTTACTGCTGATAGGTATGTAAAAACACTTCAGGATGGAGTGGGATTAGATTTTTGTTATAAGTATGCCTCTACTAGGCAAACCAGCTTTGATGATGTATTGACTAAAGCGTCTAATACTCTTGTATACAGTAATCCGGATATGGTTGTACAAGAGAAAAAAGTCAATATAGAAGACTATGAACTGCCTAAAAATACTTTGATGGCTTTTAGTCATGTATTGACTACTTCTAGGAAAGACAGAGATGGAGACATTCTTAGAACTAAGGGGGCTGAAGTAGATCCTAATATGCTTTTGCTTTGGCAGCACGTTCATACTTTACCTATCGGTAAGATGATTGCTGTTACTAAGCAGAGTAACAAAGAATTAATTGTAGTATCAGCTATTGTGGATATGAACGAGTTATCCCACGATGCTGCTGTTATGATTGATAATAAAATGGGCAGGTTTTCTCATGGGTTTAGAGCATTGGAGTATGAGGAATTAAAAGAGGAAGATCCAAACGACATTTATGGATTTGACATTAAACGATTTGAGGTAATGGAAGAATCTTTAGTGTCTGTTCCTGCAAATTCTGATGCCGAAACTCAAGAGGTTCTTTTATCATTAGTAGAAGATGGAAAAATGACAAGTCCTCTTATGAAAGAGTATGGAAAGTCTATAAAAGAACGTAGAAACGTAATAGTTCCTGGTATTTCTATTAAAGATAGTGTAGGGGATACCAGCCGAGAATTAACTTGTAATTCATTTGCCGATCTGAAAGCCGCTGTAGATGCTGGCTTGGTGAAAGGTGTTCAAAATGAGAACGAGTCCGGAAGTGGAAGCGAAGAGGAAAAAGGAAAAGGAGGAAGCTCACCAGAAGAAGCCAATGAAGCAGAATCTAGGAAGGAAACAAAGGAAACTACCTGTTCAGAAATAGAAAAAAGATATGCTGGTGAATTGGATGGTTCTTGGGAATGGATAGAAAGAACCCTTAGAGGTAAAGTAAAATCTTATCTTCTTGCCATGCGTATAAGTGTGGGAGAACGTGATTGGGTACGAATTATAGGAACGTATTCAGACTATGTTGTTGTTTGTGTAGAGAAACCAGAAGTAGGTGTAGCTGACGAATATCGTTATTTTAAAATCAGTTGGGAAATGAAGGAGGGAGAACCCTCTTTTTATGGTGAACCTACTTCAGTAAACATAACAACAAATGTGGAAGTTCGCAATTTTGCGGGTTTATATTCTATAAAATCCCAGTTAAAGAACAGTAAGTCTGGTAGGACTATATCAAAAGCTAATGAGACAAAGTTAATAGAAGTAAAAGAAAGCCTTAATGAAATACTAGGAATGGATGGTGTTTCAAGAACTATAAAGGCATTAGTAAGAATAGCTTTGTCTGATTTGGAAGGAATATTAGCTTCTCTAAGTGATGTGGAAGAGACTAGTACAGAGCAGATCGATATAAAACAAGCCATAACATTTGTTCTGACAGAGGCTACCAAAGAACAGCAAACTCATTTACTTAATTGCCTAAAAGCTATTGAAGCTTCTGTTCAGAACGATCTTACTAGCCAGTATCGTGATTTAATTGGTGTCTAATGATGCGTTGCGGCGGTCGTAACGATCTTTACTTTGTGTTTTGTTACTAGGAGGTTTGTCATGCCGCTTACCAAAGCTCTGCGTGACTGGCTCGTCAAAAACTGCGAAGTTGCTACTGATGCAGATGACGAGACCTTTAAGAAGGCCGCCGGAACAGCTATGGCCGAAGGCAAGCTTACGGTGGAAGAGTTTACTAAGTTGACCAAAGATCCCGTAGAGGAGAAGGCCAACGAATTTAAGTCTATGTTGGAAGGACTTACTTCTAACATTGGTAAGCTAACTGAGTTGATGCTTGCTAAGGAAACTCCTAAAGAGACTCCTAAAGAGACTCCTAAAGAGACTTCTGTAGAGGACAAGGAAACTAAGCCTACTCCAAAGGAGAAGCAAGAGCCGACTGAATTAGAAAAGATTTTTTCTGGTATCGGAGGTAATGCTGCTGATCCTGGTGAGAAGACTTTGGACATTCGGGTTAAGGAAGCTGCTGAACAGTATTCGGATACTAAGTCGGCTCTGCTTTATCCTACTGAGTCGAAGTCTGGTGCAGCTCATCCTAAAGCCGGTCAACGAGTAGTGAATTACTCAGATGGTGGCCGTCCTTTGGATGAGCCTAGTGAGTTGGATAAGGCTATTGCAGGTGCTTTTGCCAAGTATTGTATTTCTAAGAACCAGTCTGGTGGAAGTCGTACACTTGGTTTCCAGAAAATGCCTCAGCATGATAAGGAACTTCTTTATTATGCCGCTGACAAGATGAGTTGGTGTGGTGCTAACTATGATAGTGATTACGAACAGATTAAAGATCGTAAGCTCACTACGATAGAAAAGCAGTCGTTGTTTGATGATGGAATCGGTGGTGCCTCGGGTGGTACTGAAGCTGTTCCTATTGTCTTTGACGATATGGTAATTAGTACTCCCTTGCTTTACGGTGAACTGTTCCCGCTGGTAAATGTTGTGCCTGTGGAACGTCGACGTATTGAAGGGGTGCAGGTTGGTCAAGTGACGGGCAATTGGGGTAGTGTTGATAGTACTGCCATTGCCCTGTTCAATACTGCTGGATATGTAACAGCTTTTGATACCACTATCTTTAAGTGGGCTGCTGCTGTCCGTGTCGGTCTTGATTTCCTTAGTGATACTCCTATCGATTTCGGGGCGATTATTACCCGACAGATTGGAGAGGAATTACTGAGGCAGTTAGATAACGTAATTGCCAATGGTACTGGTGCTAACCAACCTCTTGGTGTTCAAACTAGTGCTGGTACTACTGTGGCTTTTGCTGGAGTTGGAGCAGCGGCTACTCTTGGTAATTATGAGTTGCTTAGATTTGCTGTTGCTAAGCAAGAGCATACGGCTGCTCTAAAGAATACGGCTGTATTTTGTAGTACAGAAGTTAGTTATCAACGTGCTAAGGGTATTCCTGTTGGTGCTGCTGATGCCAGGCGTCTTGGTGGTATGAACTACGATGATTACTCATGGATGCAACGTCCTTACAAGATTAATGCCAACTTGGCTAACAACCAAGTTTGGTATGCTATCTTAGGTCGTTACCGTATGTATCGTAGACGTGGTATCAACTTCCGTACTACTACGGAAGGTCGTACTTTGGTACAGGCTAACGAGTTGTTAATTACGGCTTCCGGTCGTTATGGTGGTCAATTGGAAAGAGGAGCAGCCGCCGGTAATACGGTTACTGCACAAGCGTAGTCTTTCCTCGGCAGACCCTACCGCCGGTTTTCCTACGTCACTACGCCTGCATAAAGGCTTTGTATTTGTGACTGAATCCTTTCCCGGCGGTAGGGTTTTTATCAATCTTTTAATACTGGAGAGAAGAAATGGCTTCTGTTGCAGAGGAAAAGAAAACAACGGTATTTCCTTTCGCTATTGAATTTGATTCATGTTCTAATAGTGATTACAAACTTAACTCTTTGCCAGAGTATAAGTTTCGGAGTGCTTTAAAGACTCATAGAACAGTTATGGATAATGAGACTGGTGAGGAAGCTGTACCTGTGGATATGATACAGGGACTTAGCATGCTTCCTACAATCCCTGGGATGCAATTGCATGTAAATCCTACTGATCGTACTTTTGAGATTATTGATCCTTTGTGTGATCGACAGGATTTGACAGACAGAATTGCTAAGGTAATTAATAGTCAAGGTGCAATTCGGGCAGATAAGGGAGTACGAGGAGTTCCTACTGTTAAAGGGAATTTAGACGTACATAGGATGAAAACACTTTGTCGTGAAATGGTAATGCTTTTGGATGCTGGTGAGGCAGAACTAGTAAAGGGTGTTAAGCCCAGTCTTCAAGCCATTTCTAAATTGCCTGGAAAGTTCTTACTGAATCCTGGTAGTCAGATACAAAACAATCTTCCTAGATATGAGGAAGATTATGATGTTTGGCTTGAGAATTTGAAAAAGCATGGCGGTTAAGTTGAAAGTAAAATGGTACGGGAAGGAAATAGAAAAATTAGCTTCCCGTACCATGAAAGAACGAGTAAAGTATGCTACCAAGCATTTACGGGCAGCAGTTAGAGAAAACATAAGTGTCCCTGTAAAAAAGACTACTGGTCCTCGTGGTGGGATAAGGAAAGGGCGGAGTAAGCCTGGTGAATATCCTAGAAGGGATTTAGGAACATTAAAGAAAGATATTTTTGGAGAGGTTCATCAGACTTCCAAGGGTGTATGGGATGGCTTTGTAGGATCTACTTTGGATTATGCTTTCTACTTAGAAATGGAAAACATATTAGATAGATCCTTTCTTAGGCGTTCTTTGAGAGAAGAACTAGGAACTATAAAAGACATTTTAACTGAGCCATAAATGTCAGTAGCTTCAGCCGATGTTCATAAAGCTGTAACTGCTGTTTGGAACGCAAGTACATTAGATGCTTTGTTTCAAGCTTTGTGGGCTAGTGGTGTTGGTGAGTACACAGTACTAAATGATCAAGAGGCAGCCCCTAACCAACCCTTTCCCTATTGTGTATATGAACTCACTCTTAGTTCCACAACGGATAGAATGTCTGGAGATGGAAGTACAATTAGGGAAGTTAGGAATATAGCTTGGAACTTTCATGTACATGCCAGACAAGTGGATGGTGATGCTAGAACAGCTAAGGAAATAGCAGCTTATTTAGCTGAAGAGATTATGAAAGTTTTTGGTGGTCATCCTACAGTAGCAGCTACAGATTTATCTTTGGATAGTGGAGGATTCTTAATTTCTGAGTATCAAAGTGACTTTGGAATTAGGACTGGAGATCAGACACATCGATGGGACATTCAGTATATTTTTAAAATTGACGTTCCCATAGCTGTATAAAGTGAGAAATTGTCATGCCTAGAAGCTTTGCAAGTGGACGAGTAAGGGTAACTTTATCAGGTTCCCTTTCTAATACTTTGACCGATGGTTCTAGTACTTCAGTTTCTCACCCTTCTCTGGCTTACAGTAATGCTATTTCTAATGGGGTAAGTGCAGGTCAAGCAAATAGAGCTTGGCAATCTGTTAGTAGAACTTTAGGAAACGGAGCTACTGAAACTCTTGATTTGTTTGATATGGCTGGGGTGGATATTGGTGCTGGGGCTGGGTTAGATGGACTAGGACAGGATGTTTCTCCTTTTGAAGAAATTGTAACTATAGCTATTGTAAATAATAATGCTGTAGGAGCTGCTGGACAGTTAGAAATAGAACCTGCTGGAGTTAATGGTTGGACTCCTATAGGTTCTCATACTGTTGCTAATGGTGGAGCATTAAGAGGACAGGGTATTTTACTCAAATCACAACCTGCTGAGGCTGGATTTGATATAACTGATGGGGCTAGTAATCAAATTACCATAACTGCTACGGGTGGAGCAATAACTTACTCCATTTATCTTATTGCTAGACATGATGATAACGAGTCTAGTAGTAGTTCTAGTAGTTCTAGTTCTAGTAGTTCTAGTAGTCAGAGTTCTAGTAGTTCTAGTAGCAGTAGTTCTAGTAGTAGTTCTCCTTCCAGTTCTAGCTGGTCTAGTTTAAGCAAGAGTTCTAGTAGTTCCAGTAGTTCTAGTAGTTCTGTAACCAGTTCTAGTAGTTCCAGTTCTGTGACTAGTAGTTCTAGTAGTAGTTCTGTGACTAGTAGTTCTAGTAGTGAAAGTAGTTCTAGTAGCTCTGCAACTAGTAGCTCTAGTAGTTCCAGTAGTAGTTCTATGACTAGTTCTCAGAGTGAAACTAGTGAACAGTCTAGTTCTACTTGGAGTACTGCATCAGTTTAAGACTATTAGATAATAGGAAATAAGAAATATGAGTGGTTCTACAGCACTTACTGGAAGGAATGGGGCATTCTGGGTAAATATGCTGACCGGAATGGATGACGTTTCAGATTTAACACCAGACAATGCTATTGCTAGAATTACCCAATGGGCAGTAAATCCTACATTAGCTACTAGTACAGAATGGGGTGATAGTGGACTTGCAGGTAGTAATGGATTTACTAACCGTGCTGCTGGAAGGGATGATAATACTTTTACTGCTGAAGGTAAATATGATACTGGAGCTGAAGTATTTGATATATTTGAACCAGAAGATTTTGCTGCGGCTGCTCTTATATTAGATGACAGTGATGGTGATTTACATTGGTCTTTTCCTCGTGCAATGTGTACAGATTTTAACATAACAGTAAATATAGATACTGAAGAAGTGATAGGCTGGACTTCCTCTTGGGGATCGGATGGTATTTTTTATCGTCCTGGTCAAGATGGTGCACCAGCTTGGGCACTTACAGCATAAGAGGCATGTAATATGAGCAGTGCTACAACTTTAACCGGTCGTAATGGCTTATTTAAAGTATCTGGAACGGTAGTTGCTAGAACTACTCAGTGGGCTATTAATCCTACTTTAGCTACTAGTACAGAGTGGGGTGATAGTGATAGTGCTGGTTATACCAATAGGGCTCCAGGTAGGAAAGATTGCACTTTTACTGCTGAAGGAAAGTATGATGCCAGTGATCAAAATGCTTATATATTATTTCAACCTGGAGACATTCTAGCTGTTATTTTGTACTTAGCTGGTGCAGTAGCTCCTTATTATAATTTTGATAGGGCATTGTGCACAGATTTTAACTTAACAGTAAATATAGATACTGAAGAAGTTATAGGATGGACTTCTAGTTGGGGTTCTGATGGGTCTTATACATTAGTTACCTAAAATGGGTAATTCAAATATCTATAGAATAGTAAGAATCGAAGAGCATTGGTTACCTACATGCCAATGCTCTGACTGTATAAAAGAACGCAAGCGACGGGAAACGATCAAATCTGAAGCACATCTTCAAACTCTTTCCCCCCAAAATGCCTATGTTCTAGGCTTTGTTTCCTCCCAATATCGTTCTGGTTCGCTTGCTCGTGAAATGCACTGTGAGACCGCTCAGGATCGATCCTAACTAGCCACTATGCCTGCACAAAGGCTTTGTATTTGTGACGTCCTGTACTGGTTTTACGTGTTTTGCTGCATTGGGAAATACAAGTTGTCTTGAGTTGTTTAATCGTTTTATGCTCCGAATAACTGTTTTGTATTAATTAAAACATATTTCCTTTTTGTTCTATAGCCTATGTCCTACTTTCTTCCAGAATACAATACACTTTTTTTACATATACCAAGGACTGGTGGACATTGGATGCGAAGAGTTTTTATAGATTTTTATGATTTAGAACCTGATAGAAGTTATGGAAGACCTGTTTCGACTAAAGCTAGTATGCATATACCTGTATGTGATTATGAGCAAGAGGACATTGATAAACTAAAACATATTATTTGTGGTGTTAGAAATCCTATAGGATATTATGAGTCTATATGGAGATGGTTTAAACGATCGAATCATTTTGGACGTTTAAAAACGACTGGGAAGCCTAAGGTAAGACATAAGGGAAGACGGCACGCACTTGATAATATATCTTTTCATTACGATCCTGATTTCCAGATTTTTTTGGAGAGAACATTAGAATACAATTCTGGATGGATTACTAGTCTGTTTTCTCACTTTATATACAGAAAAGGGTTAATGTCTTGTGATTATATTTATAGGTTGGAAACTATATCAGATGATTTAAAATGGATTTCTTATCATATAGGTATGGGTGATATTTATGAAAATATAGTAAAGACAGGCGTAACAATAGATACCAGGAGAAGAAAGAATAGAAAAGGACTAGTGCCAAAGGTTAAATGGAAGAAAGAATGGAAAGAATTAATATATAATTCTGAACGTACAATATTTGACAAGTTTTATGGTGATATGGTACATAAACTTTTAGATTAAGTAGGAGTAAAAAGGGTTATGGGTACTGACAGAGAAGCTAGAATTTTAGCTGCTTGTGAAACTATTGAAGTCAATGGGAAAGAGTACAAATTACGTCCCATTGTAGCTCAACATTTGTGTGATTTGGAGAAAGAGGCTCTAAGACACTATAAGAGACAGTATCTAGAAACTTTTAGTGAAAATGCTGATTTACTTGGAAACAATAATGATTTACTTGTAAAGAAAATAGAAGCTGTAGCTAAGTGGGATTTGAATGATTTACCACAAAAAGATGCTTTTGACGTAAGTAAAGTTCCTGTTACTGATGCTTTGAAGAAATGGGTAACTGCTAATACTGATGAATTACCTAATACAGACAATGGCATTAGAGCAGTAGTAGTTAATTTTCTGGACAATGGAAGACTATCTCCAAAAGATGTTAGAAACCTTACTGGGAAAGCACCTTTACAAGGTCGGGTGAGATATGATCAATGGTGGGTTACAGCTTCAATGAATGGACAAGTATTGTTTATTCTTAGTTCTATTCGATATGACCATCCAGAACTTACTAAAGAAGAAATAGCTCAATGGCCTTTCTCTAAAATTGCTGA
>JGI10211J34971_10005294_pt1 | contig 10094 bp, 10 predicted proteins | sample Etolagsediment_FD_34971 | JGI IMG/M metagenome (IMG submission 34971)
TTTTTTGGTAAGCTATATTGCTTTTTTATAACAATTTATCGCATCAGAGACTTTTTCGAGATGCCCTTAAAAGAGGGACTGCTCTGGGTTGGGATATACTTGGAACTGACTCCGATAACTAATTGATTTACTGACAGACAGCAATATAATTTAACTGACAGTTGTATGAGTTATGAGAAAGAGTTATGGGAGGCACGCTACCAGCGTGGTGTGGCTGTAAACAGATGGCCTTACGATCAGGTTGTCAGTTTTGTACTGAGTAATTTTGGGCGGGGAGAACGAGAAAAAATCTCCATTCTGGATTATGGCTGTGGAGGCGGCAATCATGCAAAATTTTTGACAAGTGAGGGATTTGATTGTTATGCTATTGATTATAGTCCTAAGGCTGTAGAGTTGACACGCAAACTTGTTCAAACGGTATCCGGAAAAGAGGTTGAATCGGAAAAGATATTATGTGTTGAATTCAGTCACCTGCCCTTTAATGATAACAGTTTTGATGCAGTTATTGATCGGCAAAGTCTTGGGCAAAACATGGCTGATGACTTACCTGCCTTAGTCGCAGAAATTCATAGAGTATTAAAGCCAGGCGGAATTTATTTTGGGGTTAACTTTTCTGACCGTCACCCTCTTTTGCAATATGGCATCTCCCTGGGTAAAGGTGATTACGGAAGTTTTACTGCTGGACCGTTCACTGGTCTTGGTCGCAGGCATTTCTTCAGTCGAGATGAAGTCCAATCGCTGTTTACAAACTTCACTATCATTGATTTTCGAACATCTCTCATTAAGTCATTGTTAGATTCCAAAAATGATTCTGAAGAGTTCTTACTGACCGCTGTCAAGCCCTCTCTCTCGGTTCAATCTCTTGAGGGTGATCTATGAGCCGAAGTATTCTCAATTCGCTTTTGAGGAACCATCCCCGGTATCTTTTGGCTGTCAAACCCTCATCAGTTCACCGTATGGTTCATATGGAAAAAGAGCTTGGGACAGATGTGGAGTTGTGGATCAAGCGTGATGATTTGCTGAAGCCATTTTTCGGGAACAAACTGAGATACATTGAGTATATCCTGGGTGAGTATTATCGATCCGGTGCTGATTGTCTGGTTCATGCAGGCGGTCTGACTTCAAACTTTATGTGCTCGTTAGCGATGATTGGCGCGGAGTTTCAAATTCCGGTTCATCTTATTTTGACAGGTGAACGCCCCTCACCCTTAACGGGCAATCCTCTGCTTTGTGAATTGTTTGGCGCTCATGTTACCTATACCAAAGGCAGAGAAGGCACCTCCAACAGTAGCGTGAAAACGCAGATTGCCGAGAGGCTTATTGCTGAAGGATTAAAGCCATTTGTCATTGATTATCCTTTGAGCAACTTTCTTCCATATTTGGGATATATAAACTGTTATGCCGAAATCATGGATCAGGTCGATGGCGGAGAATGCCCAAAGCCTGATCATATTATTCTCTGTTCTGGCTGGCACTCCTACCTTGGTCTTCGCATAGCTTCTGATCTCATTGGTGACAGTACGCAGATTACAGCTATTCATGCTGGATATTGGGCAGGAAGTGGCCTTGATCAGATTTATCCACAGGAGGGTGAATTTCTATTGGAGAAAGTGAAAGAGTTCTCCCAATTTCTGGAGATAGAGCTGCCTACGCACAGTTTTGATATGGATGATTCGTATGTTGGTTCTGGATATGGCATAACTGACGAGCGTTGCTTGCAGGCAATGCACCTTGCCGCTAAGAGTGAGGGAGTGTTGCTTGATCCTATATACTCTGCAAAAGCTATGGCAGGGTTAATAGATTATATTCACAAAGGCCGTTTTTTTCCTGGAGATCGAGTCTTGTTTATCCATACCGGCGGTTTTGGTAATGTTTTTAATTATAACCAGGATATATCAAATTTGTTGGTCAGGTAGCTCCTGCAAAACCCATTGTAAAAAAAAGATAAGCATGTAATGAACAGACCAGGGAGATTGGTGATTGGCGTAGTTGGTAATGATATTCACATTGTTGCAAACAGAGTGCTTGCAAGAGGGCTTCGCTTGGCTGGTTATGATGTGTGTAATCTGGGTGTTAATAATCCTCCTGACGATTTTCTTAACGCGGCTATTGAGTTCGAAGCGGACGCGGTAGTCATAAGTTCTATCAATGGTGAGGGTGAGGGTTGGGTAAAAGGCATCAGTGCTGCGTTTATAAAATCAGGTCTTAGCGGAGTCCGTTTATATATTGGAGGAAATCTGACGGTGGGAGATAGACCTCGTGATGAGGTTGAGGCTCGCTACCTTGGGTTTGGCTTTGACCGTGCTTATCATCGTCCAATCAGTATGGATATTTTGCTTAACGATCTTGCAATTGACCTTTACCATGTCTGTTAAGCTTAATGAAATGGTAGAGGATTTTTCTGCTAAACGAGCATTATTGCGCATTCATCCTCTTGTCAGAGAGTTACCCGAGGATGCGTCTGCTCTATGGCTTGTTAAAATGCCCGTTGAGTGTTTTGCCGCAGTGGCTTATGAGCGCCGTAAACATTGTCCGTTCTTGCAGCCCAGGGGTGGTTTTGGTCTTTGGGATCAACAACGGGAATTGTCATTAGCCTTGGCTAAGGCTGGCGCGGACTTTCTTCCTCTCACAATAGACAGTCATACGCGTCATAATGACTATGATCGTGCGTTGATGCTTTTAAGGCAAAGTGAAGAGACGGGAGAAAATCTACTTAATGGTTATCCATTATTGGCGCATGGCGCTACTGTTACCCGTTCACTTTATGAGGGTATAAATATTCCCGTCAGTCTTCGTCATGGCACTCCTGATGCACGTCTGTTGGTAGAAGTTGCTCTTGATTCCGGTATCACAGAAATTGAGGGTGGTGGTCTATGCTATTGTTTACCGTATTCCCGAGCATATCCGGTTGACAGAGCCTTGCTTAACTGGCAGTATGTAGACCGGTTATGTGCAGTATTATCTACACCTGAAAGGCCAATTCATCGTGAAAGTTTTGGTCCTCTAACAGCTACCATGGTGCCTCCATTCATGGTTGTCGCTGTTGAAATTCTTGAGCTGCTTTTAGCCGCAGAGCAGGGCGTATCTTCCTATGCGATAAGTTTTGCTCAAACCGGGTCGCTAACACAGGATTTGGCTACGGCTCGTGCTCTTCGATTTTGTGCCAGCCATTATCTTGAATGCTATGATCTAAAGAATATTTCTGTGCGTCTTGTTTTCCATCAATGGATGGGAGCTTTTCCGCATGAACGTGTTCATGCAGATGCGCTGATCGTTCAAGGAGCAGTGACAGCTGCTTTGGCTCAAGCCGACAAGGTTGTTGTGAAGACACGCACTGAGGCACTTGGAATACCGGATCCTCAAAGTAATGCGGATGCTGTTGGTATGAGTCGCTATGCTATGGAGCTGTGTCAGGGTGGCGATATCATAGGCAATGGATCTGAGATAGCAGAGGAAGCAGAGTCAATTATTTCTGCTGTAGATCATTTGCTTGGGATTGTATTTGAGTGTGGAGGGACTGCTTTGTGGGATAGTGTAGCACGTGCAGTTCGCAGTGGTCTTATTGATATTCCTTTTTCTCCACATCAGGAGAATGCTAATCGCATGTGGACATTAAGAGATGCTGATCGTTCCATTCGCATTGCAGATCCAGGGTTTGTCCCCTTGCCGCAAACTTTTCTGAATCGTGAACGTGCCAAATTGGCAGGCAGGTGTTCTGATAAAAGTCTTGACCGTATGCTTGATGATATCATGCTGATGGTTAGACAAGGGGGAGGAAAATGAGATCCGAAATAATACCAAATAGCGTTTTTGTTGATATTGGGTCAACCATCATAAAATATTATCGTTTTGATGAATTTGGTAACATCAGTGATGGGGGGTATTATCCTCGTGATTATGAACAAGTAGTTGGTGTTCAGGTATGGAAAATTCTTATGAATGAACTATCACTGTTACCTGGGCGCGATCGGGTTCGTATCTGTTCTTCTGCGAATGGGGGATTGGGTGTGGGCGTGTTGGGTTATACAGAGCGGTTTTCTTCACGTTGGGCAGCAAAGGCAGTGTTTAACGCTGGCGGTAATGTTTATTGGGCCAGTACTGTACATGAGTTGCTAAACAAGGTGATAATCCCGGTGGATATGCTGGTTATAGCTTGTGGTGTTGATGGAAGCCCTGTAAATCGCCAAATTATCTGGCTTGATCAGATTCTTAAACTGGGAGTAATCTCCGAAACAATTGTTTTTTCTGGGAATGCTAATCTTCGTGAGCATGTGTTGTCTCGTTGGCCTGAGGCGATTGTATCCAACAATATTTTTGGCGAGGATCTACGCTGGGTGGGGAATGAACTTCAATTGATCATTAGTGAGGCATATCTCCGAGATCTTGTATTAAGCAAGGGTATCGAAGGTTTGCAGGTTTTTAGCGAAGTCCCGATATTACCGACACCAGCAGTTTTGCAGGAGTCTTACGGAGCCATTTTACGCGGAGAGACAGCTTTTCACTTCCCATTGCCTCTTTTATTGCTTGATGTCGGGGGTGCAACGACCGATGTCTATTATGGCAGTGAACTTATTGCTGATGATGAGGAAAATCGACCGTATACACCAGAAAATCGCCATGTATTTACTCATCTTGGTGTATCGGCATCGCGTGAAATACTACTTCAAAATATAGCTTTATACGATCATTTGGCTGATTTTCTCAAAGTACTTGATCCGGTTAACTATAACCGCAATTACATTGCATTACGTGAGGGAGACTGGCAGGGCGTTACTGAAGAATTTTTGGCAGAGTCATGTTATTTTCTTGCTCTGGAGGCTTGTGTTCATGGGCGTTATGGAATCAATAAACTGAATATAGAAAGAGTTGCAGCAATAGTTGTTACCGGTGGAGCCTCACAGCTCTGTCAAATTGAACGATTTCAACAAATCGCATTACTTTGTGGTGCATGCAATGCAATGGTGCAAGTTGATGGGAACTATCAGATATGGATTGAGGGGATGGCTCGAACAAAGATATTAACTCTTAAGGAGAATATTGATGGAACAAAATGAGATAGTAATTAGAATCAAGACTTTTTTTTTAGAGCGTGGTCATGATATTGAAGAACATACAGATTTATTTGAGTCTGGTGCACTTGACTCGATGGGAGTGCTTGAGTTGGTTGCTTTTCTTGAGGATCAGATTGGATTTGATTTTGATGCGACTCAAATGGTGGGTTCAAATTTCCAGAGTGTTAATGCCATCATGAAGTTGATAAAAAGCTGAAAAGGAAGAAAATCCTTCAACTTGTGTCTGCAAACTATTACTTATTGATACATGGTCTCGGATTAAGTTGTGCTGTATGGAAGCCTTTGGAAGCATTTGCGAATAAACGGGCTCGAATAATTGCACCAGACTTGCCTGGTCATGGTAAAGGGCCTCGTTTTGAGAGCCCATGCGGGTATGAATTCTCCTTGATGTGGGGTTACATCCTTTTTTTGTTGTCTCGGATCAATGATGTCGAAAAGCATGAGAATACTATACTGGTTCTACACTCAATGGCAGCCGGATTACTGCCCGAAATCGCCGATGGAAAATGGCGTCCAAAAGCAATTGTACTTGTTGAGGGCAATGTAATCCAAGCTGATGCTGGTTGGAGTTCCCGGATTTCAGAAATGGAAGATGCTGAGTATAAAAATTGGATAGTTAGACTGCGCAAAAATGCAATTATTATCATGCGTAATCAATTGCGTTCTGTTCAAGCTCCAGATGATGTCGCAATGTGGGCTGAGGGCTTACGCTCAGTGGATGATACTGCGCTTCGTGTTATAGCAAAATCCCTTGTAAATCGAACTAGAGATGGTCATAATATGCGTGCTCTTTCTGCTATTGATGTCCCATCTGTTTATTTAAGGGGCGAATTGAGCGACCCATGGCTTGATGGGCATCGGCAACTGGAAAGTATTGGAGTTCCTGTGGTAGTTATTCCCGCTTCTGCTCATTATCCTATGATTGATAATCCGCTTGCAGTCTGGAATGAAATTAACTCTTTTATAACATCGCTTACTTTTTAATCTGGGGGCATAAATGCTATTCTCTGTATTAGGTTTTCTTGAATCTTCCGAGCAAGTTCGCGGTACAAAAACCGTTATTGTTGACGCTAATATCCGGTTAACTTTTTCACAGTTGCTTTCACGCGCAAAGGCTACAGCTCAAGCACTCGTTGATATGGGGATAAAGCCGGGTGACAGGGTTGGTGTCTGTATGGCGAAATCAGCTGATCAGATAGTAACGATTTTAGGTATTCTTTATGCGAATGCCATTTTTGTACCTATTCTGCCAGCCTTAAAGCATGATAATATAGCTCATATTGTTACTGACAGCGGTATGTGTGCTCTCATCACAGATGATATGCGCTTAAAAGAAGCTGTCGCGTTTGAGGATACAACCAGGATAATAATCGGGAGCGGCAATCTGACAGAAGCTTATCCAAACTTGCCATATCTCAGTCATCATTTTAACTCAGTTAATTTATCTCAATTCTGTCGTATTGGAGTTGATATAGCAGCGATTATATACTCTTCAGGCTCTACCGGTAGGCCTAAAGGTATTATGGTCACCCATCGTAATTTTGCCGATGGAGCAAGAATTGTTGCCGCATATTTGGGAACAACAGAGAATGATCGTATAGCAAGTATTCTTTCATTTAACTTTGACTATGGTTTGAACCAGTTATGGCAGGCTTTACTTGTTGGGTGCAGTATTCATCTTCACGAGTTGATAATGCCTAATGATTGTATTCGTTTTCTGGCTTCTGAATCTATTACCGTATTGCCTCTCATGCCAGCAATCATGACGCGGCTTTTTGATTCTCGATTCTTTGATCAAAACCATGGGTATGATTTTTCTGCTGTTCGTTATGTGTGTAGTTCTGGTGGCAGGGTCTCACCGGATATGCTCGAACATGTGCATTATCATTTCCCTAAAGCGCTTTTTTATTCAATGTATGGACTTACCGAAGCCTTTCGTTCAACCTATTTACCACCCGATCAGCTAGTCCAAAGACCTAATAGCATTGGTAAAGCAATACCGGATGTAGAGATTCTTGTATTGGATGACGAAGGGAATGAATGTGACCATGGAGTACCCGGTGAATTGGTTCATCGCGGAGGATGTATAGCTCGCGGTTACTGGAATGATGCGGAAAGAACAGAAGAGCGATTTCGCCATCACCCTCGTTACCCTGGAGAGGTATTGGTTTATTCAGGTGATCTTGTTACAAAAGATGCTGAAGGCTATATAACCTTCTTAAATCGCAAGGATGGCATGCTTAAAAACAATGGTATTCGTATCAGCCCCACAGAGATTGAGGATGTTGTGGAGCGTCACTCATCGATAGCGGAAGCAATTGTTTTTGGTATTGAAAACATTGAGGTTGGTCATGATCTTGTTTTGGTATACACAACCAAGGATACTGTACAACTTTCTGATCCTATATTGCGTATGTATCTCAGATCTAACTTGCCGACGCATATGGTTCCAAAATATATTGTCCATCAATATGCATTTCCAACAACAGGGAATCAGGGGAAAATTGACAGGGTAAGTGTTAGCAATCTTGCATTGGAACTATTGGACGCCAACAAGGCTGGACAACAATTATGATTAAAACAAGTAGAGCCCAATTAGTTGAATTATTCACAGCACTCGGTTTGTGTAAAGGCGAGACCGTAATGATTCATTCTGCATTGTTCTCCCTTGGCTTGATTGAGGGTGATGTAAATGGATTTTACGAAGAATTGCGTCATGTAATCGGAGAAGAAGGGACACTAATAGTCCCTACGTTTACATATTCATTCCGGCGAAATGAGCTGTTTGATCAAAAAAACACACCCTCGGCAAAAAATATTGGTCTCTTTTCTGAGTTTATCCGTACACATTCGGATGCTGTTCGCAGTGCTGATCCTCTTTTCTCTATGGCCGCTATTGGACCTGAAGCGCCCGGTTTAATGGAACGTGATAGTCAGTTCTGTTTTGGCGATGGTTCCGTTTATCACAAGTTATTTGAAAAAAATATTCGATTTCTTGCTATTGGTATTACTTACAGTTCAGGACTTACCGGATTCATGCATCTTGAGAAACTGGCCCAAGTGCCATACAGGGAAGATCTTCCTCTCAGTGGTATTACTCGTAATATAGTCGGCGATGAGTATTACGATACGGCCATCCACTATGCCAGATTAGAAAATGTATATGGTGCAACTATAACCGATCGAGAAGCTATGGGGTTACTTCTTGAGCAAGAAGGGGCAAGTACTTCACTTGAATACGGTTATGGTCGGCATCTATCATTATCGGGTCATCATTGGCGAGATGTTGTTCTCTCAGAACTTGCAAAAAATCCGCTGATTATGCTTGATCATAGCCAATACACGGATAAGCAAGATAAAGAAAAATCCGAGTTTGAGGAATGATCAATAATTTTAATGCATAATTGTGAAACCTGATTCATTTATAGTTGGAAGCCTTGGCAAGGAGATGTATGGGTGGATGCAAAAGCTCTTTCCAATTACTCGAAGCTTGACTGGTACAGGTGTTCGTGAAACACTGGTTTACTTGGGTAAACTTCTTTCCAATCTTACTATCCATGAAGTACCGTCTGGGACGGTAGCTTTTGATTGGACAGTCCCTGATGAGTGGACGATACGTGACGCCTATATTGCGGATGAATCAGGGTTGCGAGTTGTTGATTTTCAGCAACACAATTTGCATGTTGTCGGCTACTCTGAACCTGTTGATGTATGGTTAAATCGTGATGAATTAGAACATTATCTGTATTCTTTGCCAGATCAACCAAATGCAATTCCGTATGTAACTTCCTACTATCAGCGTCGCTGGGGATTTTGTTTGACTCACAACCAGCGATTGGCATTACCTCATGGTCGTTATCATGCTGTCGTTGATAGCGATCTTAAGCCGGGAGTATTGAATTATGCGGATTTAATTATCCCTGGTGAGTCGGATAAGGAAGTGTTTTTATCCACTTATATTTGCCATCCATCAATGGCTAATAATGAGTTGTCAGGTCCAGTTGTAACAGCAGCGCTTGCCCGGTGGTTGCAAAGTCTTGAAAAACGTCGTTATACCTATCGAATAGTATTTATTCCGGAGACTATCGGCTCAATAGTCTATTTAAGTCAAAATATCGATCATTTGAAGCGGAAAGTAATTGCCGGATTTAATATCACCTGTATCGGCGATGACCGTTGCTACTCTTATTTACCTTCACGGGCAGGAGATACTTTATCTGATCAGGTAGCCCTTCATGTGCTTCAACACATGGATGACGACTTCAAACGTTACACTTGGATAGATCGTGGAAGTGATGAAAGACAGTATTGCGCACCGGGAGTTGACTTACCTATTGCAACAATAATGCGAAGTAAGTATGGGGAATATCCTGAATATCACACATCGCTTGATAATTCTGACGTGGTGACGCATAGTGGTTTAGAAGGAGGCTTTATTGCGCTTCGTCGTGCAATCGAAATTATTGAACAAAATTGTTATCCTAAGGTCACTGTATTTTGCGAACCCCAGCTTGGGAAGCGAGGACTCTATCCAACTCTCAGTACCAAAAAGTCTGCTAACCATGTAAGAGCTATGATGAATCTTATTTCCTATTGTGATGGGTCTCGATCGTTACTGGACATTGCCAATCTTATCAAAGAACCATTATGGGAGCTACAACCCATTTGTGATCGATTAGTTGAACATGGTTTGCTCGTTTGTGAAAAATAGATCCAATAATGTCGTAGTTTTGAATGAAGTCGCAAACAAATGCAGTTTGGGAAGGATTACTTTTTATTCGCCTTGCTAAAATGCACGAGCAATTATCCGGCATCTCCTGAAAACAGCAATGTCCTGACCATACCTCATATGCGACAGCTCTTCAACTGCGAAGTTGGGCTTTCGGACCATACCATGGGAATAGGCGGTGCGGTCGCTGCAGTGGCACATGGGGCAACCGTCATCGAAAAGCATTTTACCCTCAGCCGTTCTGATGGTGGTGTTGATTCAGCATTTTCCCTTGAGCCGGAGGAGATGAGGCA
>JGI10211J34971_10005295_pt1 | contig 10091 bp, 6 predicted proteins | sample Etolagsediment_FD_34971 | JGI IMG/M metagenome (IMG submission 34971)
TGATCGGCTGCATCGCCTTTTGGCCTCATCCGGCAAGCGCCATTGCGCCGGCTGCCCTGAAAACCGCCCACAAAGCGACTGAAAAACATGCCGTCACGCCTCCTGCCGAATCCGACATATCCCCAAAAGCGGAGACGCCTGAAAAGAAACTGGGCGGCAATGACGGTATCGATATCCTTTTCTATCAATGGGCCGGCGCCGCGGACAAGGTCAAACAGATGGCCGCTCGGCTGTTTATGAGCAGCGCGGATCGCCGGGGCGGTTGGGCTGCATCCTTCAGTGAAATCAGCAACAATCAGGGGCCGGATTATTTTTTTCTGTCACTTGCGCTGCTGGCCGCGATCATGGGTTGCAGCGTGCTACTCGAGCGGCTGGTCAACCGCTTTACCGAGGGGCTGCGCCGCCAGATACTGGATACCGTCACCATTGGCCCGTTGCGGTTTATGGGCCGGGTGCTGACGCGTTTCGGCCTGGATGCCGTTGGCATCGGCGTGTATGTGGTGACCTCGTTTGCGCTTTTTGTCATTTTTCTAAATCCCGGATCGGCCCGCTACCAGACGGTATCGATTTTATTGATCACCAGCTATTATTTCAGGTTGATCGTGTTCGCCGCCAAGGTGGTGCTGTCACCCCAAAACCCGGGGATTCGCCTGTTGCCGCTGGAAGATCAGGATGCTGTTTTTCTATACCGTTGGCTGTTTCGAATGTCGTTGGCGGCCGCCGTTTTTGCCAGCATCGGGGCCATGTTCAAAACCGCCAGCCAGGGGCAAGGGCTGTATCTGTTCAATTTTTGCCTGTCCGGTCTGTCGGTTATCGGCATGCTGATCATCATGATCTGGCAAAGCCGCGACCGGGTGGCCCAGGCTATTTTGCCACAGGCTGAAGCCGCCGCCGCGCATGCCGACAGCCTGCGGCAGCGCTTTGCCGCCAATTGGCATGTATTGGCCATAGTGTACATCATCATCAGTGGAACGATCTGGATCGGCAACGTGCTGGTCAATCACCAGGGCGCCATTTTGAATCTGCTGGTCAGCGTGTTCGTGATTCCAATATTTATCGGGCTGGAAAAATGGCTGCAAAAGTTGCTGCTGATCGCTTCCGGCGAATCTCGTCAGACCATCGATCTGACGCCGTCGGCGGATTCCGGTCAAACCGATGCGCTGGATGCTGAAATCGCCTCAGCCAGTGGGGATCACAAGCGCGAAATTAAATACTACATACCACTGATCCGGCGCGCGTTCCGATTTTTCCTGATTTTGTTCATGATCGTCGTCATCATGCGCCTCTGGGATATCAACATCCCCTTTGGATGGATATTCACCTCGCATTTGCTTTCCGCCCTGCTGACGTTGCTGCTGGGTTTCATCATGTGGGAGTTTGCCAAGGCTCAGATCGATCGCAAACTCAAAGAAGAGATGTCCGACGAGGACGAGGAGATGGAAGAGGGCGGTCGCGGCGGATCGCGCAGCGGAACATTGCTGGTGTTGCTGAAAAAATTCATCCTGACCGTGTTGCTGATCATTGTCGGCCTGACCGTATTGTCATCGCTGGGCGTGGATATCGCGCCGCTGATTGCCGGCGCCGGCGTGTTCGGCCTGGCCATCGGCTTTGGCGCCCAAACCCTGGTCAAAGACATTATTGCGGGCATCTTTTTTCTGATCGACGATGCCTTTCGCGTGGGCGACTATATCGAGGCCGGCGGCGTCAAAGGCTCGGTGGAACACATTTCGCTGCGTTCCATGAAATTACGCCACCCGCGCGGCATGGTGCATACCGTGCCGTTTGGCCGGCTGGGAAGCGTCACCAATTTCAGCCGCGATTATATCATCACCAAGCTCAACATCCGCGTACGCTATGAATCCGATATCGACACCATTCGCAAGATCATCAAAAAAATCGACAGGGCATTGCGCAAAGACAAAGAGATCGATGCGGTGCTGCTGGGCAAAATCAAATCTCAGGGCGTCAAGGCTATGGATGATTCCGCCATGATCGTGCGCGTCAAATTCAAAACCCTGCCGGGCAAGCAGTTCGTCATTCGGCGCGAGGTCTATCAGCGCATCCAAAAAATGTTCCGTGAAAACGGAATTGAATTTGCGCATCGCAACGTCACGGTCTATCTGCCTGAAGATGCGGCCGGCAACGGCGTCGATCGACAAAAACTGGCTGAAGCGGGCGCGGCCGCGGCTGCGCTGGCGGACAAAACAGCCGGAGAACCGGAGGGATCGCAGAAAGCATGATTGCAGGCAGATTGAATGCATGCCGGATTGACTTATCGACGCGGCATGGATCGGTTGCCGCACCGATTTTACGAATTCGAATCATGCCGGCAGCATTGTAAATGCTCTCGCCTTTTTCCGAACCGATAGCGGACTTGACCGTTGTCTGGGCGCATGTCGGCCGNCAGNCGGACAACGGCAACCGGATATACGCGGTTGCCGCTGCCGTCATCAAGCCCGATGGACATATAGATGCGTTTGACGCGCTCATTCAATATGCCCATTTTGGCCCGCGCGAACGATATGACGCCAATATTTCGCAAGATCAGCTGAAATTGGCATCAACGTGTCAGAAGGCGCAATCCCAACTCAGGGAATTTATCGGCCGGCCCCCGTTTGTGTTGAGCCTGAACGCCCATGCGCATCATGCGGATTTGGCGGACTGTTGCGGCGTAAACCGGATTGTCGATCTGAACCTGGCGGCCGAGCTGTTTATGCAACGGCTGGATTCATTCGGCCCCAAACGGTTGTGGGATGCCCTGTTCGATGACGATCGTCGCCAGCTTGCTTTTTCCGCGGATGAAATGGTCACATTGGCCATTGCGCTACTGCGGCATGTGTGCGGCGATGCGCTCAATGACCACATTCATTCCCGGGCCGCGGCCTTGCGCTATTACCTGGCCCAGAGCGATACCTTGCTGGCAAGTGTGTTGCTGCATGCCTGCCGCCATTACAATGGCTATTTCAAACACGTGCTAGACCCCGCTACGGCCTCGGACACCGATGACTGGCAAGCTTTTCTATCTCCCGTAGCCCGACCCGCCGTTTCAAAAAAAGACGACATGCCTGCGCCCTTTCAACCCATTGCGCCCGAAATGCTGATCGATCGTTGCCGGCAGATGGCTGCGGCCGGCTGCGGCCTGGTGGTGCGCCCAAGCCAGTTGGCATACATTCAGCATGTGGCCCAGGCTCTCAACCAGTGTCACGTTCTTTGCATCGAAGCCGGTACGGGAACCGGCAAAACCCTAGGCTATTTGCTGCCCATTTTTGAATGCCTACGCGCCAATCCCGAGCTGCGCATAGCCGTTTCCACCTATACCAAAAGCCTGCAAGATCAGATTGTGGATCAGGAAATCGTGCAGCTCAAGCAGGTGTTTACCGACTTTGCCGATATTGCGGTGGCGCGTCTCAAGGGCAAGGCCGGCTATGTATGTGTCGAGAAACTGGACGCCAGTTACGTGCCAGGCGCCACCGGCGCGCAACAGCTGGCCTGGCTGTATTTTCTGGTCAAATTATATCAACGCGGCGGCGCCGACATCGATGCCGGCGGGCCGTGCGCGTGGCATTACCTAAATGGCGCCGGTATGCTGACGGGCCTGCGCAATGCCGTTTCCGCGCGCGAGGGATGCACGCCCAAACATCGCCGATGCCCGGCCCAGGCGGCCACGGCCAGGGCGTTTCATGCCAGATTGATCGTGACCAATCATCACAAGCTGGTGCTGCTGGATAAAGATCCGTTTCTACACAAGCGCTTTCAATATTATATCATCGATGAGGCCAATCAGTTTGAAGGCGCGGTGCGCAGCGCCCTGAAGACAGAAGCCAACAGCGCCGACTTGACGCCTGTTTTACGGTACCTGGGGCAAACCCTGCAAAAGCACGCGGAGGCGGCCTTGCCGCAACGGCGTGAAAAAATGATGAACACCCTGCGCGCCATTGCCGATCTCAAGATGCAAGTGGCTGCTTTTCGCAGTGTATTGACGATGATTGGCCCAAATTTGGCGTCATGGCAGCAAAATTTGCTTCCGGTTGCCGACAATCGGTTTCATGACGGCAGCCTGACCAGCCAACTTGAGCTGATATCGAACCCATTGAAAATGATTTCAGCCGGCGTGGCCGAGATACTGGATGTTGATGTGCGGCGACAGCTCAAAATTGTGCCGCGCAGCGTTGAAAAAATCAAGAACGAGGCCGCGGCCCTGACTCACTGGGGCGAAGCGGTCGCGGCCATTGCGGAAAGTTTGTCTTCACAAAACAGCGTGGCGTCATATGTGCTGTATCCGCATCATTTCATTTTGCGAGCCAGCCCGGTTCAAACCGCCGGCATCATTCGCGACAATATTTACCCCCACACTGCCGGCATCGTTTACACGGCGGCCACCTTGCGCCGCAAGGCCCGTTTTGACAGTTTCCGAGAGGTCGCCGGTCTGATCGAACCGATCGCCATGAGTGACGACGGCGATGAAAAGCCGGTGGTTTGCCGGGCCATCGAGTCGCCCTTTGCGCGTGAGGCCATGACCGTGCGGGTGCATGCCGATGCGGTCAGCGGCGCGTATCGCAACAAAACGCAATGGCTCGATCGCGTGGCCCGCTTGCTGCCGCCGTTGATCATTGACAATGGCGGGCGCACGCTGGTGCTGTTTGCCAGTTATGACGATATGAACCAGATTGCCGAACGGGTGGGGCCGCCATTGCTGGCCGCCGGCTATGTGCCGATTGTGCAGCGGCCCGCAATGGCCACCGCGCCGCTGTGTGATGCATTTCGCGCCGTTGCCGAAAGCGTGCTGTTCGGGGTGGACAGCTTCTGGTATGGCGTGGATTTCAAGGGCGATACCCTGACGCAGGTGATCATCACGCGCCTGCCTTTTCCCTCCCCGGGCGATCCCATACAGATGGCGCGTAAGAATTTATTGTCACCGCGTGAGTACTGGCGCCAATATCATTATTTGACGGAAATCAAAACCAGGCAGGGCATCGGGCGCCTGATCCGCGGGGAAACCGACCGGGGAACCGTGGTGGTGCTGGATTCGCGCTTCAACCCGAGCCGCTTTGATTATTGAAGGCATAGCCCGATCGAACCCTGCCGGCAACGATTGCCGGCCGTCCAGAGGGCCCCTTGCAGATAGGCCCCATCCAACCGGGCCTGATCGATGCGCGCGCCTTTCAGGTTGGCCCGGGCCAGATTGGCCCCGCGCAGGTCCGCCGCGGTCAAATCGGCCTGGGTCAAATCCGCCTGCTGAAAATCCGCGCCCGCCAGGTTTGCCCGGCGCATATCGGCCTGGTGCAACACCGCGCCGCGAAAATCGGCTTCCGTGAAATCGCCGTCGTTCATGCGCGCCAGGGGCAGGCGGGCATTGGACAGGTAGGCCTGGCTGCCGAGCGCCTGCGTCAAATCCGCCCGGGTCAGGTCTGCATTGGCCAGGTTGGTTCGGATCAGCGCCGCGCCGGACAAATTGGCGCGCCCCATTTGCGCGCCGGACAAATCAGCATCATCCAATTGCGCATGGCGCATATCCGCGCCGCGCAGATCAGCTTGTTTCAAAAACACGCCGGTCAGGGCCATGCCCGCCAGGGTGGCTGACTTCAAATTGCACCGGCCGCAGCCTCGGGTTTGTATCAGTTGCGCGGTATCGGGCGTCAGGCAATGGCTGATGGACCCGTCCATACATGTTTTTCCGTTGGACCATACCGCGTCATCCAGCGCCGCGCCGTCAAGCGCGGCATATTGCAGATCAGCCCCCAACAAATCCGCCTGCCTTAGATCGGCTTGCCGCAAATCAGCATGGCGCAAGTCCGCGCCCCGCAAATCTTTGCCGCTCAGCTGCGCGCCCCGCAGGTCGGCGCCGCGCAAATTGCACATGCGGCATTGCGTTTTGTTTTCCAACTGCCGGCGCGCGGATGGGTGAATCGTCAGAAAAAAGCGGGCGATCATCAGGGCCAGAACAATGGCCAGCCCCATCGACAGCGCGGGCTTGGCAATGGCGCGCAACCCCGCGGCGTCCTGACGGCGCATCAACCGCATGACCGCCAGGCTTGGCGGGCTTCAGCCGTGAGCATATCCGCCTGGCCGTGATAGCGTGGCGAAAAATGGAACAACGTCAATTGTTTGGCCTGGGCGCGGGCGGCAATGATGCCGGCCTGACGCGCGGTCAAATGAAATTTTTGGGCCGCGATCGATCGGTGTCGATGCGCAAAAGCCGCCTCGATGAACAGATGATCGGCGTCTTTGGCCAGTTGGGTCATTTTGGGAATGTTTGCCGGGGTGTAGCCGGCATCGGCGATGTAGCATATTTTTTGGCCGGGCGTTATCAGCGCAATCTGATCGGCCAGCGCTCGAACCGAAACCATGCGGGCGCCGCCCGGGCCGGGGATGCAAATGGATGCATCGGCAGATGGCTGCTGATACAGGGCGTGCTTGAATTGCTGTATCCAGGGGCCGGGCGTCAGGTGGCGCGCAATTAAACATTCCGGACGAATGTTGATGTGAAAGCGTTCACGCAGGTTGTAGGCCATGCTGGCAGTACCATGATCCAGCGCAACGGCATGCACCTGGTAAGCGGGTTCGGCGTGCGCAATGCCGCTAAACGGCCGGTGCGTGGGTGGGGTGATCGGCTGAAAACGATGTTGACAATCAAACCGCTGGCTGACCAGGGTATCGGAATGGATATCGGTTACGATCAATTTAAGCGCGTACTTGAAATTATCGGTCAAATTCCAGGTATAGGCCGCCAGTTTGCCGCCGACATTGGCAATCAGCCCGGGCGGACCGAACAGGGCGATTTGTTTGTTACGCCCCAGCATCAGGCGCAGCAGGTGATCGAACCCGATAAAATGGTCCATGTGGGCGTGGCTGATGAAAATATGGCTGATTTTGAGAATATCACGCGCCGGCAGGGCATGCAGGTTGCCCAGATCGAACAGCATGGCGCGGCGTTGATAAAGAAAAGAGACAATCAGCCCCGGGTCGTCAAAGGGGGAATTGACCAGCCGGGGGCGCAGGCAGGGGCGCATGATCAGGGCAGATATTTGATGACCTGTTCATTGACGCAGTTGTAAATATCTTCGTCTGAGCCGAAAATGTCGATCACGTCCTTGTCGTCAATCAATTTTTCAATGACAAAGGCGGTTAGATAAAGGCTGACAATATGCGGCTGGGCAACGACCTGGCGATAGGGCGCGCACTGATAATCTATTTCAAAGGCGTCATTGTCACGGTCTGCGCTTTTGCGCGCCAGATCTTCCAGACACTGCCGAATGCGTTCTTCCAGTCCGTTTTTATTAGTGGTTTCCACGATTTTGTTTTCAACCAGTTTTGTGGCAACCGAGTTGCTCATGGGATCCAGGCAATCCCGAATCGCGCCGAGCGCACGGCGCCGGTCACGCTCTTTTTTTGATTCAATTTCCCGCACGATGCGAGATTCGCGCGAGCTGGGTCTGAACATTTTGGCCATGCGGGGTTCCTTGCCGTAAAAGTATGATCATTGCTTGATTTTTCAGCGGCATCTTACTTGCAGCATATGGCGATTGCAAGCACATTTTAAGCATCTTCAATAAAAATTTGCATCTTTTTGGCGCCGTTATAATGGTTCCAGCCCAGCCGATAGACCAGGTGTTCAAAGTCGGTCGGCAAGTCGTCCGGATTGACCGGCGCATTGAACCATATGGCCGGCAAAGCGGCGCTTGCGCGGCCGTCGCGATGCAACAGCAGCCGGCAATGTTGCCCGCCGACCATGGTGGCCGATTGCGCATGGACCTGCCGCGCCAAAAACAGCGGTTGCGGATTGGTGGCGCCAAACGGCTCCAGCCGGCTGATTTCATTGATAACGCCGGCGTCAATGGCCGACAGCGGCATCTCGGCATCGATGGTCAATGGATATTCAAAGGGCGCGTGGCGCGCGCTTTGGCCGGCAATGTCATCAAATGCGCGCGCGAACGCATCGATCCGATCCGGCGCAATGCTCAGCCCCGCGGCCATGGCATGCCCGCCAAAGGCTTGCAGGCTGTCAGCGCAGGCCTCGAGCGCGCGCAGCATATGAAAATTGGGCACGCTGCGGCCCGAACCCTGCCCGCCGCCGCCGGCCGTGCTGATCAGGACAACCGGCCGCTGGCGTTGCCGGGCCAGCCGGGCCGCGGCTATGCCGACAATGCCCGGATGCCAGGATTGATCGATCTGTCGATCGGACAACACAATTGAATAGGCGCCGCAAGCCATTTGGCCGCTGTCTATGCCGGCCTGGATATCACTGACCAGCCGGGCCTCCAGCTCGCGTCGTCGCCGGTTTAGCCGGTCAAGTTTTTCGGCTGCCCGGCGGGCCTGATCGGCATGGCCGGCCATCAGCAGGTCGACGGCCAGATCGGCGTGGTCCAACCGGCCGGCGGCATTGATGCGCGGCGCCAGTTGGAAGGCGATGTTTTCAGCGGTCAAATGATTCGCCTTCAGGCGCGATTGGGCCATCAGGGCATCGATGCCGATTCCGGGGCGGCGACGCATGCGATCGATACCGGCCTGAACCAGAACGCGGTTTTCATCGGTCAGCGGCACAATGTCGGCTACGGTGCCGATCGAGACCAGGTCGCAATAATCGATCAGCCGCGGTTCGGGGCGATTTTTCCAGAACCCCTGCTCGCGCAGGCGGCTGCGCACGGCAATTGACAGATACAAGGCCAGGCCCACGCCGCTCAAATGCGTCAGATCGGCGTTGCAGTCCGGCCGTTTGGGGTTGACCACGGCATGCGCGGCCGGCAGCGTGGCCGGCGGATGATGATGATCGGTCACAATGGTGTCGATGCCCATTTCGGCTGCCGCGGCAATGGCCTGATGGCTGGAAGAGCCGCAGTCTACCGTGACGATCAGATCCGGCCGGCGCCGTTCCATCAAGGTTTGCAGGGCCTGGGGCCGCAGGCCGTAGCCTTCATCGATGCGGTGAGGAATGTAATGGCTGGCGCGAGCGCGGCAATCATTTAAAAAGCGCAGTAGCAATACGGTGGCCGTGATGCCGTCGGCATCGTAATCGCCAAATACAAGAATGTTTTCCTGTTTTTCAATGGCGCGCGCCAGGCGCGCGGCCGCCTTGTCCATATCGGCCAGCGAAGACGGCGGCCGCAATTGGTTCATGGCCGGGCGCAGAAACCGGCGCGCCTGTTGGGCCGAGGTAATATGGCGATTGACCATCAGGGTAGCCGCCAGCAGGCTGCAATCCATTGATTGGCTCAGGTTTTGGATGGTTGCGGAATCGGGAGTCAGCAGATGCCAGTGATTTTTCATGATCGGGCATATACTGGAATTCGGAGGGCAAAACAAGGCAATTCCAGCAATTCTCATTTGGATCGGCAGCGCTATCGGGATCGGGATCGTATGAGCCAATTTAGCTGTAAACTTTGCTTTTTGATCGATTTCGATCCCGATTTCTACCCCGATACCAATTTGTGAGCCATAATTAGAATTGCCGGGCACGTCCCGCCGCATGGCATGCAACGGGAATTATGTTCGGCGCGTCGTCTAGTCAAACGCCATTTCCGTCTTCCACGCTTTCCATACGTTGCCGACCAGGTCCGGCCCGGGATTGAGGGTAACCTTGCCCGGTTTCCAGCCCGATGGCGTGGCTTGCGCGCCCTTGCTTTCCCGCACAAGTTGGAATGCCTGCACCTGACGGAAGGTTTCCATTACATTGCGGCCAACCGGGGGGGTGAGCACTTCATAGCCCTGCACCACGCCGTCGGGGTCGATAATGAAGCGACCGCGGGTTTCCACGCCGGCATCTTCATCGAACACGCCGTAAATTTTGCCTACGCGGCCGCCGGCATCGCTCATCATGGGAAAGGGCACCCCGCCGTCAACCATTTTAGACAGTTCGTTATCATCCCACATTTTGTGGACGAACACGCTGTCGATGCTCATGGAAAGCACTTGCACGCCCAGCTTCTGAAAATCTGCATATTTTTCGGCAACTGCCGAAATTTCAGTTGCTCAGACAAACGTGAAATCGCCCGGGTAAAAGCAGACCAGCACCCACTGGCCCAAATATTCGGACAGTTTGACTGAAATGAATTTTCCCTTCTGATACGCCGGCGCCACAAAATCCGGCGCTTTTT
>JGI10211J34971_10005296_pt1 | contig 10091 bp, 10 predicted proteins | sample Etolagsediment_FD_34971 | JGI IMG/M metagenome (IMG submission 34971)
GAGGATTTTTTTAAAGGATTCTGGAAATAAATGGCGAAAATAGTAAAGATGTTTTTGCATTAGGAGAAATAACATGGCAAACTTCAAGATTAAATTGGCCGCCAAGCCTCAGACAGCAAAAGATGTCGGTGATGATCATATCACAAGGCGTCTGGAAAGAGAACAACACGGCAATATTCCAAACGAAATAACCGATGCACAACTGGACGACTATCATTTTGACGTGACAGAAGTTCTGACCGAAAAGCAACTCGAAAAGGTTCGCTCTGGTTCCGCCGAAACGGTGACCGAGAAAAACCTTGATGACACGAAACCGAAGTTTAGCATCACGTTTCGCAATAAAGAATCTCATACTGGTGACATCAATAAACTTGAAGAACTTCGTCTTTCCAAGAAACCAACAGAAGATGAAAAGTATGAAGATGCATCGGTAGTCCCACCAAAATTACGATGGTGGGAAGTTAAAAGTCCTGACGGACTAAAAATTGCCTCTTCTGACACAAAAAAAAAGAAACTTGCTCAGTGGGAGTCAACTGTAGAGCTTGACAATCTTACTGAAGTAGAAGAGGAAGGCGAAGAGATCCCGGATGATATGCCAGGCGATCCAGACGAACTGGATGAATCTGATATTCCTAAACTAGAATCTCAGTACGCAAGTTCTGCCGCACGAATGAACATCATTTCCGACGAACGTGATGAATCTGGCAGAACAATTACGATTAGATTTGACTCAAACGACACAGGGAGAGATGAACCATATATCGACAATTCTGCTGCGGTAAAAATATGGCAACAATTTCCAGAACTTAAAGGTGTTGTAGAGCCTGAAGATTTTGATAGTCCTGACTACGAAAATTTCACAATTGATATTTTCATCCCAAAAGGCGCTTCTCCTGGATTTAGTAAGGAAGAAACTTCAACATCCGAAAAACCACAAGTTCAGGAAGGCACTATAACGTCTATTGGTTCCAATTTTGACATTACCTATGTTGAGGCTTCTGACAAAGTCAATGCTGCGTTTGACGCCTTTTCACAGAAATTTGATCCAGAGGATCTTCCGGGAACCAATATTGCTTTGCAGAGCGCCATGACCGACTCTTTTCTGACTCCTCGCGAAGAAGTTCTGTTCCTTAATAAAGTGCGAAAAATGCTATCAAGTTCCGGTGTTTCTATCGATACCTTGCAATAGTACTTATTCTTTCTGTATAATGTAACAAATATGAAGTTTGTAATCAATACAGGAGTACATCATGAAAGTTACTGTTAAGGGTCTAACCAAATCAACTATTGTAATCAACAGTCTCGGAATTACTTTGCGAGGATACAATGCCCAAAGAGGATCTTACCCAACCAATATAGCGCGAGGCATTGTCGTTGACAGTGCCGAAATCCAGAGAGAACTCGACGGTCTCATTAGAGCTGGACTTATCGAGATTATTGAAGAGAAAGAGATTCCTTATACTCCAAACTTTTCTATGTCTGACAAAATCAGCGAAGAAAAGCTTGGTGCTGCTAATGAAGATGATGAAGTAGATGTATTTGCTGAAGCAGCAAAAGAAATGGGAATAGTTGATGAAGAGCAAATGTCTGATGAAAACGCAACTGAAAAAGAAATTGTTGTAGAAAAACCGGAATCACCGGCGGATCGTCCAAAAAATAAGCTAGGCCTTGCTCAAATCGAAGAGTTTGAACAACTTGAACAACTTGAGAATGAAAAGCCTGTAGTTATGACAGAGGCGGGTGCAGCACGAAGTAACGATATTCGTGTCGAAATTAGTGACAATGACGACAGAACGCGTGCTGCGATAGAAGCCATGAAAAAGCTTGAGGCTGAAGAGGCTGAGAAAAACGAAGGTTGGGAAGATCAAGTCTTTATTGATCGTAGGGTACACGAGGCCGAAGAACTTACCGAAGAAATGGGACAGGAAGCTGTTGTTGTCATTCATGATAGGCAAACAGAGGTCAGAACAATGCAACACAATGCCATGGAGCAAGCAGGCGCATCAAAAAACGCCATGGTATATGATATTGAAAAACAGACAAAGGCTCAACAAGAAGAGTCAGAATACAGCGATGCATTTAACGATGACGACATTCCAGGTGCCGATTTTGTTGAGTGGTAATTGCATTTTTGTTTCCCATAAAAAGGATTAACCGATCTTTCGTTGGAAAAAGAAATGCGAGGCGTAGAGATGACTAATCCACAAACACTAAACAAGAATCAAGGATTAAAACAAGAGAAGTTAGCAAGAACTTTTCTTCCAGAAATACTTGCGCCTGGTACCGGTTTGTCTCCTCCAACTAATCGTTCCGTAATGCCATTTAATAACGTTCATACTATTGAAGATGTTATGAAAGGTAGACCATACCGAGTCCCCGGTGGAGGTGGCTCATGGAGTGATTTGTGGGGAGAAGATACATGGAAATCATATCGCGAAGAGGGCGATGACTATAAACGCCAAGAACGCGATTTATCAATACTGCAAAATATGGCAAAATTGGAAGGGAACAACGAAGATGTTTGGAAAGTGCGTGTGCCTGGAGGTACGAGAACATTTCCGAACTTTTCTCAAATGCAGCGTTTTCGCCGCAGAATGTTAGAAAAAAATCAGCCAATCATTTGGGTAACAAGAGTCAAAAAAGCCGCTTCTACTCGCTATGCACAAGCAATCAATGCATTTGACATGGCGTCTCTCATGCAGGCAACATTTGCGATTGACTCTACTAATGTTGGAGATGGAGTAAAAGAAGTTGGGACATGTTTTTGTGTCAGTCCTGGTCGTTTTGTAACTTGCGCTCATGCAATAAAGAAATTTGATCAAAATAACCCTCCTGGACTTGACTTTTTTGAATCTGCATCTATAATAAGGACATATATTAAAAAAGGCAATAACAGATATAAAGCAAAGTTGATGGCAATAAATGCAAACGCTGACATTGCCATATTACAGTGTGACATTGATTGTCCAGTTATACAACTTGAATTTGATCCGAAAGTTGGAGACGAAATTATGACAATTGGAACTCCGTTCGGATATGAAGGCGAGGCATCATTTGGTTATGTAGGATCACTTGAAAGAAGTTTTTTTGCGAGACCAGAAGCCCCGACATATATGTTTGTTGACATCGATGTCCATTCCGGCAATAGTGGTGGTCCCATTATTGACAAACAAAGTGGAAAAGCAGTTGGAATGATTGTATCAATTATCGGAAATGATGGTGGTCCAGGATTAAATGCAGGATTGCCAGCAAAGTATATAGAACAATACTGTAAAGCAAGCGGAGTTGAGTTAGGAGTTTAATCATGAGCCATTATGCAGAAGCAACAATTGAGAACTTTAATTGCACCCTCGATGAACTAAGAACGGCGATTTCTGAAGTTATTCCACAATGGGCAGATCACATTGCCTGCGACGAAGATGGTCATCTTTCGCTTTCTGGGTGGAATGCTACCGGAGTTGAATCAGGACTTCAACAGGACTTTGATGATGGATTTTATCTTGTTGTTCCTGGGAATCGTCGTGTATCAAGGGGACGACCGACGACAGTCGTTGATCAACAGATGAAAAGGAAACTTATGATTCAAGGTGTACCAGAAGCCGAGGCAGAAAAACGAGCAACAAGACAAGCAATCAAATACGGACTAACAGGTGACTTTGGAGTTAGAAAAGACGAAAATGGAAATTGGCAAATCAGAATTGATTATTTTGGTCTCGACGAAACACCAACAAAAGGTGTTAAAGGGGTAAACAGAAGAACTGGATTGCAGGAAGGACTGGAACGAGCAAAGAAGCAAGGACTTGTTTATTCTCCAGATATGTTTAAACCAGAAAATGCAGCAAAAGAAGCTGAATGGAGTAGCACTGTACTTGGTCCATTTCAGAACAGAATTAAAACCGCAGTTCATAAACGTCGGGGAATGAAAAAACTCGCACAAGAAGGCGCAGAGTTCGGAATAACTATTACACAACCATTCCAGGATGTAATGCCAGACAGCGCAGTTGACAAAGCAAAAATTAGATTTGACCTTCAAAAGGCTCGTGCTAACAAGGAAAAACTCAAAGCCATTGTCGCTAGACTGAAGAAGAAAGTATAGGAGTCCAATCATGGCTAAATTTTTCAAAATTGTACTAGGACAAACAAGAGATTTCGCAGAGGGTGAGCCAACGGCACTATATGACGATGGAAACTTTACCTTTGAAATGTTACAAGACCTTGGCGAAGAATATGGCGAACTATGCCAATTGCTCACTGAGTATACCACCTTGACACTTGGTGATAGTCTTGAGGTGAGCGAAGCAAGAGAGCATGGACAAAGAATTGCAGTACCTATGGATCGACCAATACCATTACCAAATACATTACAAAAACAACCAGAAGTTACGGATCAGCCAGGCACTTCGCCCGAGGATGAACGCAAAAAACAGCAGCAAATTTTGCAAAGGAAAAAACAACTGAACATGGGTGTGTGAAGCTTTTGTAGCAAAAACTTCAACAAAAGAGCGCAGACTTTTGTCTGCGCTTTTTTTGTGCATTACAGGATTTGCGAAAGCAACACAGAATTAGTATAATAAACATAGCCGACACATACTCAATAAGGAATTTTATGGAAAACAATACCATTAAGCGTGTTGCCGAAGTTTCAATTTCTCTTCCCTCTACAGAGAAATTGTTTAAAATACTTATTTCCCGCAAAAATAGACTAGAGTGGAAGCAAAAGGTTATATCAACATCCAACGACCCTCATAGAGTCGTTATTGACTACTTCGGGTATATGCCTCATCATTCCAAGCACACTTTCGTCATTCGTGTTTTAAGCAATGTTGAGAATAATCCCAATGTTGCCGAAAGTAACACATCGCTGACAATATTTGCTATTTTTGGTGGCAAACAGGTAGAAATCAAAAAAATCAACGTAAAGACCAATCAGGTTGCCGAATATCTCAAAAAATCTTATTCTATTATTGCAGATCCAATTATGTTTCTTGGTGCATACACTTCTGACAAAGAGGCAATTGGGACATTACCAGATGGACGCAACTATTATGATCATGTCAGATTGACAAAAAGGCGTGATTATGATGGTCCAGCTATGGCTCTTGAATATTACATAGCAGATGCTGTTGAAAAGCCAATTCTAAAAAATGAAGCTCAATATACCCTTTATCAATCTCATTACACATTTGAAGTTCCCCCAGGATATGAAAATCCATTTAGAAATATGAAAGCCGTAATAGTTATTAATGACAAAGAGTATAGCTATATTACAGCTACACATATGATGGAAGACTTTATAGAGAGAGCGAAAGCAAACAAATCATATGTTACAGAAGAAAATATCGATTATATCCCACAAGGCGCTAATATTCAGACATGGGATTTTGACTTAAACATGCCATTAGGGAAAGGCCCAATAAAGAAACCCCAAATGACTCAAACAGAACCAGATGGCACAGAGACTAAAGATGATGACAAAAGTTTAGGGGATTTTGATATATTTGCTAACACTCTAAATCGCCAAAGGGGTTGGTATCAAAAATTTTCCCAGGACTTCTCTCACTATTTTCAGGGTGAAGTCCCAGAGTATATTGGTCATCTTGTTGGTTCGCCATCGGTTGATGTATCTTCACTAGCGTCATTTTTCCCCAACATAGGCTATGTGATCAGTCTTGTAAATCAATTCGATGGTGCTCTTTTGCGCAACATATCTTTTATTTTTAATTCTGCTGATTCTGGTTCATTTGGCGTTTATGTTCCAGCACTAGATCGGCAGGTAAAAGAAAAGGCTCTAAAGGCCATGCTTGAACAAAGAGGATATAAGGTCATTGACATAGAGGGTGTCCCAACAGCCTTCCCGTCAGATGAGCGCAAAAAACCAACAGATGTCGAAAAAGAGATTCAAGGTCTTTATGATAACCTTGAACGCGAAGGAGGTACGATATTTGGGGTCAACATTGAGAAGGACATACAGGCTGGCAAAGATAGTGCCGCGAGTATTGGACGCCCAGACCTGTGGGAAGTTTTTGCAGCCATTCATATCGGAGGAACAATGGTTCATGAAGCCACACATGCCAAGGGGCATATGGAAGAATCAACTCCAGAACAAGTTGAAGCTTCTTTTATGAGATGGGCTATTAACAAGCTTCAGTCCGAAAGAACTATTGACGTAGAAGGAGAAATTGTAATGAAACCAGCATCTAATTCGCCAAAAACGAGTTGGTACAAGAAAGCACAATTTCTAGGGAATCCATCTTTTGGACGCATTCCGGTTGGCTCGGATCTAATGGGAAGAATGGGGCCTCAGCTTCGTCCTGGTATGATGCAGGGATGGTCTATGCTGGGTCATCAACAGTCAACAGAACCAATAGAAAGTAGACTTGGACGACAATATATGTGGCCTTTGCCACCAGACCTTTCTCAGGAAAACGATATTACTGAACTTCAGTTGAGGAAGAATACACGAGACATGCCACAGCATGAAGCAGAAATCACAATGGAAGAGCTTTTATCAGAATCACACACTGATGATTCACAACCGTACCGAACCATTGAACAGCAGTTAGAGGAAAATCGTGTTTCTCCCCTTATGGTGACTATAAAATCAGCTTCTTCTATGACAAAACTTGCTACTCTATTTGGATGGATGAACAACCTGGAAATCTCTGATGGTCACACAATACCAGGCTTAAGTGATCGAGTTATGGCGTGGAGCGATAGAGATGATTCATTTGTGAAGGAAGAAGATTGGATCAAGGGTCAGCCACGCTATAATCCAACTTATGATTTTGAGGGATTTTACTACAGATGGATTGAACCGCGTTTTGCTCCAAGGCTTTTTACCGACATTACTGAAGATGTTGTCAATACACATCCAGCAAAAAGATTTGCGCAAGTCAACATAGACTCACAAAGTATGAAAATGATGTCTGTTCTTTCATATGTTCGCGACAGAATGTCTGGTGGCAACTTTAAAGGCACTCGGTTCATGGCAAGTGAAGACGTTGTTCCGGTTATTGAGAAGGTTTTTGAGAAGTACAGGGTAACGAAAATACCGGTAAAAAACGATGACGATGTTATGGCGATATGGGTTTACACAAAAGACATTAGCGAAAAGGATATATTAGAAGCAGAACAAAGCATCATGGAAAACGGCGAGATTCCTCCAGAATTTGTAATAGGTGGGAACAAGCAAAAAACAATACTTGAGATTCTACGTGCTGCAAAAGAAGTTTCTCATCAATTCAACCTTGCTGATTTGTATGTTGTTGGGGAATCAGCAGCCGCCATAATGAGAGAAAGAGATATAGAAGCAGTCAACGAAATTGACTTCTGCATCTCATCTTCAGATTCTGGTGTAAAAGCTGCCAAACGAATGGCAGACCTTCTGAACGTGGAACATGTTTATGTTGATCCTAAGAACAAGTCTGTCAGGTTTCAATTTAATGGTGTGATGGTTGACTTTTCCGGGAAGTTCGTGCCCGAAGCTATTACAGAACTTCTGAAAGAACGAAACATTGAACCATGTGATCGCATTGAGTCGGAAATGTATAACAGAGACCTTAACGTAAACATGATGGCCGTCAGGGTTCCAGACGGTCAAGTAAGACGTATTGAAGAAGAATATGAGCCGATTTACATCGATACATTTTTTGATCCAGACAAAATACTTGACCTAAATCCACTTATTGGACTAAGGGCTATTCTGCTAAGTATACAAATGGGTATGCCTATTGCAGAACGTCTTGAAAAAGCAATAATGAAACGATCACTGTCTCTTGAAAAAAATCCAAAATATCATGAAGGCGTTGGATTTATGAAAAAAAGGATATTGCAGTTTGGAGGAGAAGAACTTCTTCAACACTACATGTTTCTGTAAATTACCTAGATTAGGAGAAAAGTTATGCCTATCCCGATAAAACCAAATGGACAAAACAATCAGGCTATACAAGCGTCGCCAATAATAACAGACGTTTCATTTTTAGCGTCTCATCTTCCGGTAAAAGAAGCTCGTGTTGGTAATACAAGCGACAAAGATGCTGGTGCTCTCATGAAAATATGGCTACAGGCAAAACGCTCTGATGATGATACATTCATTATTGATGAAAATATTGGATTAAGCGCCAGGGATATTTCAAGACTTAAAATAAATGGTCTTGTTTCCGGAGAATCTGGGAAAGTATCACTAACAGATAAGGCAAAATCGGTTATTGCTGTTATGAGTCTTGGTGAAACGAACAAGATGCTTCGAGGGAAACGTCAAAGATCCTATACAGAAATCATGGCGAGTATAGACAAACGTGGCAAAAAGGGATACCGGATACCCAAATATGCAGCAGATAGTTCAAACACGTTAAGACTTGGATAAACATTTTTATGTTCAAAGAACTAATAGGTTCACAAGAGAAGAAGAACAATAAGAGGCTTGGAGAAGACCAGGCATATGCGAATGCCTACAATAATCATCCTGTCGAAATTTACGCAGAATTAACACACAAACAATTGCAGGGATTGTACTCTGGAGAGGTTGTCATGAAGCTTCCATACGGAAGCTCATTCAAGCACAAAAGTGGTAGAGGGTTTTTCATATTGTGTGCAGACAGAGATACCGCCTTAATGGTTGAATCCGGGCTTGATGTAAGTGGTATATCATGGCAAGAAACTTGATTAACAACAAAGCAAATTGGTACATGAAATCCGTTATTTCTGCCAATAGTGAGCAACTTAGAGAAACGTTAAGAGAATTGCTGGATATGGGAGCAGAAATCGTAGGCAATAGAGTTAAACTTTATCGTGGTGGTGATATGCCACAAGAGCAATTGAGAAGATTACGATATAATGACTATCTTAGTACCGTCAAAGAAGGAGTAGATGCATATGGTAATATGGGAGCTTCGTCGTATGGCGAAAACGTTGTGGAAATTCTGGTTCCGATTGAGTTTTTGCAAATGTCTAACGGAGAAGTTCAATGTGAAGTCTCCCCTAGCCTAAAGGCGTAGGGGCTTCTTTCGGATTTACACCGATATGATTAACTTCCTAATCATATGTTGTGTTAAGTTANTTTTCTTTAGATTTGAGGATTTAATTATGAGCAGTATTTTCAACTTTTTCTCATATACTTACTTAACGAACCTCAAATTAACCTGTATTAAGGTTTTACCTGATAGTAGGAATTCTAACTATCAGAACCACATACCTAATTATCAAAGAACATAAATATATTATACAGGAAATTTTGTGAAAATACCTGTAAAGATTTCAAGTCTTTCGCTTACATCCCCGAACCTAAAGGTCAAGCAAAATTGTCTAAAGCCAATTTTGTCTGGGTTTTACGCTCTCATAATAAATTATCTTAAATAAGGAGAACATGTTATGAGTCGAACGTATCGCAAGTATCCTGCCTACTACAAGCATGGGAATAGAACTTTCTATGACAATGATAGTTTAACCTGGAGAGAATACTATGATTTGGCATACGAGTTCATCAACAAAACTGTTTATGGTAAAAAACAGCGAGACAAAAAAATTGGGCCTCCAAAGTGGTTCAAAACAATGAAACGCCGAATTGAACGTGCCAAAGTTCATGCTGCAATACAGAAAAAGAATTATGACAACATTCCTAAGTTCAAAAGAAGTGATAGATGGGATTGGTGGTAATTTTCATACAGGGGTGAGGTTAGAGGATGACCACCGGTCTTCTAAACCGGCAATTTACGCGGGTTCGAATCCCGCCCCCTGTGCTAATTAAAGAAATGAGTAATGACGATAGCGACAAATGGTTGTTTTAATAGTGCGACATGGCTCAATGGTAGAGCAACGCTTTCATAAGGCGGAGGTTATGAGTTCGAATCTCATTGTCGCAACCAAATAAGGGAGAGGTCGGTGGGTCAGCACCATCCGCAGGGACCAACTTCGGTGCGGTCGTTATGACATTAAGCCTGATTGACGTACAATGTACGCAAATTCGTCTCCGACGATTCGACGTAATTGAATCATTGAGGAGCGCCATCAAAAATGGCGACCCAATCCCGCCAATAGAAGAAAGCGAAATTGAAGACGACATTTTCAGAATCGAAAACGGGCATCACCGGGCA
>JGI10211J34971_10005298_pt1 | contig 10089 bp, 10 predicted proteins | sample Etolagsediment_FD_34971 | JGI IMG/M metagenome (IMG submission 34971)
TAGTCGNGGGTCGTACAACAAGACGATGCAGCTCGCACGCGGCATTACAGCGGGTTCCCGTTCGGTCATTCACACGCCCGGCTTCGTGCAGCTGATCTCTAGAGCTGGCCCATCGCGTGGAACGAAGACGGAACATGACGCAGGGACATGCCATCATTGAGGGCCACTTGCTGGAACGGCGGCTGGTTGCAGTGTGGGAGATGGTCAGGGATGACTGCCCCACGACTGTCGAAGCCTACGCCCTCAGCCTGGAGGGGTACTTCCTCGAGATAGAGACGATGCTGGATGTCTCTGCCATAGGCATCGGTTGCGGTCACTGCAAAGCAGAGGCTCCGTTCGATGTGCGACCAGGCTGCTCCTATCGTCGAGTGACCAACGATGGGCGCTTCTCGTCCGTCCTCGGCAAACGACTGTCGAAGTGGCGTCTGCTCGTGGGCGAAATGGGGAATTGGGAGGGATTCATGGTGAGTTTTGGCCCGTCCGTGGGGCTGTGCTTTGTCTCTGTGAACTGCTCGATGTCTGTCTTGAGCTTGACTGGCGCTCAGTGTTGATGCCAGGCCAACATGTAGCTTCTCCTGACCGGAGAATCGCACCGCTTCGCGTCACGATCCCCGGCAGGAGAGCACGACGTTAACCATCGGAGAGAGAATGAAGAAACGATCAATTGTATTCGGCCTGGCAGCCACAGTTTTGGTTGGACTCACTGGGTGTCAGACATCCTCCTCTTCTTCCTTCCGCAGCAGTCTGCCAGCACTGGGCGCCGGGTTTCACTGGGAAGTATTTGACGAAATTGCAGTAGCGATTCCATCTCCGGACGGCTGGCATCGGGCTGTTTCGAAAGGCACTGGAAGCTATACGGGCTCAGTCTCTTTGGAGAATTTTGAGAAAGAGGGCCTATTCAAGACGGGATTTACTGTACAAGCGATCGCTGGCGTGAAGCGGCGAACTGGCCGGCCAGCATCCATGCTGGCTGTTGCCATGGGACAAGAGATCGACGAGGCTCCCCACAATGAAGTGTTGGCTACCGACTCCCTAAAGGAGCGCGGAGCGACTCGCAGTTGCTTTATCCGTTTTCGCAATTCACCAGCTCTTGGCAACAAGATCACGGTTCACAAGTTTTTCGTCGCCGTAGACAGTTCCGATCTGCTCTACATTTACACCTTTGAAAGCCCGAACGAGACGTGGGATGAGGCATTCAAGAGCTACGGAACGCCGATGATGGAACAGATCGTGATGACACGATAAACGCAGAGGTTAACAATTTGCTGCTCTGAACGGCGAGTAGTCTGCGCTTCGCTACGACCACCCGCCGTCCGAGAGCATGACGTTCGCTCTGGAGATTGAAAACCACCCAGACCACTGGTAGTATTGTTGCATGAAGTACACGGTCGGACTCAAGCCCAGGGCGACGAAGGATCTGCGACGTCTGCAGAAGCAGGACGCAACGCGGGTCGCCGACGCCCTTGAGCGATTGACGGATGGCCTTTCCGAAGATGTGAAGCGGCTGACCAACTTCAACCCGGAGTACCGCCTGCGTGTCGGGCAGTATCGGGTTCTGTTCGAGATCGAGAACGATAGGGAGATCGTAGTGTACCGGATTGTCCATCGCCGCGAGGCGTACCGGTAGATCGAAGGAGAGAGAACATGATTACGTTGCACCCAAACATCCTGGAGCGCGACGGAAGAAAAGCCTTCGCTGTTCTGCCCTACGAGGAGTTCGAGAAGGTCCGCGAGGAACTTGATGATTACGAGGACCTCAAGGATCTTCGCACGGCAAAGGCAGAGGAAGGCTCTGCACCCGTCTCCCCGCTCGGCACCGTCCGGGAAGAATTGGACATCTGAGCGAACGCCCCGGATCATGGTACAGAAATGGGCGCGCGGACGCGCCCATTTCTGTACCATGATCCGGGGCGTTCGCCGCAGACAAACACAAGGAAGACGATTGCCCACACCGCGGAGGGACAGCGACATTCCCTTACGCAAACGCGCCGCAGGCGGACCTTGTTCTTGCCCTGACGGGGCAACGCATACCAGCCCGGGGCAACGTAGTCACGCCGTAGCCCTTGGCGAAGGCGGAAGCGCCAGCGTCGCCCCAGGGGGCGTGTCGATCAACCCGAGACGTCCGGATCAGAGAGGCCATGGCGCGTCCGCATTGCCTATGCAGCAGCCCTACAGGCTGCACTTCGTACAACCCATATACCCCAGGCGTTGCCTGGGGCTGGTATGCATCGCCCCTTTGGGGCATGGGCACGCCATTCGGCGAACCAGAGCATTCACGCGGACCCGCATGCTGGTGCCCGTTCGCGGATTCCGCAGAGAGATCGGACGTTTTCGGCTCGCGCGACTTGGACAGCACGCGGGCCCGTGATGCAACCGTTGCCCTGAGATTGAAGTGGCGACGCTTTCGGTCTATTGTACAATTGTAGTGGAGGTGTGGCATAATGCTCTGAGGTCTCTGACATGGAATACGTAGTCGATGCGTCAATACTCGTGGCTGTCCTACTCAACGAACCGGAGAAGGGGCGAATCATCGAACTGACTAAGGATGCTGACTTGGTGGCTCCGGGCTGTGTGCCGTGGGAGATTGCCAACGCTCTGTCGGCGATGCTGAGGCGCAATCGGATCTCGACGGATGTTGCTCGTTCGCTGTTTGGCACGTTTGAGAAGGTACCGATACGCTATGTGTCCGTAGAGTTCGGCAACGTGCTTCAGCTTTGTGGTGACCATTCGCTGTACGCCTACGACGCGCATTACCTGGACTGTGCTCAGCGTCACCACATCCCGATTCTGAGCCTCGACAAACGGCTTCGCCAAGCTGCTGTGGAACTGCGCATTCCAACCCCGGAGATATGACCATGCAGGTGTTCACCTATTCTGAAGCCCGACAGAAACTCGCCCTCCTTCTTGATGAGGCTGAATCGTCCGGCAAAACTCTGATTCGCCGCCGCGACGGCAGGACATTCGCCGTTACGCCGGAACGCCCAAGGCGGTCACCTTTGGACGTTCCCGGAATCGACACGGGGGTTACCACGGCGGAAATCATCGAATGTGTTCGTGAGAGCCGAGAACGGGGCAACAAGTTGGTGGAGCGGACTTCGTGACCTCAGCCGCTCACCACGTCGTTCTGTCAGGACAATGATGACCGGCCCATCCGAATTCCGGAAATGGACCAACCCGGAAAGGTCGGATGCCGGATGGGTGATGTAGGGGCGGGTGGCGACCGCCCTATGGGTGTCGATCAATCCGCCACGGTTGATTGCGGGATTCGCAGACAACCGGTTGTGGTTTGCCAGGCGAAGGGCGACCCGCCGGTCGCCCCTACACGGTGCATTGCCCGGTCGATGCGTTGTGGTTGTGTGGTTGCGGATTCCGCATCTCTGTCATTGATGATGACCGGAACCCGGAAACAGACCAACCCGTGACCATTGGATGCCGGACGCGTGCCTGGAGGGCCGGTGTCCTCAGCGGCCGGGCGCCACGGAGAACGGTCGTCGAGGACGCCGACCCTCCAGCGGCGATTGCGCGGCCGACATTGTGTGGTTGCGTGATGCTGTCGTCGCGCGATACGCCGCGGTCACAGCCCCAGGACTCGCATGGCGTTCGCTCGTGCGATCTTGTCGAAGACTCCGGGCTCGATGTTGACGTCGGCGAACACGGGCAATGTCAGATCCCGACGGCGAGAAAACGCCCCCCCTTTATTCCCCTTCGGGACTGCTCGATGTGATCGACGAGGCTCTGGAAACGGTCGACAAGCTCCTTCATCGTTCTGCCTCCTACGCTTTGCTTTCCGCTTTGATGATCGCCATCGTCAGATCGGAGGCCCGTTCCAGCAAGTCCCTCGCCGCACGCCCTGCCTCAAATGCCTCCTGGACCCGCCGTACTTGATGCTCGGATACATAGGTGATGCGGTTCCTGCCCTGCACGCTTCGTGACAGATACCTGAACGGCTTCCTCAAACCCGCCTGCTCGCGTTCAGTTTGCACCAGCGATCCATGCACCTTGATGGTATGCCAAGTCACACCGGCCGACGAGTAGTCCTTCCCGGGGATGCGAAAACCTGGCTGAGGGAGACCAGGCGAGAACTCCAATGCGGCGTGTCCCTCCTCAGGAACCGCAGCCACCGATGCCACAGCCGGGCGCGGCGTGCAGGAGCTCATCCAGCGTATCGGTGTCGCCCTCCTCGGCGAGGCGGATGCATTGCCACACGGGGTGTTGCTTGGGGATGGCAGGCAGTTCGTCGGTGCCCGACGCCTCGGTCTTCAGGTCGCCCAGGCGTCCGTGGCGGTGGTAGAAACGGGCGAGCAGGGCGGCTGAACGCACAGTGGACCAACTGCCCGGTGCCGCGTACGCGTACTGCTTGACAATCGGCAGGGCCTCGCCCGGTTCGTTCAGTTCAAGGGAACAGTGCGCGATGTTGAGCAGGCGCGCGACATCCCCCGCGCTCCCGCAGCCGCCACCGGCGCAACCACTCACGGGCTCCCATCGGTTCCACCACGTCCTGGCCCGCTTCCAGTCCCGCTTCGCCATGTGATGCTCCGCAAGCCCCAGGCAAGCGTCATTCTGCACGGACCACGGCACGCGCGTCACGATTCCCGTGTAAATCTCCGGCGCAGTGGCGGCCTCTTCATACGCCACCACCATTCGGGCGTCATCGCCCAGTTCACGATGGATGTCGCCCATGCGCAAGCAGGCCAAGCCACCCGTGTCGGTGCCTCTGCGATCGTCGCGGATCTGACGCAACAGGCCCAGCGCGTCGTCGTACTTCCTCATGCGGATGTACTCTTCGGCGATATCGAACTTGGCGGCCGACATCTCGCAAGCGCCGCGACTCAGGTCCTCGAGCTCGGCCAGGAGCAACATCGCCTGTTCGGGGCCACCATCGCGCAGCCATACGGCCACCCATTTCCGCCCGGCCTCGGCGCATTCATACGCATCGCCATACTTCACGAAATAGTCGCGGAACAACCGTCGCGCAGCCAGCCGGCCTTCCGGTGTGTTGTCTTGAGCCGCCAGATCGGCCATCCGCACCAGGCACATGCGCTCCTCGAACTCGCCCTCGACGAGTTTCCGTGCCTCGGCCAACACCTCGATCCTGGCTTGGCGCGGGTTGGCGGACACCTCGGTCGACGGTTCCCGCTCGGCAAGTGCCAGCAACACGCGCGCACGGTACCGGGCCGGCGCGCCCGCCGTCTTCATCCGCAGCAGAAACTCCTCGCATGACCGGTCCCAGCCGGACACCTGCACGTGCGTCAGCACGGCCAACGGACAGAACACGCTCGCCGGCCACCGATCGAGAATGGTCCACGCACAGGACTTGACGGTTGCTCCGTCGCTCGCGATGCGCGCGTCGTTGAGTTTGAGATAGGTCGCCATGGCCGCGACCGCCTGGGCCTCGCTGTCCCCGAGTCCCGTGCCGGAGGCCGCGGAACGGCCCAGCAGCTCGGCATATTCACAGGCGGCCTCGGACTCGTCGACCAGCGTCCGGCCAGGGTCATAGAGCCCGAATGGCGCCAGTCGGAAGTACGTGCGGTAAAGCCCGACGGCCTGCGAGATGCTCCCGCCCTTGGCCACGGTCCGGGCCCAGTCTCCCAATGCACGCCGGACTTCCTCGCCTTGCCCCCACGGGCCAAGAGCATCCAGCGCCTCCTCCCACCGTTTTTCGTGCAGGCAACGCCGCCCTTTTGCCCGCGCCACTTCGTACGGATGCAGACGCGCGAGTTCGACTTGCTGACGCGACGCGCACCCCACGCCAAACCACACAGATGCAGCGACTACGAACGCGGAAGCCATGAGAAGACGGGTACGGGAGGCCATCGTCTTTCCCTCCTGATCTCGGGTTTCTGACACGCCACCACGCGGCGGCGGCGGATTCGGTTGGGATAAACTACCTGTTGATTGCCGAATCGCGAACAGCACGGCCGGCGTCACGCGCCGCTCATACGGAAATCGAGGTGCGCGGGCAGTGGGCAGTCGCGACGGACGCGCTCGCGGAGGACGTCGTCAATGGCGAGGCCTTCGGCTGCGGACAGCCTCTTCTCCTGAAGCGCAAACCACAGGTCCGACAGAGAGCGTTCGCCTTCGCGAAGGTCTTCGACTCTGAAACCGCTTAGCAGAAGCTCTTTGCAGGCTCCCAGGTCACCACAGGCCAGGGCTGCTTCGGCTTGCAGGAGCTTGAGTCTGCCGTGTTCACGAATGTGGCCCGCAGCCCCCGCAATGGTGCTCCGCCATTGGTGCGCCTGTCCGGCCTCGATCATCGCTTTCCCGGCCTCGATCTGCAACTGCAGACAGTCAGGCGCCAACCGGACGGCCCGAGCGTAGCGCGCAGCGGCCTTGTCCGTGTCGCCCGATTGTCCGTCCAGCACGGCCAGGTTGCGGAGTGCCCAGGCGTTTTCCGCGGAGACCACTGATCGCTCCCACGCGTCCCGCGCGCCGCCCGTGTCGCCCGCGTGGCGCCGCATTACACCGAGATGCAGCCAGCCAAACCAGTTGTCCCTGGTCGCCGGGCGGCCCACGGCCGCTTCGAGGCGTGCACGCCAGTCGTCGCCGATCACGAAACCGTCCGGCGGCGAGTCGGGGCGGCGCTCGGGGAAGCGGTCGCCGTCCAGAAGTTGGAGCCACGGCTGTTGCGACTCTCCCAGGCTCGATCCGACGAATGGCGTGCCCGGGCGCGACGCCGGCGGCAGGCCGACTCGGGCCCTGCGTTGTTCTTCGAGAGCGCCCCAGCCCGAACCGGTCTGAATGAGTTCCGAAGGCGGCGTGTCGAGCCACCGACGGGCCTTCTCCAGTTCATCCGCCAGTGTCGTTGCCGGGGCCAGAAGATCGACCTTCTCCTGAACGGCCGCGATCGCGTCGTGCCAGTCGTCCCCGTGCGCCCGCTGCGGATCGGCTTCGATCAGGCCGTAGGCTTCGAGCCATGTCCAGTCCGTGCCGGCCGGCATGCGAACGTGCTCCGTCTGTGTGGGTGCCAGCCCGGCCTGCGTCTCGATGTAGGCGACGCTGCCGTCGGACAGGAACTTCTGCCAATGCCGGCCGCCGGCGCCGTTGCCCCACAGGAACATCTTGCGCCCCCGCAACAGGTCCGTAGACGCCATCACCATGCCCTTGCCCGTGCTGTCCATTGCCACTTCCCACGGTGGGGTGCCGGCGGGGATGTTGTAGAAGAAGTCCATCGAGCGGTCGATGTTGAGCGGGTAACTCACGTCGCGCCCTTCGAGCATGGGCACCGGCACGCTGTTCAGACCGTCCTTCGAGTAGCCGTATCGGATTGCGGAGTCCGCGGGAACGATCAGGCGTGTGCCCGGCGATTCCGGCACGGCGGCGTTCGACCACCAGTACATGGGGACGTCTTCGTCGTGCGGGTTCACGATCCGCATGCGGAGGAACAGGACGGGCGACCCATGAGGCAGGAACGCGTCTACTTGGAACGGCGTGCCGCGCAGGCGTTCATACTCGTACATCCGCAACGCCTGCCCGCCGCCGGGCAGGTTGACGATTCCCGCAAACAGCGGGCTGCAGGTGAACGGGCAATGCCCGATCGTGCCGATGTTCCACTCCACGCCCCCGCTGAACCATGCGCCACGGATCGCGAAGTTCACCGGCTTGAACACCGGATTGGCGGACAGCAGTTCTCGGCCCGACGGCGTGTGGACGAGAGACCAGAGCCGTCCCCCGAGCTCAGGAATGAACATGGCTCGCAGGTGCTCGTTCTCGAGGACGACGGACGTGAACTCGCGTGGCTGCAGGTCGTGGTCGTAGTCGTTCTGCAACGCGTAGGGCAGCGGGCCCTGCACACGGCCGTACGCGAGACGGTCGCGGGTTGCGTCGTCGTACCCCGCCAGTTTGCTGATTGCGTGCTGATCGCGAGGGGAAACGATAGGGGGCAACGGGCTGTCCGGCCCGAGTCGTCCGGCCGGCATCGTCCATGTGTTGACGGTGAGTGTCGACATTGTCAGTCCTCAGGGGTTCATCAAAGGGCGGCGAACCCAATGCCGGATTTGCCGGTTGGCGAGTCGGTGCAGGCGTGACGGAATGTATGCGTGGTCACGCGTTTGGCAATGGCAGCTTCCCGGGCAGCCTGACCGAGCGTGTTCCATTGTCCCGACGGCCTGTCAGGCCTCCATGGTGTAAACGAGGAACCAGCCCTTCCCGGTCTCGACCGGAATCGGTTCGCCGACCGCAAATGTCCGTTCCTCCTGAAAACCGTCGATCTCGGGCGCGGCAGCCGTCCATCCCGTGGACGCCAGTCCGAGTCCGCGCCAGTCGACCGTCAATCGTACGTCGACGGGGTCGGGCGCCCAGCTCGCGAGGGCGATGACCACACTGTCCGAACCGATGAACGCCGTGGCACGCACGTCGTCGTTACCTGTCTGCACCGGGCAGTCGTCGGACCACCAACCGATCATCCGCATCCCGGGCAGACCGCACCGGTCCCACACCTTCCACAGTTCCGCGGCCAAAGCCACGGCGGGCATGCGCCCGGTCATGCCGAAGACCATGCCGCGCCAGGGGTTGCCCCCGCCTTGGAGCATCTCGCCCATGAGCCCGAACGGGATTCCCGAGACCTCGATCAACCAGTAATCGGGCGCGGAATCGTAGTCGAAGTACTCCCCGAACCAAAGCCTGTCGATGTACGGCAGCAGCTCCATGTAGAGACCGGCGCTGTTTGCGAACCCGTCCTTCGCGTTGTACTGATTGGCGGAGTGCAGGTCGATGATCGGATCGGGCCGATGCCGGGCCAGCACGCGTCGGAGCCGGACCATCACCTCGCGGCCGAACCCCACGTCGTCGAGGTACACGCCGTCCACATCGAGCTTGCGTGCCAGCCAGTCCATGCCTTCGACGTAGAAGTTGTGCCAGCGTGACAGAATCCCGTTGATGACCGACGTGTCCCGCACGCTGCGCGCGTACCACGCCGCGATGTAGTTTGACTCCAGATGTTCCATCAGCCAGGCGTGCCCGCCGCCTGGACCGTCGACCAGCACTTCGTCGCCCAGGCTCTTGAGTGCGAACAGCTCGGGCGCGCGTGTCGTGAGCTCGCGGACCGTGTAGTAGAGCTTCACGCGACAGTCACGGGCATGTGCCTCGTCGATGTAGTTCCCGAGCTCGTTCGGGCGCAGGAACGGGTAGTTGATGTAGGGGTTCAGATCGTTGGCGTGGTGGATGTTGATCGTGTTGGCGCCTGCTCCAACCACCTTGTCCACCGGCAGGGGGCGGTGGTAGAACCGTGTGCGAAAGTGTGCGCCCGTGTCCAGCGGTTTGAACGGCGTAATCAGGAGGCGGCAGTTGAAGTGCAACGCTTCCCCTGCCGCCATTTCCCGCGCTCCGCTGAAACAGGTCAGACGCAGTGTCCCGTCGCCCGTCTCGGCCATGCGGATGCCGCCTTTGCCGTCGTTGGCCCAGGACCGCGGCATCACGAGCGGCTTCAGATGATAGAAGTTCGTGTTCAGCGGCCGGGAGTAGTTCTCATCGCGCAACGACACCTGCACCCCCGCATTGACGGCGCCCAGCCAGATGGCGTCCTGGTTCTTCTCTTTTCCCCAACACCAATCGACGCTGTCCGGCCGCCGGCCGCCTTTCAGGCCAAGCCCCATCGCGTAGCACACTACGTCGCAGCGCAGCGGAATTTCCATGCGAATGTCGCAAAGGTCGGTCTCCGACAGCGCCTCGACCCGAATACCCAGTTCCATGCACCCGTCGAACGCCAGCGATCCCGTCAACTCCATGCGCAGGTCTCCGGCACGCGAAACGGCTTTCCACCGCCCGGTTGCGGTGTCCGCACACGGCGCGGGCGAGCATGATGCGACGAATGTGAGTTTCTCACCCGTGTTCGTCTCGGCCCGGAACTCGATCGGGCCGGCCAGGAGATCCGTGCCCGAGTCGGTCAGTCCGGTCACGTCCTGTGTGAACAAGCTCGTGATCTGCCGGGGCAATCCTGTGTCCGCGAGTTCGACGTAGCGTCCGAGGATACGCAGAGCCTGTCCCGATACCTCGACGGGCGTGAACGGCGGCACGACCTCGTCTTCGGTGCCTTTGGTCGAGTCGAGCCAACGCAAGCGCGACAGGCGCCACGGCTCGTCGTCGCCGCAATCG
>JGI10211J34971_10005299_pt1 | contig 10088 bp, 8 predicted proteins | sample Etolagsediment_FD_34971 | JGI IMG/M metagenome (IMG submission 34971)
ATTGACCATCTTTTGGAATTTTTTCTTTATGAATGATTTTAATATTTAGTTTGAGTTTAGCTAATAATGTTTTAGCATAATCAAGCCGAATTGCTTTTTTTTCTTGAGGATTTTTTGTTTTCGTAAGTTTAAAACCGTAGTAATTTGTAAGAAACGTGGCATAAATAGCCATTTTAATTTGATTAAATGTCAATATAATCCCCCAAATAAGATGGGATATTGTACTCTAATCTTTTTAAATTTTAATGAAAGGTTGTGAGAGAGAGTATTACTACTCTATCTCAGCATCTATAACGTCGTCATCTTCTTTCTTTTTCTTTGCATCAGCCTGTGCTGCTTCAGGATTTTGCTCTTTTTTATACATCTCTTCAGCCATTTTATGAGAAGCCTCAGTAAGTACTTTTACTTTTTCTTCGATCTGCGCTTTTGTTGCAGACTCATCTTTAATAATTTCTTTTAAATCAGCGGCTGCAGATTCTATTTTAGTTTTTTCTTCTGCATCAATTTTATCACCCATTTCTGCTAAAGATTTTTCAGTTTGAGCAATCAAAGCATCCGCTTGATTTCTTAAATCTACCATACCTTTTCTTTCGCCATCAGCAGCTTTATTTTCTTCTGCATCTTGAACCATTTTATTAATCTCTTCTTCGCTGAGTCCAGATGAACCAGATATAGTGATTGACTGAGATTTACCAGTCCCTTTATCAGTTGAAGAAACAGTTAAAATACCATTTGCATCTATATCAAAAGTTACTTCGATTTGAGGTACACCACGTGGTGCTGCTGGAATATCTCCTAGCTCAAAAAGACCTAAATTTTTGTTATCTTTTGCAAATTCACGCTCACCCTGACCTACTGAAATTGATACAGCTGGTTGGTTGTCTTCTGCTGTTGAGAATACTTGAGATTTTTTAACAGGAATCGTAGTTCCTTTCTCAATAATCTTCGTCATAACTCCACCTAGTGTTTCAATTCCAAGTGATAATGGCGTAACATCTAAAAGAAGGACATCTTTAACATCTCCACGTAAAACACCACCTTGAATAGCAGCACCAAGAGCAACAACTTCATCAGCATTTACACTTTTGTTAAGAGCTTTTCCACCAAAATATTTTGACACAGCTTCCCCAGCAGCAGGAACACGAGTAGAACCACCAACCATTATAATCTCTTTGATTTGACTGTTATCTAAGTCCGCTTCTTTCATAGCTACTTTAATGTGATCTATAGTTTCAGCGATTAGGTCTGAAATCATTCCCTCAAATTTTGCACGAGTAAGTTTTACAACAAGGTGTTGTGGTCCAGCTTCTGTCATAGTGATAAATGGTAAGTTAATCTCAGTTTCAGTTGAACTTGAAAGCTCTTTTTTAGCATTTTCTGCTGCATCTTTTAAACGCTGAAGTGCCATTTTGTCATTTTTTAAATCAAGACCATGAGAGTTTTTAAACTCTGCGTTTAAGAAATCAACAATTTTATTATCAAAGTCATCACCACCTAAGAATGCATTTCCATCTGTTGAAAGTACTTCGAATGTACCATCTGAAATCTCTAATACAGTAACGTCAAATGTTCCACCACCAAGGTCATAAACAATGACGTTCTCTTCGGCCTTGCTTTCTAAACCATATGCTAATGCAGAAGCAGTTGGCTCATTGATAATTCTTAAAACATTTAGACCTGCGATTGTTCCTGCGTCTTTCGTTGCTTTACGTTGTGCATCATTAAAGTAAGCAGGAACCGTAATAACAGCATCTGTTACTGTGCTTCCAATATAAGCTTCTGCATCTTCTTTAAGTTTTGTAAGAATTTTTGCTGAAATTTCTTGTGGAGTATATATTTTTCCAGCAACATCTACAGCAGCCGAACCATCTTTATCTACGATATTGTATGTTACTTTATCGTGAGCTTCTTTTGCATTTTCTTCATTCATCATAAGACCCATAATTCTTTTGATAGAAGAGATTGTTTTCTCAGGGTTTGTGATTGCTTGACGTTTTGCAGGATCACCTACTAAAACANCACCTTTGTCTGTAAATGCAACAACTGAAGGAGTAGTGTTTTTACCTTCTGCATTTGGGATGACTTTCGCTTCTCCACCTTCGTAAACCGCTACACATGAATTTGTTGTTCCTAAATCTATTCCGATTACTTTGCTCATTATTATTTCCTTAAATTATATTTGTTAGATAACTTGAATCCTAAATCAAGTTTAGGATGACAGAAGCATAAATCCTCTGTCATTCCAAACTTGATTTGGAATTTAGTTTATTTGTACGAATTAATTCGCAACTATTACCATCGCCTCTCTCAGAGGTCTACTTTTATATTTATAACCAGTTTGAAAAGTTTGAACTATCTGTCCAGACGCAACATCTTCACTCTCTACGCTTTGTACAGCGTTGTGAATATTGGGGTCAAAAGGTTCATCATGAGATACCATAGTAATGCCATGTTTTTCTAAAGATGTCAGGAGCTGCTTGTGTGTTAACTCTATTCCTTCTTTCAATTTATCAAAAAGTTCTGCTTTATCTGCATCTGTATTGATTGAATTCATTGCACCCTGGAGTGAATCCATAACAGGAATCATATCTTTGGCAAACTTCTCGTTAGAGTACTCAACCGCTGTATATTTTTCACGTTCAAGTCTTTTTTTGATGTTGTCAAAATCGGCATGAACACGAGCATACTTGTCTTTTAGCTCAGCTAATTCAGCCTGTAAAAGATCAAACTCATTTTCAACTACTTCAGACTCAGCTTCTGCTTCATTGAAATCTTTTTCTATATTTTCCTCTAGTTTCTAGAGATTCTTCTTCTAATTTTTCTTTAGACATAATTGTTTGTAGACTCCTTTTTCTAAAAAGATAACACTATTATACATATTGAGTGTAACAATGTCAAGTAATATATGAATAAATTTACTTAATAAGGTTTAGTCTTTAAGTATCAAGTTGATAGTGAATAGAAAAAAGAGTATTATCTTTTAATAATTAGTGGAGAATAATATGAAATATTTAGTATGGATAATCAGTGTACTAGCGGTTTTTATAGGAGCGCTGTATGTAGTTGCGTTTACACCTCTTGGTAATGGCTTACTCAAGTCAACCCTAGAATTGAAAATTCAAGAGGCTACAAAACTAGAAACTCAGGTAAGAACTTTTTCACTTGACATGAGTAAATTTGATATTGTTTTACAACTAAGTAAGAAAAATCTTCTTTTTATAAAGGGAGAATATTCACTTTTCTCTCAATCTTTTGACCTTGTGTATGACATAAAACTTGAAGCAGTTGAGGAGCTGAAAAGCTTAACAAACGCAACTTTAAAAGGCAGAGTATTTACAAATGGAACTTTAAAAGGGGATATGCGTTTCATTAATATAGATGGCGTTAGTGATATAGCAAAAAGTGATACTACGTACCATGTGGAGTTAACTGAGTTTAATCCAACTTCAATTATTGCTAAAATAAAAAGTGCTGATTTACTTTCACTACTTGAACTTGGTGGACAAAAACCTTACGCAAGTGCAGATGTTGACTTAGATATCAATTTTAAAAATATTACTCCACACGCTTTAGATGGAGATATTTTACTCCAAACGCATAAGGGAAAAATAGATACTCAATTAATGAAAAGTGATTTTAATGTCACTGTTCCATCGACTGCGTTTAGTATGAGACTTAATGCTAAATTAAAAGGTGATGATGTTGATTATAAGTACTTGTTAAGTTCAAATCTTGCAAATATTACTTCATCTGGAAATATTAATCCAGAGCCTTTAGTGCTTGATGTAAAGTATGCACTTGATATCAAAGAATTGGCAGTTTTAAAGCCTATAACAAATGCAGATATTAGAGGTGCGTTTAATCTAAAAGGCAGTGCTAAAGGTACAAAAGAGAGACTCAAAGTTAACGGCATAAGTGATTTTGCTGATTCTGATACTGTTTTTGATATCTCTTTAAAAGATTTTCAGCCGGCTACTGTAAAAGCAAAAATAAAAAATATGAAACTTCAAAAAGTTCTTTATATGGTGAAACAACCCCATTATACAGATGGACTGTTGTCAATTGATGCTGATATAAGTGATGCTAAAAACTTAAAAGGTATAGTGGTTTCAAAAATTACAAGTGGTTTACTTGATGTAGATTATATGACGAAAGCTTATAAATTTAAAAGCCAGATGCCACAAACAACTTTTAATATGGTGGCAAATACAAAGTTAAACAAAAATATTATAGATACAGAACTTGATTTTAATTCTGACTTAGCCAACTTAGATGTTAAAGAAGCGCGTTTTAATATGACAGATGGCTCAATAGTGAGTGATTATTTAGTTGCCATACCAAAACTTGATAAGCTGTTTTTTGTATCTCAAAGGCACTTAAGAGGTGGGCTGTCTGCTAGTGGAGAGTTAAAAAAAGCTAAAGACTTGGACTTGAGTATTCATTCAAGTATAGCAGGTGGAAATATTTATGCTAACTTACACAATGATGATTTCCATGCAAAGTTAGAATCAATTCAAACCTTAGAAACACTCCATATTTTAATGTATCCCGAAATTTTTAAAGCAACTTTAGCTGGAACGTTTGATTATAATTTTTTGAAAGAAAAAGGCGGTATACATGCTAATTTACTCGATGGAAAATTTACAAAAAATCAAGCCTTAGANCTTGTGAAGCAGTATGGAAGCACGGANCTTTATCAAGAGAAATTTNAAGGGAGTACTAAGGCCGACATAAACAAAGAAAACATACTTGCTTCGCTTGATTTACAATCAAACAACTCTTTTATTAAGACGAAAAATACGAAGCTAAATTCTAAAACGCAGCATATAAATTCTAAAATTGATATGAATGCAAATGGCAATATATTTACTATTAAGCTTAGTGGAAACGCATCACAACCACAAGTCTCAATTGATGCTCAGAAGTTGATTCAAAAAAAAGCAGAAGAAGCGGTTAAAAAAGAACTTGGAAAGTATTTTAAAGGTCTATTTTAAACTGGCATCTGCGAGTGTGAGACAAAACAGAACTTCTTTTTTATGCTGCTCTAAGGTCTCAATGGCTTGGGTGAGAGTGGAGCCAGTTGTGATAATATCATCTACAAGTATAAGTTCATCTTCTGAAATATTTTGAAATTGAAAATTTCTTGGATTTAGGAGTCTAAATTCTTTGCTTTTTCCAGAGTAGGAGAGAGAGTTTTGTGATCGTAATTTGTTATACAAAGGCTTAATAAAGGTACTTTTAAGTGCTCTATTAAGGATGGCAGTATGTGAATAGCCGCTCTTGGGATTATCATCTATGGCTATTGACTTGATTTCGTTTGTGAAGGTAAAATCATTTGCAAATTTTTTAAAACTATTTTTTGCAAGGATTGAGTAAATATAATAGCCTAAGTCTGTGTGTTTAGTATGCAAAAGCTTTTTAATGTCAGAGTATTTATAAAATGAGATAACTTCAATATTTTTGTAAACCTTGCGTTTATATAGAGAGGGAGAGAGAAAAAGTTCTTGACATGTCTTGCAAATGTGTGTGAGAGAAAGACTCTCACACATTAAACACTTCATCTTAGTCCATTTTAAGTACGGACATAAAAGCTTCTGATGGAAGCTGTACTTTTCCTATGGACTTCATACGTTTCTTACCTGCTTTTTGTTTTTCTAAGAGCTTGCGTTTACGAGTAATATCACCACCATAACATTTAGCAGTAACATTTTTTCCCATAGATTTTACAGTTTCACGCGCAATAATCTGAGAACCTAAAGAGGCTTGAACGGCAACCTCAAAGAGCTGACGAGGGATTATCTCTTTCATATTTTTAACTAAAATACGTCCACGTGAAAGTGCTTGATTGCGCGGAACAACAATACTAAGAGCATCGACAGCCTCTCCTGCTACTTTGATGTCTAGTTTTACAAGATCACCAATTCTAAAGTCTATTGGCTCATAGTCAAATGAGGCATATCCTTTGGAAATTGATTTTAAAGTGTCATAAAAATCGACTACTATCTCATTCATAGGCACCTCATACTCAAGCATAACTCTCTCTTCGTTAAGATAAGTCATTTTTGATTGGATGCCACGCTTATTTATTAAAAGTGTTATTATATTTCCAAGGTACTCGCTTGGTGTGATAACAGTTGCTCTAACATAAGGCTCTTCAATTCTATTAATCTTATTTACTTCTGGAAGTTCTGAGGGGTTGTGCACATTTACTTCATCGCCATTATTGAGGTAGACTTTATAGATAACTGATGGCGCAGAAGCAATCAAATCGAGGTTGAACTCACGCTCAAGTCTCTCTTTTACTACTTCCATATGCAGCATACCTAAAAAACCTACACGAAAACCAAAACCAAGAGCTAGTGATGTTTCTGGTTCATAAGAGAGTGAGCTATCATTAAGTCTCAGTTTGTCCAGCGCATCACGTAAGTTTTCAAATTCATCTGTGTCTATAGGATAGATTCCTGCAAATACAAAAGGCTTGGCTGGTTCATATCTCCCTACAGGCTCGGCTGTAGGTTTTTTCGCATCTGTTATAGTGTCTCCGACATTGATGACACTTACTTCTTTAAGACCTAAAACAACGATGCCAATTTCGCCTGTACTAATAGAGGGTGTTTTTATTTTTTTCTTTGGATGTGGATACATTAAATCAAGAACATGGTGCTCTTCGCCATTACTCATAAGCTTGATATTTTGACCTTTTTTTATTTCTCCATCAAAAACGCGAACAAGCGCCAGTGCACCAAGATAAGAGTCAAACCAAGAGTCATAAATAATAGCTTTAGTTGTTGCATCTGGATCGCCTACAGGTGCAGGAACTCTCTCTACAATAGCGTCAATAAGTTCACGAATTCCAACACCAGTTTTTGCTGAAACCAAACAAGCATCTGTAGCATCTATGCCGATAGAACTCTCTATCTCTTCAGCAACTTTTATTGGATCAGCAGCTGGAAGATCTATCTTGTTTATTACGGGAATGAGTTCTAAGTCGTTATCAAGAGCAAGATAAACATTTGCTATTGTCTGCGCTTCAACACCCTGTGCAGCATCTACGATTAGGAGTGCCCCATCAGAAGATGCTAAAGATTTACTTACCTCATACGAGAAGTCAACATGGCCTGGTGTATCAATAAGATTTAAGATGTAGTGTTGGCCATCTTTTACATAGTCGAGTCTTACCGACTGTGCCTTGATTGTGATACCACGCTCTTGCTCGATATCCATAGTATCCATCATCTGTTTTGTAAGTTCACGATCACTAACAGAACCACACTCTTGAATAATACGGTCTGCTAATGTGCTCTTTCCGTGGTCAATATGAGCGATAATAGAGAAATTTCTAATATTTTTCAAGTAAATTTTTCCTGTAAAATTTATTTGTCTCATTGAGACAAACTTTAGTCGCCTTAGCGGCGTAAGCGAAATAAAAAGAGGACTCGTTCCTTTTAAAGACTACTAGATCAAAATCTTATACAAAAAGTGAGTTAACACTTTCGTTGTGATAGACACGACGAATTACTTCAGCAAAAAGAGGCGCCACACTTAAAACCTTAATTTTTTTGTGAGGTTTTGTCATGAGTGTATTTGTGATAATTAATTCATCAAGTTCACCATGCTCTAAATTCTCGTAAGCTTTCCCACTTAAAACACCATGTGTAGCACATGCCATAACTGATGTTGCCCCTTTGTTCTTTAAAGCAGTTGCAGCTTTTACCATTGTTCCAGCTGTATCAACCATATCATCAATCATAATGACATCTTTACCTTCAACATCACCGATGATTCCCATAACTTCAGCTTCATTTGCTTTTTCACGGCGTTTATCAACTATGACCATTTCAAGTCCCATACGTTTTGCAAAGTAACGAGCACGAGCAACACCACCAATATCAGGAGAGGCAATAATAGGATTTTTGAGTTTTTTGCTTTTTATATACGTTTCAAAAGTTATAGAACCATACAAGTTGTCAACAGGAATATCAAAGAAACCTTGAATTTGACCAGCATGTAAGTCAATAGTAATAACTCTGTCAATACCAGCAGTTTCGTATAGGTTAGCTACAAGTTTAGCCGTAATGGGAACACGAGGAGCAGCTTTACGGTCTTGTCTTGCGTAACCATAGTAAGGCACAACTGCAGTAATACTTTGTGCCGATGAACGTTTTAAGGCATCCGTCATAATAAGGAGTTCCATTAAATTATCATTTGATGGAGCACCAGTAGACTGAACTATAAAAACATCACGTCCCCGAACACTTTCAGCTATTTGAACTGAAATTTCACCATCACTAAACTTTTTTGTTTCAGCATTAGCTAATGGAACGTCTAATAATTGACAAACTTCTTTAGCAAACTCTATACTTGAACTACCAGCAAAAACTTTATAACCGCGCATGGGATTCCTTCTTGGAAAGATTAATTATGCGATTATACAAAAATTGTTCTGAGGGGATGTTAAAAAAGAAAAGTTATTGACAGTTTTCGCAAGTTCCCGATAGAATTAAATCACTTTTCATTATTTTATGATTACTCATTTTCATTGCGTTTGAGATGACTGAGTCTAAATCAAGTTTGATATCTGTAATGTGACCGCATGTATCGCAAATAATATGAGAGTGTGTATCTTTAGTTAATTCATATACTGATTTTGAGTTGGGTACTTTTACTTCTTGTATAAATGAAGCTTCTAGCATTAGGTTTATATTTTTATATATAGTAGCCAAAGAGATAGAACTAAACTTTTTTAGCATGATGCCATAAAGCTTTTCAATGCTTATGTGACCGTTTTGAAAAAGAGCATTTGTAATCTCTAGTCTTTGTGGTGTTGCCTTTAAGTTGTGCTGTCTTAGTATGTCAGTATAATTATTCATAATTGTATTGTACAATAAATAAGTTTAAAGGATAATATTTATTATTTATATTTAATGTTACTATTATTTATTAAAAGATAATAATTATCTTTTAAGTTTTATTGGGGTACAATTTTTTTATCAAAATATAGGAGTTTATGATGAGACAGTATGAAACATACAGATGTAATAAATGTGGAAACATTGTAGAAGTACAAAATGTGGGTGGAGGTGAACTTCACTGTTGTGGACAAGTTATGGAGATGATAACAGAAGATCTTACTATGGTAAATCTTATGAAAGCTTTCGCAGGTGAATCTCAAGCTAGAAATAAGTATGAATATTTTGCTAAAGTTGCTCAAAAAGAGGGATACAGAGATATAGCAGAGCATTTTCAAAGAGCAGCAAATAATGAAAAGCAGCATGCTAAACTAGAACTAGCTCTTAAAAATAGAATGGCAAGCAGTAGTGAAAATAGTTTTGGAAATACAAAAGAAAACCTTCAAGCAGCTATAGATGGCGAGAGTTATGAAAACACAACAATGTATCCAGATTTTGCAGCGATTGCAAAAGAAGAGGGACATAAAGAAGCTAGAAAACTCTTCAGCGATATTGGTAAAGTAGAAGTTGAGCATGAAAAAATGTATAAAATGTTACTTGCTAGACTTGAAGCTGAAGCAGAGCATGTAAGTGAAAATGAAGAAGAGGCTTGGATATGTGAAGTCTGCGGACATATACACTATGGCAAAAAAGCTCTTAAAGAGTGCCCAGTTTGTAAACATCCGCAAGAGTATCAATCACGTTTTCATAACATAAAATAAAATGTATATAAGTCCCTCTTGCGTTTAAAGAATAAATACAAGAGAGATTGTTTAAAAGTATCCGAAGAACTATCCTTTTATCGATTGATAGCTTTAAGTCCTGCAAGTAAATACTTTGGATTGTGTGTTGCTCTTTTTAACTTAACATTTGGTCTATCTCTAAAAGTTCTTGAGATAAAAAGATTGTCTTCAAATGGTATTGTAGCAAGGATAGTTTACTTTTCTTGAAACTGTAACTTATTTTATTAAATCTTGGATTTTTGTTGATTGGTGGAGACGTCCGGAATCGAACCGGAGTCCAAAACCAAGCTACTCCTAACGTCTACATGTTTAGAGAAGTTGTTAAAGTTTGATCTTGCTTCACACTACTTGCAAAGCTACACAAGACGAGTCTCGGGATTCGTATCAAGCTGAGACA
>JGI10211J34971_10005300_pt1 | contig 10086 bp, 7 predicted proteins | sample Etolagsediment_FD_34971 | JGI IMG/M metagenome (IMG submission 34971)
CGTCTGCAGACACTTTGATCGCGGGCACTTTACGTTCTGGCCGGTACATGGCATGAGACGAAAGACGGTCATGAGACGAAGGACCACCACGAGACGGAGGGTAGCGCGAAACACACATAGGGGATGGACCCTGCTTGAGTCGGCGGCGGGCATAGGCTGTTTCTTCAACGGGCACCACAATCCGCCCGTCGTCTTCAATGTGGGCAAACTGACAAGTCTTGCCACGGTGGCAGGGAATGCCGCGAAGGTTGGCGACACAACAGTTGAGGTGGTGACCATCCCATTTGGGGTGCTCAAAACGACACGCCTCCCGGTCACAACGGCCATGAATGAGAAAGTCAATGCACACAACGTCGCCCTGCGACTGGTGGGCACGAATGGTCTTGAATTGCTTCAAGAGGTGAGGCTCCAAAACACGAACATGACGGCCGCGCCTGGAAGAATCGAGTGCTTGGTTCTTGGAGAACAAACGCCTTGGTTGAGAGAACCCGCGGTGAGGCATGGGCTTGGTTGGAAACGTGATGACTGGGTGACCCATGGATTTGATTTGTGATTTGTATGAGGGTGTGGTTATTTCACACATTGAAACATGCTCATTCCTGTTGTGTGGCTCCTGGTGGTTGGCCAAGGCGTCTTGGCCTCCATGGACCAAGGCGTCTTGGCCTCCTCCACCTTTGTCCAAATCACGGGGATTCACATGGATCCTCACTACCAAGTGGGGGCGCCAGCCACCTGTGTCATGGGCATGCTTGGCCTGCCGTGTTGCCGGGCGTCCTCTCGCTACCCGGGTCAAGGGGTCAAACACCCAGGCAAAGGGGCCAAGGACCACACCCTCCTCCGCCTCGCAGGACCCCATGGAGACTTGAATTGTGACTCACCGCCCTCCCTGGTCAACCAAACCCTGGAAGCCATTGCTGGCCTCAACCCCGATTTTGTGCTTGACTTGGGGGACCGTGTAGGCCACCACCTGTTGAACCAATCCTTTGGAAAAAACGTCCAAACCATGGCCTACGTGGCATCCCTCATGTCATTTTGGAACTTGACAGTCTACCCCGCCATTGGCAACCACGACACGTGGCCCATTGACCAGTGGCCTGACGCGCCCTACACCCACGACTTGACAAGTGTCTACTCTTCCATTTTGTTCGATTCTGACCCACCTGCTGCCTTTTTGGAGGGCGGCTACTACTCAACCCCCTTGACGCCCACCGTTCGTCTTGTGGTCCTGAACACCCTGTGGGACGACCCCCTGAACCTCATGGAGATGCGTGACGGGCCCCGTTCCCAAAGGAAGTGGCTGAACCAAACCCTTGGGGACGCCCAAACCAAGGGTGAAAAGGTGTGGCTCATGGCCCACGTCTACCCGGGGTCCAATGAGGTCAAGAAGGACTGGACACGGTGGTTCGCCTCCATGGTGCGCACCTACGCGGACACCATTCACTACCTCTTCTTTGGGCACACCCACTTGGACGATTTTGTCATCTTTGACACCCAAGCCCACGCGGGGTGGATGCCGGGCTCCATTGTGCCCTTTCGCGACCACATGCCGTCCTTTCGGGTGTACGAGTGGAACGCCACCAGTGGCCACATCCACGACTATGTTCAGTACCGTGCGTCCCTGAGTGAGACCCACCTCAACTTTAAGCCCGTCTACAGGGCGTCGGTCGCGTTTGGTTTAAAGGACATGGAAGGCTCGTCTTGGTACGCCTTTTGGCAACGCATGCGGGCAGACCCATCCCTTTTCCAAACATGGTGGTCCTTGCACGGCACGGGCAACCCCTCATTGGTGCCCTGTAACACTGAATGTGTTCAAGCTACACTGAACCAACGCCTCATCCCGAATCGTTGGTACATGTGAAACACAAAGAGATTTGTCATTGTGAACTCAAAACAAATATTTATTCTTTAACACCTGTATTTCTTTAGTAGCAAAAGCATGGCCCCAAACCAGCCCTTGCCCCACCAGGAGTCGTCAAATGCAAAACTTGGTTGTCAACGCGAGGCGTTGAGGAAACTGTTTGATGACTGACACGAATTTGATACCCTTTGTTGTGGCCATTTTCAGTAAGAGCAGCTTGAGTCAGATACCCACCTTTTTTGTCACTTACAAATTTCACTTCTACAATAGGGCCACCGGCTGCAGGGGAATCGACGGCATTGACCACGTATGCCATACCCGGGGTTGCATTTGCTTCAGATGAAGCATAGGTGGCAAGCATACTCGAGGCAGGGGGAAAATGACATCCTCTAGCACACTCATAAGTAAAACCAAAAGACTGCGAAACTTTACCATCGACAAGTAACTCAAGATGGAGGTCACGAGTAAGATATGTGTTAGCACCTGCACGTACACAATACATTTATTGTAAACGAAGAAATTTTTTTTTTAACACGTCTCAAACAATTTTCAAAAAACGGATTTCTGATAGAAATAACACCTTGACTTTCACTGGGAGCAGGGCGTCTAAGCACTGCCCTCACGAGTTTAGCTACGACAAGAGCACCGGCAAGTGCAAGTACGGTAAGTATGATGTGAGTTACGTGGTGAACGGGTTTGAATCTTTTGTCAATGGAAAGGTTGGTGTGGGTGCATGTATAAAAACTCCAGGAAGTTTAGAAATATGCACACAAGACATCACATGCAGTGGGCAGTCGTTTACCCTAGAGAACATGACGTACCCTTCCCTTCAATATTATGTTAACAATCATTGCGATGTGACACAAAGCAACGATGGAAGGGGGTATGACGTTTCAAACTGCCAAAATAATAAACAATAAAAACATGTGTATTGTTGAATTTCAACCCAAGAATTATAAATCTAATGAGTAAACTCCACGTCAAGTGGATGGCACCATTCCCAACCCTGAAACAATTGTGGGGATTGACCCCGGAATTACACACCTGGGGTTGGCGTGGATTGAGTTTGATGGTTTAACAATTGTGTGCAAGGGGGCTTCGTGTGTCAACCTCAAAGAGGCTTGTGACCCGGCCTTTCACGCCAAGGTGCCCTACGCCCTGTGCACCTTGGGGCACTCGAGCCACCTGCATGACCGCATTTGCCATTTTTTCCAGGAGTGGAACGACCTGCTTGAGGACGCGGCCTTGATCCTGGTGGAAGCCCAGCCCTTCAAGTCAGCGGGGTACCCCTTTGAGCTGATGATTCGCCAGGTGTGGGGTGCCAAGTGCGCGTTTGTGGCCCCCCAAACCCTTCACGCCCACTACGGGACGGCCAAGCTGTCTTATGATGCCCGCAAAGACGTGAATGAAAAAACGGCGGAAACATGGCTCGGGGAGAACGGGGCGTCGGCCTTGTGGGAAGGCATCAAGGCGGAACGGCGCCAGCACGACTGTGCCGATGCGTTTTTGTTGATCAAGCACCACATGGACACAAACTTTATGTGTAGACCTAAAATTGTTGTCAAGTCTCGGTTTTTTGCTTCAAAAGATACACCTGATTTTGATTCGTTTTTAGAAACATATAGATACAAAAAACAATAACATCACTCTTACTCAGACATGCCCCGCTTTCCGGCCCACAACTCCACCAAGTGGTGGACCTTGACCCAGCAGACGGCAAGTGCCAACGACCCCTCCCAAACCTATGAATGGTTTCGAAGCACGGTCATGCGTGTGCTTGAGGATCGCTTTGCCAAGACATCCATCAAACCCTTTCCCGACGCACCGCCGTACCGTGTGCTTGACACGGACTTTACGTTGACGGAGGCGTCCTTTGCCAAGATGACGCAAGTCCTTGATTCCTTTGGCGACTGGTTCCCCCTGTTGACCCTGCACTCATCCTCCAAACCCGACGTCTTGTCTTCCATTGCCAAGCACGGCTACCTCCTTGACGGTGACGTCCACCCCACTGAAGGGTGGTCCTTTTCCATGCGCCATGGCAACATTCACGGGGACGGCATTTACTCAACACCCGACCTGGAGACGACAGCCTGGTACGGGTTTCAAGACGGCGTCAACCAAATGGGGTGTGTGGTCAACCTGGTGATTCCGGGCGTCCTTTACGACCCCACAAAAAACAAGAAGAAGCGGTGGGTCACCTATCCTGACTTGCCGCACTACGGCGCCAAGGCCTACGCAGACGGGTCCACAACAATTGTCGCAAATGATGGAAAGATTTGGGTGTCATGCCACCAAGACTTTTGCTGGCCGATTGCCATTATCAAGCTTGGACCCTGTTCATCCCTTGGTTCAGCAAGTCAAGCTGCCATGGCACGCGCCCCATTTGCACCCATTCACACGCGTTTCAGGCCATGCGTGTTGGGCGGCAAGGAAAAACTGTTGGTGTTCCACCACCTGTTTCAAGACTACTACGTGGTTCGCCATGAAGACGTGGAGGAACGGCACTACCTCAATGACGAATGGTTGACACCCGCTTTGGTTAGTGAAGCTCTTGACACTCTTGATTTAGGTGATCTAGGTGACGACATTGACTTGGCCAAGGTTCTTAAAAAGGGTGAATCGAGGACCTTGGTGGACAGGGTGTTGTTGATGGACCATTTGAAAGACAGGATTCGACCCTCGGCACTCCGCAAGGCCTTAAAGGAAACCTACCAGGCTAGGGTGACCAAGATGAAAGACATGGGGTTTGAGGAAACCAAGGCTGACCTTGATGGCACAGATGGCATAGACGGCAAACCCATTCTTCGCCACTACCTTGTTGTGCCATTGGCTGCGGCCGCGGACCCTTGTTTTCGCAAGCAACTTGAAACCTTTTGCTCATCCTTGGGCACCCACCACAACAACGAGCTCTACCTCATCTTGTACGACCAACGTGTGGACATGTTTCGCGTCACCAAGATTGGTCAGGTGCGTTCTGTCATGGAGGACAGCCTTGGCTCCACCCGAGCATTCAAGGAAGACTTTTGTGGAGGGTTGCGAAAGGCCTTGACCCACTTGACGTCTGTCGACCACCACAATGATCAGCGTGTGTCCACCTCTATCATTTACGCCTTTATCAACAATCCTGTGTTTGGAAAAGGTGGCGCTGGACCATCCATCCAACAAGTCATTCAGGATGAACACCTGTACTTGAAGGGAGTGGACTTGGTGGTCAAGCCCATTTTTGTCAAGACACCACCAACCACAGAACCCTACCTCCACCTCAAACAACTCCAAAACCGTTACCTACCAAACGAATTTTCTGCCAAGGAGGACACTGTCTATGAAGAACCATTTCATTTTATGGACAGCATGGATGACAAGGACGTTTTTGGAAAGCTGCTTAAGGAAAACGAGACCCTTGGGCGGCCTGCCATGGTGTGGCGGATTCCCTTCCCCTACGGCATTATGGGGGAAGGCTTTTTGGTGGACTTGGAGGACTCTCCCCACTGGGACGCCAGGGCGGACCTCAACCAACCCTTGCTATACAAGGGTCAACCCATTGACGGCATTGTTTACCACCACAACGATGGGGACAAAAAATATGAAGATGACCGTTTCAGCGGGTACGTCACCCGCACCGTGTTCCGAGGCCATGACGACGACTTGTCCGTTGACGCATTCACCGACGGGTGTTACGCCCTTTTTGGGCTCCTGACCCGCCTCACGGCCACTGCTGTGGTGTCCAAGGATCGAGCGGTGCGGTTTCAGCCCCGCATTCAAGAGCTTTGTGAGGGGTTTATTGAAGGCCTTGAGGGTTTAAAGCTGCCTCTGTCCCTGAAAAAAACGTTCACCATGACCCTCCGAGGCCTTGTGGGAGACATTGAAGCCTTGACCTCGGTGACGTTTTCGGGTCCCCTTTTTGACGCTTTTAAGCGCATGAAGTTTGCCAAGTCGATTGCGAAGCGGGTCAAGACTGAAATTGAGGTGGGACCACTCAAGGAACTTGTTGGTCGGCGTGAACAAGTGTTGGTTGTCGAACCGATGGATGTTTTTGGGTTGTCTGTGGGTGAAGCCATTGTGGGAAATGCCCTTCGTGTGGTCCGCACCTCTGCGGCTGAAGTGGAGCCGTGGACACTGATGGTCCCCTATGTGTCGACTTGTGAAATGTCTGGCGCTGATTGCTACACCATGACTGTTGAGGGGAGGTCCACCAAGGACGCTCATGGNCGGTCAGTCAATGGCTTGCTGCTTGTCGACAGCGAGGGCGTCCACCCGTCAATCCGTAAAATGGTGCACGCCATGACCTTTACAGGCAACCCGTACCTCGTCATTGGGCACCAGTCCATTGCCTTGACCTCCATTGCCTGGGTGTCCACCATTGAAGGACTGTTCCGCAAGGCCTTGGCCCTGCGCAGGACCATTGGTGAGGCCGTGAAACTTCTGTCAGTGAGCGCCACCCGCCAGGTCATGCTTGAGGTTAAGATGGGTGAAGCGAGGACGGAGCTTCAAGAAGTGGCGACCCTGTCTCTTACCCTGATGAACCACCTGATTGGCACCAACCCTCCTCAAGCAACCGTGTTTAACCACATGGATGCGCCAGAGCCCTACCTAACTGAAGCACACGACATGCTGTCCATGTGTAAACTCTTTTACTTAATGCTGAACGACACCACAAGCAACATTTTTCGGGACCCACGCTACTCCCGCTTGGCGTTTGCCATTCTGGCCGAAGGGGTTATGCGCTCGTGCCGCACCTACCTCAAGGCCAAAGGGCGTGACGAAGAAGGGCTGCTGCGCAAGGCACTTGGCTTTAGCCACAAATTGGCAGCCACAGACATGGAAACACAGGCCTTGGATCTTCCCGTGCTGGCTGCCAAGACCAACCGCTTCTTTAGCCAATGCTTTTCCAATGCTTCCCCCATGGCCATTGTGGGCACCCTGGGCGTCTTGGAAGCCTACCATGCCACGAAACACGCAAAGAAACCAATGACGCCTGACGACTTGATTGATTTATTTTTGGGGTCTTTAGAGACCAAGGTGGAGAGGGTCACCATGGCTTCCTTTTTGGGTCGCCACTTGGCGTCTAGCCCCAAAGAAACCGTCCAATTGGGGCTTTACCTCCAGGGCGTGCGCTTCCACAAGGCCAAACATAGGCTGGCTGCAGCCTTTGACCCGTTGGCCATTATTGGCCAGGTGAGGGACGAACTGATTTTACTTCAACGCAACCGTGAAGCCGTGTCCGTGCGCGCCAAAACCCGCAAACAAGCGCGTTTCCAGCGCAAACTGGCTAAAGCCCAACCCTACAAGATTTACCACACCATGCCCAAGGTGTTTAGTGAAGAGGAAGTCGCCCGTCTCAACCTTGACAGGCCTGCTGACGATCAGGTGGTTCGGCAACCCTCAGGTTTGCTTGTCCACCACTGTTGTTACCCTTCCTGCCCGGACTTTTTGGTGAACCAAGAGTCGGAAGCAGACAAGGCGTACAACGACCGTTATGGAAAAACCACCAACTTTTGTGTTCGACGGCATGGCCTCATGCACCACCTCCAGTACGACCCGTACAATGGAAACTACACGCCGTCTTTCCACATGATGGCCAAGCACTTTGCTCGCTCACACAAGATTAAAACCTTTGACGCGTTTTGCGAGGCGATGGACCGACACTTTTCCAAGTCTGAATCTTACCTGGCGTCGCCACGGGAAAAGATGCTTGACGACTTGAAGAGCGCGTGGGATGCGTACACGTGTATTTAATGGTTAATCAATATGGGAAGCGTCACAGAGAGAATGAAGCAACGCTCCAAATGCAGTCGCCACATCTCTGGACCAAACGTTGCTTTAGTTCAGACATGATGCTGTCAGCATTCACAAAGTGGAGGCGCTCGTGACACAACCTGCGCCACTTGGCGCTTCGGCCTTTGTCTCTGAATCCTTCAGGCACGTGGTTTCGCCTCATTTACAATTTTCAATACACTTGCAAAAATCCAAACTCAACGAAATGGGGGGAATTGATTGGTCAACACCCACTTGAAGTTGACACGAAAATGATTGGACAAACCCTACACCCTAGATGTGTGAGGGAATGGGGCTATGCACGAGGCAATATACCGAGACCATGAAAGGATTGTCGAGTTTTTTAAATCAAAAATGAATGAATCACTTTTTGGAAAAAATCATGGCTACGCTGGTCAATTTTCTACGAAAATCAACCAAATCATCCAGATGAATGGTTGGATCTGCAAAGCAGATCTGACCATTCACCCAGAGGGTGATTTGGTCAACACGTTTGCTGTGCAATCCCTTGGCTGGTCCTCCATTCTTCGACGTTGTAGCTTGGAAAAAAGTTACTTGCCAGTCCTTGCGACTTCCTTGTCAAACCCCAACAATGGTCTTTACGAGGCTGCAAAGACTGGTGACATGGACCTTGTGTTGTACTTTGTCTCTCAAGGTGCAAATGACTGGTCAGAGCGGAGCTCCAACCCTACATCCTACGGTAGGAGCAAAGCTCCCACCTTACATCCTTTGGATGTTTAGGATGTGTAGGGAATTTGGGTATGCGCGGGGCGGCGGAAGGAGGTCACATGGACCTTGTCTTGTACTTTGTTTCTCAAGGTGCAAGTGAATGGTCAGAGCGGAGCTCCAACCCTACATCCTTCGGTAGGAGCAAAGCTCCCACCTTACATCCTTTGGATGTTTAGGATGTGTAGGGAATTGGGCTATGCATGGGGCGGCGGAAGGAGGTCACATGGACCTTGTGTTGTACTTTGTCTCTCAAGGTGCATATGATTGGAAGGGGGGTATGTACAGGGCAGCGGCAGGAGGACACAAAGACCTTGTTTTGTACTTTGTCTCTCGGGGTGCATATGCTTGGAATGGGGCTATGTTCGAGGCGGCGAGGGGAGGACAGATTGACCTTGTCTTGTACTTTGTCTCTCGGGGTGCAAATGACTGGAACTGGGGTATGTGGCGGGCGGCTGAAGGGGGTCACATGGGCCTTGTGTTATACTTTGTCTCTCAAGGTGCAAATGATTGGAATGAGGGCATGTGCTGGGCGACACGAGGAGGTCACATGGACATTGTGTTGTACTTTGTCTCTCAGGGTGCAAATGATTGGAATACCGGTATGTACTGGGCGACATATGGAAGACATGAAAAGCTTGTCGAATTTTTCAAATCAAAAATGAATTAATCACTTCTTTTTTAAAAAAATCATGGCTACACTGGTCAACACGTTTGCCGTGCAATCCCTTGCCTGGTCCTCCATTCTTAGACGTTGTAGCTTGGATAAAAGTTACTTGCCGATTCTTGCCATCTCCACCTCCTTGTCAAGCCCCAACAAGGGTCTTTTCGAGGCTGCAAAGACTGGTGACATGGACCTTGTGTTGTACTTTGTCTCTCAAGGTGCAAATGACTGGAATTGGGGGATGCAAGGGGCGGCGGCAGGAGGTCACAAAGACCTTGTGTTGTACTTTGTTTCTCAGGGTGCAACTCGTATGTATTGGCCTATGTTTAGGGCGGCGGAAGGAGGTCACATGGACCTTGTCGTGTACTTTGTTTCTCAAGGTGCAAGTTACCGGAACGATGGCATGTACGCGGCAGCGAAAGGGGGTCACATGGATCTTGTGTTGTACTTTGTTTCTCAAGGTGCAAATGATTGGAATTCGGGTCTGTACGGGGCAGCGAAAGGAGGCCAGATAGACCTTGTCTTGTACTTTGTCTCTCAGGGTGCAAATAATTGGAATGGGGGTATGCGTGGGGCGGCTGAAGGGGGTCACATGAACCTTGTGCTGTACTTTGTTTCTCAAGGTGCAAATAACTGGAATTGGTCTATGTACGGGGCGGCGGTTAGAGGTCACATGGACCTTGTACTGTACTTTGTTTCTCAAGGCGCAAATGCCTTGAATGATGCCATGTGGTGTGCGGCGGAGGGAGGTCACATGGACCTTGTACTGTACTTTGTCTCTCAAGGCGCAAATGATTGGAATGGGAGTATGCGGCGGGCGGCGAAAGGAGGTCACATGGACCTTGTCTTGTACTTTGTCTCTCGGGGTGCAAATGACTGGAACGGTGGTATGCACAGGGCAAAAACAGGAGGTCATGAAAAGCTTGTCGAGTTTTTTAAATCAAAAATGAATTAATCACTTCTTTTTTTTAAATCATGGCTACGCTGGTCAACACGTCTGCCGTGCAATCCCTTGGCTGGTCTTCCATTCTTCGACGTTTTAGCTTGGAGAAAAGTTACTTGC
>JGI10211J34971_10005301_pt1 | contig 10084 bp, 8 predicted proteins | sample Etolagsediment_FD_34971 | JGI IMG/M metagenome (IMG submission 34971)
TTTAAATTTTTTTTGTAATTATTTTATTCTCTGCCATAGAAAACTTTAATCCGGAAGGTTCGTCCTGCTTGTAAATTGGTTTTGCAGATTTTATTTTACTACTTCAACCCAAATTATATGAAGAGTGCAGTATTGAAACGTCCCTATTGTACTATTTAAAATTGATGAATGTCAAAGGTATTAAAAACAAAATCAGCCCTGTTTTAATTAACAACATTTTTGTAAATGATCTATCGATAAAAAACTTTTAGCCCAATAGAACAACCACCCGAGTTCTCTGTTTTGATGTAATGCAAATGAAGTGCTAAATAATAAAATGAGAATTCTGAAAAAAATAATGATTGTATCAATAACTATAATTGGCCTGATTGCCGTCGGCGTATGGCTTTTTATGCAGCATCCGAAGTTTGGAAAACTACCGGATAAAAGCCGTCTTGAAGCTTTTGATGATTCTCCTAATTTTAAGGATGGTTCATTTCATAACCTGCACCCAACCCAAATGATGACCACGGATGAACCGTTCGTAAAACAGCTGTATGGCTTTTTATTCAAGAAAAAACCCAGACTAAAACCGGAAGGTGCTTTGCCCTCAGTTAAAACGGATCTTTTTAAGCTGGGTAAAGATGAGAATTCCCTGGTTTGGTTCGGGCATTCATCGTATTTCATGATTATTGATGGTAAAAAAGTTCTGGTTGATCCGGTTTTGAGCGGCGCTGCCTCCCCGGTTCCATTTTTAGTAAAAGCTTTCGATGGAACAGATGTCTATACTGCCGCTGACATCCCTGATATAGATTATCTTTTCATAACGCACGACCATTGGGATCACCTTGATTATAAAACGATCCTGGAGCTAAAGCCGAAAATCAAACAGGTTTATTGCGGCCTGGGTGTTGGAGCCCATCTCGAACATTGGGGTTATGATCCCAAGATTATTACCGAAATGGATTGGAATGAAAGTAAGGATGCAGGTGACGGCTTTTTAATCCATTCAACAACGGCCCGGCATTTTTCGGGAAGGGGCTTGACCCGCAATAAATCTTTGTGGCTTTCATTTGTTTTGCAAACGCCAAAAACTAAAATTTTTATTGGTGGCGACAGTGGTTACGATACCCATTTTAAATTGATTGGGGATCAGTTTGGTCCTTTTGATCTGGCGATTTTGGAAAACGGACAGTACAACCAAAAGTGGAAATTCATCCATTTATTTCCGGCACAGGGTCTCCAGGCTGCAAAGGATTTGAAAGCAAAGCAACTTTTTCCTGTTCACTCCGGAAAGTTTTCCTTGGCCGAACATCCCTGGGATGAGCCCTTATCGGACATCGTTCGGTTGAATACAAACAACCATCTCCGCCTGCTAACCCCCATAATTGGCGAAAAGGTAGGTCTGAATGATAGTTTGCAGAAATTTACCAATTGGTGGGAAGGCCTTGATTAGCCGGCGTTATACCAATTTTCTTATAGCAACCCATTGTTTAAGCATTTCACGTGCATCTGTGGCGGGATATCCCAAAACGGTTTTGCCGGCAGGAACATCGTTCATTACCCCCGAACCGGCTCCAACAATTGCTCCCGAGTGGATGGTGGTATGATCTTTAATGCTTGCACTTCCGCCAATGATAACGCCGTCGCCAAGGGTAACCGATCCTGCCAAACCGCTGTTGCCGGCCATGATGCACGAACGTCCCAAAATGCAATTGTGCGCAATCTGTACCAGGTTGTCTATTTTGCAGCCGTCCCCAACAATTGTCGAACTGAACTTACCGCGGTCAACACATGAGTTAGCGCCAATTTCTACGCCATGGCCAATAACAACATTTCCGATCTGGGGAATTTTCACCAGGCCTCGGCCATCTTCGGCCGGTCGGTATCCAAAGCCATCGGCTCCAATACTGCAATTGTTGTGAAAAATACAATAGCTCCCAATTTCGGTGCGCTCCCGAATTACTGTTCCGGGCCAGCAAATGGTTCCGGTGCCGATTTTGGTCTCATCAAGAATGGTAACATTTGGGTATAAAATCACACCATCGCCCAACACTACATCCTTTCCAATATAACATCCTGCACCAATTTTGGTGTCCTTTCCAATTTTAGCAGAGGGGTGAACTACCGCTGAAGGGTGAATGTTTTCGTCAAATTTTGGTGGCCCGGGATCAAAAATCTCCAGTAATTTAGCCATGGCTAAATCCGGATTTTTAACACGGATCAATGCCCTGTTTTCACCGGGTTCAAGATCAATATTTTCATCGATAACCGCTGCACATGCCTTTGACTGGTCCCAAAGTCTTGCATATTTTCTGTTTCCAATAAAGGTGATGTGGTTATTGGTTGCCCGTTCCAACTGCTCGGGCCCGTTTATTTGTTGGTCGGTATTACCGGACAACCCGCCTTTTAAAATTTCGTTAATTTGAAGAATACTATAAGATTTCATATGTAAGATGTTATTGTTACTTAGATGTAAAAAAGGCCGGGTTGTTGGTATTTATGTTTGGCTTAAAATTTAACGGATTTATGACAGCCGCAAATTGCAAGATCTGCAAACAGATAAAATTGCCTAAATCCAAAGTTGTTTGATTTTAGGTAAAATATATAATCGATTGGTGTAAGTTTATAACTGAAATTCAGCACCCTCTTCCTTTCTGATTTGCTGGTAAACTTCACATTTGGCGCAATTCATGGCTTTAAAGACATATGAAGCCTGGGTTTCGCCATCGCAATAAGTGCCGGTTACTCGCCAGCAAATTCTACCTGCATTTATGCCATCATTTATACCATCATGGCTTTCACTCAAGGCTGCCGGGCAAATTTCGGTATCTTTTTGACCTGAAAGTTTCTGTTCTCTTCCGCATTTTTTAATTTCCCAACAATTCTTGTTCATTTATAACCTCCTTTTCTGCTAGTACTGAATTTCATATTCAAGTTTGTAAATATAATACAATTTTAAAAAATTTGTGAAAAAGAGTTAAAAAGTTTTGGAATTTTACTCGACCATCACATGTTGAAGTTACTTATCTTATGATAAAAGCTTGTGCATTTTCATGTAGAGTTTATGATAGATAGAACTATTTTGCTTTACAATAAAGTCACTGCGTTTCAGGCCCATGTCTTTTCGGAGTGGTCGAAGGTCGAAAGGATTGTTGGCATTTTCGGAAACTGCATAGTAAACTCTATATTCCAAATTCGATTCAAAAGCTGCTTTAACAATCTTCGTTAAATCTTCATGATAGAGTATGATACGGCTAAAACGCATGTTTTTAAAAAACACATTTTTTTCTCCGACGAAACCAAATCTTAAACATAATGTTTTGATTTGATAATGTCTTGCATACAACCTGGCAACACTTTCGCCAAATAGTTTCATTGCACCATATATCATGTCAGGTTTTGGGTAGTCGTAAATATATATTTTCTTACCGGTGACGGATAGGCCATCCTCTTCATCAAGCCCATTTACATGAACTGTACTGGAGTATATAACTTTTTTTATTCCAAGTATTTTTGCGGCCTCGAAAATGTTGTATATGCCCTGTATGTGTGTTTGTTTCATTAATTCAAAATCTTCCGATCCTATGATCTGGTCGTATATATGTGTAGCAGTAAGGTCGAGAATTATTTCCGTGTCTGTTGGAATGGCATTGAGCAGGGATTGGTAATCGGAAACATTTGCATGAATCACCGCTAAACTGTCGGAGTCGGCAGAATCGATGATAATAAATTTATATTGATCACTTAGCGAATTGATTATAATTTTTCCAATCCTGCCAAGCCCTCCTATTAATGCTACTTTTTTCATTTTTGAAAAGTATTTCAAATATTTTGCTGTGTTGGAAAATAAATTCTCTACAAACAAACACATTTTTTAGTTTTGCTGATTATCAATAAAAGTTAAAGATGGGTATGCCTAATACGTTTTCACACCGCTATTTCAAATATGATAGAATATCATGGCTTCTGTTTGCAATATTGCCTTTTCTATTCATTGTGGCAGGATTCTATAATTTATCGGGTAATATATATTTTTACCAGCGCATTACCGATCCGGAATATTTTCATTTGTTGAATGGGATTAACATTGGACTGTTTAATCTGGCGGCACCCTATACAGATCATCCCGGAACACCCCTGCAGCTTATTGTAGCCGTTTCATCATGGCCAATTAGTTTTTTCATTCCCGGTTCGTTGGTTAACAATGTGATTGACCATCCTGAATTGTTTTTAAAAGGGGCAGTTATTACGAAGATTTTGATTGTTGCTGTTGCTCTTTTCATTTTGGGTCGCAGGGTGTTCATCATCACAAAAAATTCCTGGCTTGCTCTTCTCGTTCAATTATTGCCTTTTGGTAGCACCTACACAATGGCTGTTATTGGGCGATTGACACCGGAAGGATTTCTTATTTTTCCTATTGCCTTTTTGTTAATGCTGCTTATTGGATACCTGCATGACGACTCTGAAATAAATCTTACCAACAAACGAATAAAATATTTCGCGATGATCGGAGGCCTGGGGATGGCCATTAAATTCAGCTATTTGCCATTTCTCCTCATTCCAGTTTTCATGCTTCAATCCTTTCGGCAGGCCATCAGATATGGATTATTGACTGTTGTTTTCACCCTCATTTTTGCCTTTCCTATACTGTTTAACTTTTCAAAGTCCATCGCCTGGTTTGGAAATATGGCTATAAACTCAGGACAATGGGGTGGGGGAGAAGCTACTTTTATCGACTGGAGTGTGGTTCCCGGGCGTTTATATCAATTGTTGAGCTTTGATATTCTGTTTACCGGACTCCTAATTGTTTTGGCGGGACTATTTTTATTTTTCATGATTATAAATAAGAGTAAAACACCTGGTTTGCATAAATTAAACCTGATTACAGCAGGCGTTTTGATTGGAATTATTTTATCCATTTTTCTTATCACCAAGCACTTTGCCTACCGGTATTACACATCAACCCTGCTTTTTCAGCTTGTTATTTTCTACTTAATATTTGAATACATCGCGCGTCTGTTTCGATTTATTTTTAATAAAAAATACCTGTTTATTATTGCATTTGGCTTATATCTCATAATAGGAATATGGCAGATTCCCGGATTTATAAAATCGACAGATAATGCTGCAGTAAGGTATGAAAATTATGCTGATTGGAGTAGCAAGGTTGAAAGCGCCAAAACTGAGAAGATTCCTTTAATCATTAGTTCTTTCTATGCCGGATGCCCGTTTCCCGAGTTGTCGCTGAACAATGGCTATTTACTGTGTGGCCATTTAAAAAGTACTTTTTCTGAGAAGTTGCGTGAAAAGTATTCCAGATCGATAATGTATGTCGGATGGTCGGAACAGTTCTATCACTGGAATTATTTTTGGGATGCAAATGAATTTGTCGATCCTGAAAAGGGGACCTATGTTTTTATAGGTCAAGATAAAAAGGATGACTTGAAAATAATTTTAGACAGGCTGGATAAAGCATTTTCGACATATACACCAAATGCTGAATTGTTGCTTCACTCCAGGGATTTTGATGAGTCATTTTACAAAATTAATTTTACGTCTCGCTAATTCTGGGATGTCAAATTATGCTTTTTTATTAGTCTGATTTGTTTTGGATGCGTATTTTTGAAATCAAAATTTAAACTATATGAAAATATCTGTACTTTTTTTATTTGCATTTATTATTTCAGCTCAGGCTTTTTCGCAAAAGCAACTTGAGTTTATGAACCAGCGATTTGAGTTTAATGCTGTAAGAGATGGCCAGCCAGTAAGGCAGGAAACAAAGGATTTTGGCTTGAACATAAACTACGATACCGGCGAGTTTTTTGCCAAGATTAATCTGAACGAATCAAGGCTCTATGCTGATGATGAAGTAGAATACCGTATACCGGGTGATGAGTATTTGGAAATTACCGGGTTTATTCCGGTTGCTGAGGTATTCGAAAACAACAGTGAGAACCAATCCTTGAAAGTTGAACTGAATGTAAAACATCTCAGCAATATTGCTCCTGTTGTATTCACCTTTAATCTTAACCGTATAAAGAATTCTTCACGTCAATTTACCATTTTTAATATTAACGGGACTGCACAACTTAGCGATTTTGGCGTAGAGGATTTGAAAGGCTATGAGCCTGAAGTAAATATTGGGCTCTTTTTTCAGGCTGTATTCACGGGTAGGTATTAATTTTTTCTAATACCGTCGGCAGAATGAATTTACATTTTTGAATTCTATTTCTCCTGTTTAGGATATTGGATCCAGGGGCCTGTTTGAAAAACCAAAGTCCACAATGAATTTCAATTGTGGGCTTTGGCTTGAAAATTATAATAGGGTCATTACAATCTAAATTTGCCCTTACCCCGATTATTAAAATTCAGGTAAGGATTTAGCTTATTGCCTTACTTACATTGCGGGAAAATAAAATTATTTTCGTTATAAGAAAAAACATAGTAAGCCCTTCCCGGTGAAAGGCTATTTAGTGTGAAAATTTGCTCATCGGGCCAGAAAACTCCAAAGCCGGCGATTTCCTTGATAATTTTAATTTGGCCAGGGTTTTGGGCAAGGAAAGCCGGAATGGAAACTTCGCAGGGGCTTAGGACAGGAAGGATACTCCAGCCCATCTTAACAGTAATATCTTTTTCAGCCTCAACTATTCCCTGAAATTGCAGATTAATGTCGTTTTCAAGTTTGACAATATATCCCGATTTTGAGTTCCAGTTATCCAAGGTGTTAATTCCTTCCTGGGGCCAGTAAAATCCATCAGACGATTGAAGGATGACCAGATCACCGGTATAGGGTGCGAAAATATCCTCAACACTTTGTTGTGTTGGAATCATATAGGAGGAAAGACTGTTCCAGCCTGCGGTTAAAGCCATCTGTTGCGTTGTGGTTGCCGGAGCGCTTATGCCATGAGGGCCTGAGCCTGCCGGCATGTATCCGTGGCATACTGCACAATTATTCAAAACTCCTTCGTAGCCCTGAAGCGCAATATTCTGAACATTATCGCGATCGAGCGTTGAAGGAACCAAAGCATGTGGCGATCCGTGGCAGGTACTGCAAAATAATCCCCCATGGCCTTTTGAAAGTCTGTATAGTTTGCCGGGTTCTTCGGCGTATTGAGGGCCGTGACATTCGATGGCACCGCATTTTGGTTCATCCAACCACGGCTCACGACCTTCTTTTATTGACTCAGCTACTTGGGTTAAATCACCATGGCAATCCTGGCAAACCATACCGGCAGCATGCATCACACCCCGCTGGCATTGGGCCTGCTCTCCCGGGTGGCATTTGTAGCAATCGTTGGTTTTGTCTTTATGCTTATCGTGAATTACTTCCGACAAAGAACCCAAACCTGGGGTTCCAGGCAATCCTAAGGCGTTAGATCCATGGCAAGAGGCACAAAGTATTGGTGTGTTGTTTGGGTCAAAACCTCCATCGTCGCTGTGCATGTTTAATATATTATTCTCGCTTGAATGGCATCCCGAACTTACGCAACCTATCTCATTCGAGACAGGAATAACGTTTTGGGTGGTGGCTAACAAAATTCCCTGATCATTGCGGGCATTTACTGTTGCAAGCTGAAATGGGTCTTCGGTTGTAAGATTTGCATCGGTATAGGGTGTTATAGGTATTCCTTCGATGGTAAAAGCATTCCCGCTGGCTTCCATTTCACCGGTGAGGCCTGCCCCTGTTAATCCTATATTATCGGGGAGGTTAACGCCAAATATTTGGTCTTCGTAATCCCAAAAGTTGGTTTTCCCAACAGAGTATGTATTGCCGGGTATTTCATAATCTACGGTAATATTTGCTGTTACCGCTGCCGGCCAACTTGTGGGAGTACCCTTTTTGATAACATGTGAGATTAAATTATTATAAGGCGGTAAAACAACAATTTTCGAAAAGTCCTCATTGGCGCAATGCATACCCAGATCGTTCCAGGTAAGGACAATATATTCTTCATCGCCTGCAGGCTGTGGATTATACCCATGTGGGCCCGGGCCATTGGGAGTTATCCCGTGGCAAACTTCACATTCGCGCAATATGCCGGCATAACCTTGTAGATTTTCATTTTGTATGTTATCCCGATCAAGTGTGGATGGCACCAGTGCATGCGGTGACCCATGACAAGCACTGCAGTATAAGCCGCCGTGACCTTTTGATTGCCTGTATAGTTTTCCGGGTTCTTCGGCATACTGAGGGCCATGACAATTCACGGCACCACAACTGGGTTCTTCAAGCCAGGGTTCACGGCCATCTTTTATCGATTGTGCTACATCGGCAACACTGCCATGGCAATCCTGACAAACCATGCCTGCTGCGTGCATAACACCTCTCTGGCATTGGGTGTTTGGCCCCGGATGGCATTTATAGCAATCGTTGGTTTTGTTTTTATGCCTGTCGTGAATTACTTCCGACAATGAACCCAAACCCGGAGTTCCGGTGGTTCCTAAGGCATTGGATGCATGACATGATGCACAAAGAATAGGGGTGTTATTAGGATCAAACCCGCCTTCTTCCTCATGTTCATTCAAAATATTATTTTCACTGGAATGGCATCCTGAACTCACGCAATTTATTTCGTTTGACACCGGAATCACATTTTGTGTACTTGCCAACAATAGTCCTTGATCGTCGTAGGCATTGACAAGTGCTAACTGGAAAGGGTCTTCGCTTGTAAGATTTGCATCGGTATAGGGTGTTATAGGGATTCCTTCGATGGTAAAAGCATTCCCGATGGCTTCCATTTCGCCACTTAGGCCTGCCCCTGTTAATCCTATATTATCCGGAAGGGAAACGCCAAATAGTTGATCTTCGTAATCCCAAAAATTGGTTTTTCCAACCGAGTATGCATTTCCCGGTACTTCATAGCCAACAATAATATTTCCTGTAACCACCTCAGGCCAGGTTGTGGATGTTCCTTTTTTGATTACGTGGGATATTAAGTTGTTGTATGGGGGGAGGACAACAACTTTTGAAAAATCTTTGTTGGCGCAGTGCATGCCAAGATCGTTCCATGTAAGCACAATATATTCATCATCCAATATTCGTTCCGGGGCAATGGAGGAGCTATTTAAAAATGTTGCTAAAATGAATAATACCGATACTGTGAGTTTAGATTTTAATTTCATAAGCGTGGTGTTTTTAGATAATTATTGGAGTAAAAGTATATTATGTTTTCATGCAAAGCAATGATATACCTCAATTTATATACAGTCTAAACAAATCTAGAAACCTAGATATGTTATTGTTAATGGTATAAGTTATTGTCTATTAAAGTAAAAAGGTTGTTAAATACCTTAATATTTTTTTTTGAGAGCGCAAATAATTTTGGGTAGTACCGAAAATGATGTTTCATCTTTGTAAGCCCGGATTAATGAATGTTCATAATTTGTGTTGATGCTTTGTTCCGAAAAATTGGAAAAGAAGTTTATAAAATTTGGCAGGGTTTCAAACGATTATTCCGGATGCGGCTATTTATTACTTTTCAGGTAGGGCATTAACGAAGTCCTTGTGCAAAATAATGCTTTGAAGAATGTTGATAGTGGTTTCGCTTTCCAGTTCCTTCAGGATATCACCCAGTTGTCTTGATTTTTCTTTTTCGCTCTGGTTTGATTTTAATAATTTAATCATTGCCTTGAATTGTGATCCTTTAAGTTCGTCATCCAGGGCATCAAGAATTATATTTATGTTGATGTTCCCCTGTTCTGCAGTTAAATCAGGAGTGCCAAGGGTCTCTAATTCCTCGATGGAAGCCTCAAGTACTTCGCGTCCAATTTTTTTGCATGAGTCCAGATAGGCACTGTAACCTGAGGTATCGCGAAGCGACCAGCTATTGTGCTCATATTCGAGTTGTTCGATTCGTTTTACTTTTTGGCTTTCGTTTCCAAAGATTCCGTCGAGAAGTATGATGGTGTGGTTTTTCCAGGCTTCGAGGTCAAATTTTTTATCATTGAGATTTTCAACCTGTTTCCGTAGCAATTCAATTTGTTTTTCGATCATGATTAAATAATTTTAGAGGGTAAAATTAGGAAAAATTATCACCCAATCTAACTAAAACAATAATACTTAAACTTAAACATGGGATGATTCTTTCAGGGATTTTATTAA
>JGI10211J34971_10005305_pt1 | contig 10083 bp, 10 predicted proteins | sample Etolagsediment_FD_34971 | JGI IMG/M metagenome (IMG submission 34971)
GAGTAATCTGTTTAGCTGACCAGTACTAATAGTACGTTCGTCTTTTTTATAGTTCATTGAATTGAACACAACTTCGTTCACTACCTTATTTAGTGTAAACAGTTACATTATATAAGAACAGAATGTTTTTATACTAGTTATTTAGAAACGTTGACTTTAACAATTATACTTTAATGAGAAATCATTAACCCTTTAAACTGACTAACAGTCAAACTTAAGTGTAATGGATATTTAGTTATGAATTTAAAATTCAAAATTAAACATTTAAAATTACCTTTAGGTTTGATTGTCTAGGTGGCTATAGAGAGGGGGAAACGCCTGGTCCCATTCCGAACCCAGAAGCTAAGCCCCTCATCGCTGATAATACTGCAGGTTACACTTGTGGGAATGTAGGTCGCTGCCTAGTTCGTCAATCTTCTTACTTTACTCCCATTTTACAACTAATTTAATTACTTTTTTAATACTCTTTGTTTTACTTACTTTTATAATAATTAATATGCTATTATTTTATATTATCTACTAGGAGTAAAATATCAAAAACTATATAAAAGAACAAATAAAAAAATCTTATGAAACTAAACAAGATATTTATAAGAATGACGACTTACTCAATAAAATAGAATCTGTGTCTAAGCTTTGTATAAAACTCTATAAAGGCTCCAATAAAACAATATTGGCTGGTAATGGCGGTAGTGCTGCTGATGCACAACACATTGCAGCTGAAATGGTTGGAAGATATGGTTTTGATAGACCTTCTTTACCTTCTCTTGCGTTAACTACTGATACTTCAGCGCTTACTGCAATAGGGAATGACTATGGGTATGATCAGATTTTTTCTCGCCAACTCGAAGGTATGGGGCAAACGGGAGATATTTTTATTGGAATTTCAACTTCTGGAAATTCAGTTAATATTATTAAGGCTTTTCATGTTGCTAAAAAGAAAGGTATTACTACTATAGCACTTGTTGGACGAGATGGCGGAGAGATGGGTAAATTAGCTGATATTGCTTTAATTGTTCCCTCTAATTCAACACCACGTATTCAAGAGTCTCACATATTAATCGGTCATATACTATGTGATATCATTGAAAAAGAGATTTTTGCTGATGGAGTTAGTGTTTAAAAAATGGTAAATGCTCTTTTTTTAGATCGTGATGGAGTTATTAATATTGAAAAAGATTATTTATATAAGATAGAGGATTTTGAATTCATTGATGGAATTTTCGAATTGTGCCGTTATTATCAAAGTTTGGGATATATAATCCTTGTTGTTACTAATCAGTCGGGCATAGCTAGAAAATATTATACAGAAAAGGATTTTGATACTTTAACTACTTGGATGATTCAGGAGTTTAAAAAAAATAATATTCATATTTCCAAAGTTTATTTTTGTCCTCATTATCCCCATATTACTGGCTCTTGTAGTTGTCGTAAACCAAATTCAGGAATGTTGTTAGACGCTCAAAAAAAATTTAATATTGATATGAAACATTCAGTTATAATTGGGGATAAAGAGAGAGATATCGAAGCTGGATTAAACGCAGGACTGATAGAAACATATTTGTATGATGAGAGCCAAACCATTAAAAATTCAAAAGCAACAAAAATTATAAATAAATTAGATGAAATATGGAAATAAGAAAATGTTAATTTTAAATTCTGGCGGCACATTCAACAAGAGATATAATCCTATTAGTGGTGAACTTGAGGTTCCTTTCGATAATTACGCTATTGAGAAAATATTAGATAGTTTTCATGAAGATTATAATTTAGCTGGTGTGGTTTATAAAGATAGTCTTGAAATGGATCTTAGTGATAGAAAAATGCTTGCGAGTATTATCATGGAGTCAAACGAAGAAACCTTTATTATTGTACATGGAACTGATTCTATGCATGTAAGTGCTGAATTTTTAGATGAAATATTTGATGATAGAAAGATTGTTTTAGTTGGTGCTATGAATCCTTTTGAAATAGATAAAATAGAAGCGAGTTTAAATCTTGGCATCGCTATTGGTTTTAGTAAAGTAAACACCCAAAAAGGTGTTTATATCTGCATGAATGGATATATTGAAGTGTGGAATAAACTAGAAAAAAATAAGCAAAAAGGACAATTTGAACTTGTCAAATAAAATAGCGTGTACTCATTGTCATCTAGAATTTAATAAAGATGTCATGATAGTTGATGGTGAAAATTATTTTTGTTGTAATGGGTGTCAAGGTGTTTATCATCTTCTATCTGATGAAGGTTTAGACAGTTTTTATGAAAAAGCTGGAAATATTAAATTAACTCCACCAACACAGCAATATGAAGACTCTTCTAATTTTAATGCACGCGCTTTTTATGATAAGTTTGTCAAAGTTAATAGTGATGGATTTAATGAAGTATCTTTAATAATTGAAGGTATTCATTGTTCAGCCTGCGTTTGGTTGAATGAAAAGGCGCTTCACAAAATGGAAGGTGTCATAGAAGCGAATATCAATTTTACAAACAATAAAGCAACAATAGTTTGGGCAGATAATATTGTAAAACTCTCTGGAATTATAGATATGATTCGAGCAATTGGCTACAATGCTTATCCTTACGATGCCTCATTACAAGAAGCTCATGCAAATAAAGAACGTAAAGATTATTACTTACGTATGGCTGTTGCAATTTTTGCATCTATGAATGTAATGTGGATTGCTGTTGCCCAGTATGCTGGATATTTTACTGGAATCACACAAGAAGTAAAAACTATACTTAATGTTGCTGAAGGTGTATTGGCTACGCCAGTTCTTTTTTATAGTGGCTGGATATTTTTTCGTGGTGCTTACTATGGGATGAAAAACCGAGTTATAAATATGGATTTATTAGTAGCAACGGGTGCATTATTAACATATGTTTATTCTATTTATATAACAGTGGTCGAAAATGGAGAAGCTTATTTTGACTCTGTCAGCATGATAATAACTTTTGTTTTAATAGGGAAATTTTTAGAAATCTTAAGTAAAAAGAACGCTGCTGACACACTTGATATTATTGGCAAGCATTTACCAAATGAAGTGAATATTGTCAAAGATTCAAACATAGTTTCTTGTGGTCTGGATGAAGTAATTATTGGAGATATCATTGTTGTATCATCCGGAGAGAAAGTTTTGTTTGATGGTGAGATAATTAAAGGGAGTGGCTCTTTTGATGAATCTAATCTTTCAGGCGAGAGTGATCCTGTTTATAAATCTATAGGAGAAAATGTAGTCAGTGGCACTACAAGTATTGATGCCGATATTCATTTTAAAGCTACAAAAGATTTTGCACATTCTACTCTCTCAAATTTAGTTTCGCTTTTAGAATCAGCAATCAACAAAAAACCTAAAATTGAACAGATTGCAAACAAATTATCTGAACATTTTTCAACAACAATTTTGGCACTCTCTTTTATAACATTTGTTGTCTGGTGGTTTTGGCCACATGATTTTGAGACTGCGTTTATGGTTGGTATATCTGTAATAGTTATAGCTTGTCCCTGCGCTTTAGCTCTTGCTACTCCTGTTGCAACATTGGTAGGACTTAGTTTAGGTGCTAAACGTGGCATCCTTTTTAAAGAAGCCGCTCAGCTCGAAACAATGGCAAAAGTGGACACTCTTGTTTTAGATAAGACAGGCACAATAACTGTTGGTAAGCCAGAAGTAGTTCAAGAACATATTTTTGAGAAATTTGATGTAGAATTATTACACTCTCTTGTAAAATCATCTAAGCATCCAGTTTCACATGGAGTTTTTGAGCATATACACAAAAATAATGAGAACTTGAATGTAGTTGCGTTTGATGAATTTAAACAAATTCCAGCGTCTGGAATTATGGCTAGTATTAATTGTATAGAATTACTTGGTGGAAATTACAGATTAATGAAAGATAATGGTATTGAGGTTAAGCATTCAAGCTCAAACACTTTATTTTATTTTGCAGTCAATAAAAAATTAGTAGCTATCTATGAGTTGAGTGATAAGATAAAAGAGGGAGCAAAAGAACTCATAGAGAGTTTAAAGAAAAGAAATATTGAAACAATTATGCTTACTGGTGATAATCAAAACGCAGCACATAAAGTTGCAAACGCAATAGGAGTAGAAAAAGTCTACTTTGAACAAACGCCCGAAAATAAGTCCGATTATATATCCAAACTGCATAATGAAAAAAGAACAGTAGTAATGGTCGGAGATGGTGTAAATGATGTATTGGCTCTTGCTAAGGCTGATATTGGAATTGTTATGGGAAGTGGGAGTGATATAGCTGTTGATGTTAGTGATGTTGTATTGCTGCAAGACTCACTCTCTTCACTTGAAGATGCCTTTAAAATATCTCGCACTACGTATGGACTGATAAAACAAAACCTTGGAATCTCATTGATATATAACACTATAACAATTCCGCTCGCAATGGCTGGATATGTAATACCTTTAGTTGCCGCAATCTCAATGAGTGTTAGTTCACTTCTTGTAGTTGGTAACTCTATGAGAATTAGATACAAATGGCATAAAAGCTGAAAATAGGAATGAAGAATGGATAATTGGGTAATTGCTATGATGCTGGGTGCATCAATATTTTTAGGTGCTATAGCACTTTTTGCATTTCTTTGGGCTATAAAAAATGGTCAATTTGATGATGAAGAGAAATTTTTAAACGCAGCGAAGTTTGATGGTGAAAGTGAACTAAATGATGCTATAAAAATGGATAAAAAAAAAGAAGCATTAAAAAAAGCATATAAGCCGGAATAGAGTAAAAATAAACTCCAGACAGAGTCTGGAGAGTTACGAAAATTATTTACCGATAGTTAATGCAAATGCATCTAAATCAGCGTCAGAGTATTTTGCAACTTGACCTTTCATAAGACCTTTCATTGGTCCACCGTAAGAACCATCTTTGTAACCTTTAAGAGAAGCAGCAATTTGATCATGAGTCATGTCAGCAACAACTTTAGATTTACCTAAAGCTTTTTTGCTCCAATCAGCACCATGACAAGATGTACAAGCTTTTCCATTTACTGCAGCAGATGCAGCAGTTACTAACGCCAAAGTAGCGATTGTTGCGATTACGATTTTTTTCATATTTTTTCCTTAATTTAAAGTTTCGCTCAGATTATAATGATTTATATCTTAAATACTTGTTAATGAATTAAAAGGTATCATATTGTTAAATAATTATATGTTAGGTGTGAAGATGCGATATATAGATGACGAATTAAGAAATAAAACAATTTTAATTACAGGAGGAGCTGGATTTATAGGCTCTAACTTAGCGCTTTACTTTCAAAAGAATTACCCAGAAGCAAAAGTTGTTGTGCTTGATAGCTTTAGAAGCGGAGAAACACTTTCTAATGGAAATTTAAAAAGTTTTGGTCATTTTAAAAATTTACTAGGTTTTACTGGAGAAATTATTAGTGGAGATATTAATGATAAAAACCTCTTAGCTAATTTAGAAGTTAACTATAAATTTGATTATATTTTTCATGAAGCAGCGATTTCTGATACTACGGCTTTAGAGCAAGACTTAATGATAAAAACAAATGTAAATGCATATAAAGATTTACTTGATTTAGCGCTAGCACATAATGCTAACATGATATATGCATCTTCTGCTGCTACATATGGAAACGCAGAGTCTCCTCAAAAAGTAGGTCGAGAAGCTCCTCAAAATGTATATGGTTTTTCAAAACTAAGTATGGATTATTTGAGTCGTGAGTATATGAAAAAAAGTAACATATCAATAGTCGGACTTAGATACTTTAATGTGTATGGACCAAATGAGTATTTCAAAAATACAACGGCCTCAATGATTTTACAGTTCGGACATCAGATTTTATCGGGTAAAAATCCTCGTCTTTTTGAAGGAAGTGATAAAATTCTTCGTGACTTTATTTATATAGAAGATATTATTCAGGCAAATGTGAAGGCTATGAAACCCAAAGAGAGTGGCATTTACAATGTAGGAACGGCAAAAGCGAGAAGTTTTCAAGATATCGTCGATATTCTTCAAAAAGAACTCGGCACAAATCTAGCTTGTGAATATATTCCAAATCCTTTTATTGGTTCTTATCAATTTCACACTCAAGCAGATATAAAGACAAGCAAAGAAGCACTCTCTTATGAACCAGTTTATGAGATGGAAGATGGCATAAAAGCTTATGTGAGCGAGATTAAACGCACATATGAAGAAGAAGTGAAGTAGATGAAAGTTTTGAAAAATACACAAGCAAATATTTTAGTTGTTGGTGACTTAATGATTGATCATTATCTTTGGGGCAGTTGTGATCGTATTTCCCCTGAAGCACCAGTGCAAGTTGTTGATGTAGCAAGAGAGACAACTGTTTTAGGTGGTGCAGGAAATGTAATCAATAATCTTGTCGCACTTGGAGCTACAGTAAGCGTGAGCAGTGTTATTGGCGATGACATAAATGGCGAAGAACTCATAAGTATGTTAAACGCAATCAACGTAGATACAAGTAAGCTTATAGTGCAAAATGGAAGAAAAACGTCCAAAAAAAGTCGTGTTATCGCCGTTTCTCAGCAGGTGCTCAGATATGACAAAGAGAGTAAAAATTCTATTAGTACTGCATCCGTAGCTAAGATAATTAAGAGTTTAGCTACTTCTATTTCGAGTTATGATATTGTAATTTTATCTGATTATGGAAAGGGAGTTTTAACAGATGCGTTATGCCAAAGTATTATCAATATAGCTAAAGAGCATAATGTAAAAGTTTTAGTTGATCCTAAGGGTGTAGATTTTTCAAAATACAAAGGTGCCTATCTTTTAACACCCAATAAAAAAGAGGCTGTTTTAGCAACAGGAATTGAGATAAACGATAGTAAGTCACTCGAAATGGCTTTGCTGAAATTAAAAACAGAGTGTGATTTAGGTGTGTCGCTCATCACTCTTTCAGAAGATGGTATTGCAGCATATGATGATCAAGTTAAAATATTTCCAACTGTAGTAAAAGAAGTTTTTGACGTTACAGGGGCAGGTGATACGGTTATCGCTTCTATTGCGTTTGCTTTGAGTTCAGGTAAAAATATTGAAGAGAGTGTCGCCTTTGCTAATCTTGCTGCTGGTGTTGTTGTAGGCAAAATAGGTTCTGCAACAGTAACAATAGGAGAGATAGAAGAGTATGAAGCCTCTTTGCATAAAAGTACTTCAGAGGCACACATTAAAACTTTTGATGATATGAAGACGATAGTACATCGATACCATGCAAATGGTAAAAGAGTTGTTTTTACCAATGGGTGTTTTGATATCTTACATGTTGGTCATGTGAAATATCTTCAAATTGCTAAAAGTTTCGGAGATATCCTTATTGTTGGGCTTAACTCTGATGAGTCTGTATCTCGCCTTAAAGGTCCAACTCGTCCCGTAAACATTGCCCAAGATAGGGCATATTTGTTAGCAGCTCTAGAGGCTGTGGATTTTGTAGTCCCATTTGAGTCTGATACTCCGTATGATTTGATTAAGATGATTCAGCCAGACGTACTTGTAAAAGGCGGGGACTATGAAGGAAAAGAGGTTGTTGGAACAGAGTTTGCTGGTGAGTTGAAACTAGTTGATTTTGTAGATGGCAAAAGTACAACAAAAACTATAGAAAAAATTCAAGGACATTCATGTTAAAAAAAATAAGCATAATAACAATATTGGCAGCATCTGCATTTGCAATGCATAGTGGTGAGTTAAACATAAACACAAAAGATTTAGAAGTAAGTGCAAGATTGGATATGGGACAGTTTAATGATACAATCGAACCCCATACAATATTTCTAGGCGGTAAATTTTTAAATGCAGATGAAGAACATTCTTCTCCTGAATCCAAAGATTTAAAACCCTACTTTGAACTTAACGCTTTAGTTATGCAAGAGATAGAAGATATAGGACTTAGTGTTGGGATGGGGATTAAAATGAATTTTACCCAAGATTATATTACAACGCCTTTAGGACTAGAAGCATCGTATAAGATACCAGCTCCTCGTTTCGTACCTATGTATTTAAACGCGTCTGTGTACTATGCTCCTTCTGTTTTGAGCATGAGAGACGCAGATAATTTTTTAGAGTATCGTGTGAGCTATGATTTTGAGATAATTAAAAATGGTCGCATCACACTTGGGTACAGAAATTTAGAAACTAATTATAAGTCACATGATCGCGGAAATTTTACTTATAATGACTCTTTCTATGCTGGATTTAAAATAAGTTTTTAATCATAAACAGTTTGTTGCAACACCACCGCTGTTTGCAATAAAAATATATATAGGCGATGAGCCTATATGTAAATTTTTTTCTTCGATTAAATCTCCATCTCGAGAATAAACAGTAAAAAAATCTTCATTCTTTAGAGTTGTTGGTTTCAACGACCAATGAATCTGTAGCAAAGTGTCATTTATTAAACATTGTAAAATATAGTAATCTCTCTTAATATCAAGTCTTAAAAATTGTGCATTTTTTAGGTTTTGTAGCATAAATTTATATGTTTGATATGCAGGGTATTTTATTATACCTTCCCTATTATCTATAAGTCCATATCCTGGAGCAATGAGTTGATGCCATGACACACTGTCTATTTGTTGTGAAGCAAAGGCAAGTAGATAATATCTCAGTAAAAAATCTGCATAAGATTCTACACCTACACATTCTCTCTCGCTAGTAGGAGCATAGGGAGCTGTATTTGAGATTGGCCAATTTGTCTCAGTAAGATGCAACTTTTGATCTACTTTCCTACTTAACCAAGTTATAGTGCTTAAAAGAGCAATTTTATCAGATAAGCTAAATCCCATTTGCATATTTTCCGGTGCTCCTCTTCTATCAACATATAAAAGAGCGCTTATTCCATCATATTTGTAATCAAAAGTATTAAAAAGAGTATGAGCAGTGTAGTGGTACTCAAAATCTATAACAGCACTGCCAATGAGTTTGATATTTGGAAATTTTTCTATCTTTAAATCATAGGCGACTTTATAAAATTTGTTATATTCATCAACACTAAAAAATCCCCATTTTGCTCGATTCATAGTTGAACCTATTTCAAATATATCTACATGGTGTTCTAAAGATTTAAAAATAGTGTTAAGATTGTTTTTTAATAATTCTAAGTCTTCTACATTTTCTCTATCTTGTAGTATTTTAAGCGTCACTTTTTGATTTTTACAGCTTGAGAGAAACTCTTTTAAGTCATTAAGAGTATCCATCTCCCAAAGTTTAAAGCGCGTTAAGATTCTTGATACATCCAGGTCTTTAATAGACTCAAGTGTGAGCTCTGGCTCTCTTTGATAATCGACACCAAGGCAAAAAAAGTCATTTGAATTCACTGTTTTTCTTTTCACAAAAGGGAGCATAACAATAGAAAAAGGAAGAATAAGCAGAGATATTAAGAAAGTTTTTACAAGAGAGAAAGTTTCTTTCTTCCTCATCTTCTTTTTATATATTTTGTCTTTTAGTGGATATGGCTGATCGGAATAATTATCCCATATATATGGCTGTTTCATAAGGCGAATTGTATCATTTTTAAGATAAAATACCTCCAAATAAGTACAGATAGGTAAAGAATGATATTTAAATCAGTTAAACAAGAGTATGAAAAATTATTAATAAATATACGAGACTATTTTAGAGACTCGCAGGACTCAATCCATAAAGCAAGAAATGAGATAAAAATAATAGACTATGAAAATCAAAAGCTTGTGGTAAAAGCATTTAAGGTGCCAAATCTTTTGAATAAAATAGTTTATACATTTTTTAGGGGTACAAAAGCAAAAAAATCTTATGAAAATAGTTTAAGAATCTCTAAATTTGTACCCAAAGCGATTGGATATATAGAATTTAGAAAATTCGGACTACTGAGTGATAGTTATTTTATTAGTGAGCAGTTTGAGTATGACTTTACAATAAGAGAAGTGATTACGGAAAAAGATTTTAAAGATAGGGAAACTATTTTTAAAGAATTGGCAAAATTTACCTTTTTACTTCATAAAGATGGTATTTTGCATAAAGATTATTCACCTGGAAATATCTTAATCAAAACAAATGAAGATGGATATGAGTTTAAAATTGTTGATATCAATAGAATGGAA
>JGI10211J34971_10005306_pt1 | contig 10083 bp, 11 predicted proteins | sample Etolagsediment_FD_34971 | JGI IMG/M metagenome (IMG submission 34971)
CGTCGGCGTACTTCTGCTGGGCGGCGTCGAGGTCGGCAAGGTCGGCGGGGGCGAGGAAGCCGGTGTCCGGCGGCGGGGCGGTGGGCATGTCGCCGCGCCGGGCGCGGTTTGCGGCGTCGACCTGTTCGTCGGTGACGGGTCCGGTGGCGCCGACCTGCTCGTTGGGGTTGCCGCGGAGTAGGCGGCGGAGGCGGCTGTCGCGGTTGAGGAGGTTGGTGGGGCCTTCCCAGAGTGCCTGGGCGAGGCCGCGGAGTCCGCGCTTCTGGGCGCCTTCGGCGTACATGCCGGTGCCGCCGGCGCCGAGGCGGTCGGTGGCGTCGGCGGCGTCGTTGGCGGCGTTGCGGATATCCCAGAGGGTGGCAGCGATGCCGGCGAGGCCGGCCGCGATTCCCATGTGAGCGAGACGCGATGCGGCTGCATGCAACAAGCCGATGCTGCCGGCGGCAGCCGATGAGGCGCCATGAACCGCGATCAATGCTGCGCGCATTTCGTAGAGGGCGAAAGTGGCGCTGCGGATGAGGCGATAGCCGACATAAGTCATGCCAACGGTGGACAAAATTTGGTGATGCTGCTTGAGAAAGGCAACAAGGCCGGTGACGGCCTCCCAAAGCTTGGTGAGGGTCTCGGCGGCTTCTTCGCCCCACTCTGCGAGCTTGCCGGACTCGCGGAGTTCGTCGATGGTNGCGATGAGGTCTTCAANGGCGCGGTCGAGTGCGGGGATGGCGCCNTCNCCGATGTCGCGTCGGAGTGCGGTCCACTTGCCGCGGAGTGTGCTGAGGCGGCCGGATGTGGTCTGGCTGAGGCGTTCCATGGCGCCGGTGTGCTGTTCGAGGGCGGTGCGGAGGACGGCCCAGACTTCGGCGGCGCTCCTGTTCTGTTTCTGTAGGGCTTCGATCTTGCTCTTGACGTCGGGGGTGACGACGCCGAGTTCCATGAGGCGGCGGGTCGCTTCGCCGATGGGCTCGCCGCCCTGGATCATTGCGTAGGCGCGGCCGACCCACATGCCGAGCTCGTCGAAGCGTGCGCCGGTGCCGGCGGCGGCGTCGCCGACGAGGCGGACGATTTCGAGGGTGTCGACGGCGCCGCGGGTGAAGCGGTCGAGCATCATGCCGGTCTTGACGACGGGCTCGGGCTCGAATGGGGTTACGTCGCTGAACTCCATGAGCTCGGCAACCTTGGCGTGCGCGGCTTCGACGCTGCCGGTGAGGTTGCGGTACTGGGTGATGAAGTCCTGCATCTCGAGGGCGGGCTTGAAGACGGCGCGTGCGGCGAGGCCGGCGATGCCGGCGGCGAGCATGTTCTGAAGGTTGAGGACGGCGCCGGTGATGCGCTTGAAGTGGCCGATGGTGCCGTCTGCGAACGTGCGGACGCTGCGGCGGCCTGCGCCGAGGCCGGCGTCGAGCTGGTTGCGGGCGCGGAGGATGAGCTCTAGGGTTTTGTTGGCGTCAGGCACTGGGGGGCTCCTTGGGCGGAGCGGGCCGAGAACGGCCCGGCGCAGTAACCGGAGCGGGCGGCGCGGTAACCGGAGCGGGCGGAGAACGGCCCGGCGCAGTAACCGGAGCGGGCGGCGCGGTAACCGGAGCGGGCGGAGCGGGCCGAGAACGGCCCGGCGCAGTAACCGGAGCGGGCGGCGCGGTAACCGGCGCAGTAACCGGAGCGGGCCGAGAACGGCCCGGCGCAGTAACCGGAGCGGGCCGAGAACGGCCCGGCGCAGTAACCGGAGCGGGCCGAGAACGGCCCGGCGCAGTAACCGGAGCGGGCGGCGCGGTAACCGGAGCGGAAGGCGAAGACGGGGGATTGCCTCCGGCGGCCAAAGGGTCTTGACCCTTTGGAATCCCGTTTTGGCGGTGGCGGAGGCGCTGCTCGAATGCGTGCCATGCGGCGGAGGCTTTGACGCGTGGGTCGTGTTGGCCTGGGGGCGCCTTGGGGTCGGCTGCGGCGCGCTCGCGGTCGTTCCTGCGGCGGACGGCGCCGAGGATGTGCCATACGGCGGGCTCGGCCTCGATGAGCCACTGGCTGAGTGTGCCGCCGCCCTCGGTGAGGAGGGCGAGGAGGACGGTGGCCCAGTCGATCTGGGCGGGGGGCTTGGCGTCGGCTTCGGCCCTGTCTACGGCGTCGAGGACGGGGTAGAGGCCGCGGGTGACCTCGCCGATGGCGGCGCGGATCTCGGGGACGGTGCAGGCCATGCGCGGGCGGAGCCCGGCAATGATGCCTGGGGCGGTCGCGGCTGTGATGAGTTCGAGGTCGGGTATGCTGCGGGCGCGGTCGAGGATGTAGGCCGTGAGCAGTGCGAGGTATTCGGCCTGGTCTTCGGTGGTGCCGTGGGGCAGTGGCCAGTCGTCGAGCTCGCGGAATTTGAGGCGCGCTGCGATTGTGGGTGTGTGCAGGAGCAGTTCGCCGCATGGCACGGCGCGCGGGAGCAGCCCGGTCTGATCGCCCGGATCGTCGATGCCGTGGTGGGCGCGGCGGCCGGCCTCGAAGAGGTCGACAGCCTCGCGCAGTTCGTCGGCGTCGATGGGGAGGCCGCGCTTGTCCGCGATGGCGGAGAGCGTGGCCGCCAGTCCGGCCGGGATGCTTACGCTGATTGTTGCGGTTTCGGGCATTGGCGTTAGCTGACGAAATTGGTGCGTGCGCCGGTGCAGACGCTGCTTGCGACGTCTTCCCAGTCGCGGAACGTGACGGTCATGGAGTGGTGGCCGTTCTCGGGCTTGTCGACGTTGACGTCATCGATCCAGTAGTTGACGCTGGAGAGGCCGGCGTGCAGGCCGCGGCCGGGGAGGTTCGGGCTCCACTCCAGGAGGTGGTACTTGTGGGTGTGGCGGACCTCGGTCATGCGGGTGTCGATCTGGAGGAACTGGCCGCTGCCGCTGCGGATGAGGGCGGAGTCGCCGGAGTACTGCGGGGAGTCGCCTTCGATGCACTCGAAAGAGGTCGACTCGAGGTTGAGCAGGTCGGTGATGGATGCATACGGTGTGGTCATGGGAGGGTCTCCTTTACGGTGCGGGCGATGTGGTGCGGGTCGATCTCGGCAAGGCACCGGCAATGTCCGCCGCCGCGGTGCGGGCATCCGGGGCCGAGCCATGGTTTCTCGTGCTTGCGGCAGGGCTGCTGCGGGCAGCCTGCATGCCCGATGATCGGGCGGTGCGAGGTATAGTATCCGACGCGGTCGGCGGGGAGGAACGATCCCCAGAGGCTGACGGCGGGGGTGCGGAACGCGCCGGCGACGTGGCCGAGGACGCTGTCGGGGCAGACAAGGCAGGCGGCGGTCTTGACGAGGGCGAACAGGGCGCGGATGCCGAGGCCGGTGACGACGCGGATGCCGTCGGGGAAGGGGCCGTAGGCGGCGAGCTGGTCTGGGGTGCCGGTGACGGCGATGACGGCGGACGCGGGGAGAGCGGGGCGGAGTACGTCGAGGGCGCGGCGGGTGGCGTCGGGGTCGAGGCTGCGGACGGGGGTTGTGCTGGCGAGCTGCCAGAGCACGAGCGGCGCGGGGTCGGGGGCGTTGGCTGCGCGCCATGCGGCGGCGGCGGCGGTGTCTGCGTCGGCGACGGGGACGAGGGGGCAGAGGTCGGTCGGTGTCATCCAGAGTGGGCCGATGCCGGCGAGGGCGAGCTGCTGCTCCCAGACGTCTTTCTGGTCGGGCTCGTTGTTGTCCTCGACGCAGCCCTCGCCGATGATGTGGAGGTCGAAGCGGCGGTAGGCGCTGAAGCGGATGGGCTCGGGGAGGACGGTGAAGGGGAGGGCAACGCCCTCCCACAGTACCTTGGCGACGCGGGGGCTGCAAAAGTGGGTGACGCGGAGGCGCGGCCACTGTGCCTTGACGGCGGCGATCATGCCTGCCCAGAGGAGTTGGTCGCCGAGGCCGCAGCCGCGCCATGACAGGACGGTTGCGGATGGATTGGCTTCGGCCTCGGCGGCGGAAAACGGGCGGGTGTAGGCGCGTGCGGTAGAGGTGCGGGCGGCGCCGCCGCACTTGGCGAGGCGGGCGGCAATGGCCTCTGCGCTCCAGTCTGAGAGGACGATGCGCGTGCCGGCGGGGATGGCCGGGTTGCCCTCGCCGAGGCGGAGGTTGATCTTGATGGGGGTGAGTACCCTCACGCGGCGGCCTCCGTTGTGGCGGTTGCGGACTTCGCGAGCGCGGTCTTCGCCGTCTTGCGTGTGCGGCGGCGGCGGGTGGCCTTTGCAGGCGCTGCCCTTGCGGGTGCGGAGTCCGCAGGCTCGGCGGCGGGGGCGGGGGCGGGGAGCCAGAGGCAGCAGTCTTCGTCGTGGGCGATGGCGGCGGCGGCCTTGCGTGCGGTGAGTTTCTCGGCCCACGGGACGAGCCAGGAGAGGCCGGGGAGGAAGATGTGCTCGTGCACGGGGCGCGCGTGGAGCCAGCCGTCTGCGGTCATGCGGTCGGCGTTGGGGCCGTAGACGAGGATGTCGGCGCCGGTGGCGGCGGCGTCTGTGAGGAGCTTGGCTGCCTGGGGGACGGGGAAGTGCTCCAAAATGTGGCAGAAGCTGATGATGTCGCCAGGGCCCGGTGCGGGGTCTGCGGGCCAGTCGGGGTGCCAGGTGACGTGGGCGGGGTCGCGGTCGGGGTAGGCGTTGAAAAACACGTGGGCGCAGCCGGTGTAGACGTCTGCGAGCTGGTCAATAATGACCAGGCGCGGTGCCTGGATGCGGGTCTCGAAGTGCGGGTGGCCGCCGCCGAAGGCGAAGGCGACGCGGTAGTGCGTTGCGCGGAGACGGGCGAGCTCGGGGCGCGCCCAGACGCGGGCGAAGTGGGGGACCATGAGCGGGACCTGGTTGCGCATTTCGCGCTCGTAATAGTCGGGGAGCGGTCGGCGGCAGACGAGGCCGGGCTCGGTCTCGGTGTAGTAGCGAAATTCGCGCATAACTTTGGCTCCCTGTGTTATCGTGCGGCTACGGGGTCCCAGCAGATGAGGTTGAAGACGCCGGCGGCGCGGTCGGGTCCGGCGTCGACGGGTACCCAGCCGGCGGGGGCGGTCCAGACGCCGCGGTTGGTGCCGCCCTGGTCGCCGAGGAGCGCGATCGGCTGGCCCTCGTTCTCGCCGCGGGCGGTGCGGGGCATGAACGCGGCGTCGAGCTCGTCGATGAGCGCCCAGATTTCGTGGCTGCCGGCGTCTGGGTCTGCGTCGTATTCGGTGATGACGAGGATGCCTGGGTTGATGGTGCGGAGGCGCTGGCCTGGCGCCCAGCTCTCGACGTCGTAGTCCATGGGGCCGATGAGCACGATGGCGGCGGGGAGGCGGTCGGTGACAAGCGCGGTCTCGACGATGGCCTTGCGGTCTGTGAGGCCGCGGCGGGTGACGGCGGCGAACGTGGTGCAGTAGGTGGACACGCGGTCCTGGATGGCCTCGGCGAGGTCGACGATGTTGATGTGGCGGTCGGTGCTCATATGCGGCGGAGCTGCTCCTGGATGTGGCGGGCGAACTCGCGGTTGCCGTGGGCGATTGCCTCGTCTGCGGTGGGCCACCAGGGCTCGGGCTTTTGGACAACGCGGCGGCGGAGTACGAACAGGGCGTGAAAGGTGTCGCGGCCGTCGCTGTAGCCGAGGATGCCGACGGTATCGCCCTGGTCGCGGGGGAGAACGAAAAGGTCGCGGCCGCCGGCCTCGAACTCCGCGGCGCGCTTGCCGCGGGCCTCGTCGGTGATCGGGATGGTGAGGGCGCGGGCGCCGCCGGGCTTCGGGACGATCGGGCCGCCGAACTGCTTCTGTGCGGCGGCGACGTGGGTGCTGTGGACGCTGACGCTCTCTTCGGCGACGGCGCGGACCTGGACGCTGCGGGCCAGGTCTGCCCAGAAGCGTTTGCCGGGGCGTGCGCGGGCGGTGTCGCGCGCCTGTTTGGCGACTGCCTGGCCCCAGCGGAGCATGGGCGTGCGGAGGCTGCCGAGGCGCGCGGCGAACTCGGCGAGGTCGCGGTCGAGCTGGCGTGCGTTGTGGGTGACGTGCAGCACTGTGCGGCTCAGAAGCCTTTCATGTTGTCGCGGGTGAACTCGGGGTCCGCGGTCTGGACACAGGTCACGGCGTCTGTGCGCTCGTCCTCGGCGTCGGCGCCGGCGGGGAGGTCGTAGTCGCCGCTCTGCACGCGGTCGAGGAGTTTGTAGACGCGCTCGATGCGGCGCTCGACGTTCTCGGGGACCTTGCGGCCGGGGACGGCGCCGTAGGCGAGCTCTTCGACGAGGGTGAGGGACCAGGCCTTGACGAGGCGGAGGCTGTTGGCGTCTGACACGGGGAGGGTGTAGCGGGCGCCGATCGCGGTCTCTACGATGGCCTCGGCGGCGTCGATGTCTGCGTCCACCAGGTCGGTGTCGACGGCGCCGTCGCGGTTGTAGAGGGTCTCGTAATTGCGGCGGAGCCGCTCGGCTACGTCGGTTGTGGTCAGGTATCGGGCCATGGTTGCGTTGCCTCCGGCGGCCAAAGGGGCGCGCCCCTTTGGAATCCCAGGGTTTGCGGCGCGGGTTGCGCCGCAAACCCCGGAAAAACCAGGACTAGAGGATGCCTCCGTAGGCGAGGTGCGGGAAGGTGCAGCCGGCCGCGGCACGGCCGCTGGCGCCCATGCGGATCTCGCCGGTGAACTCGATCTGGCGCGGGTCGGTGTCCATGACGAACTGGGGGGTCTCGCGGATTTGCAGGAAGACGGGCTTGATGAACTTGGAGCAGTCCAAGAGGACCCAGTAGTCGTCGTAGGTGCCGGCAAAGTCGGGGACGAGCACGGGGGTGACGCGTTTGTAGTGCTCGTTCATGACCTGGCCGCCGACGTAGTCGGTGGTGCCGCCGGTTGCGGCGGTGCCGACCACGTACTGGTTCTCGATGAGGTTCCAGACGTTGGACTGGAGCTTCGGGCCGTAGAGCAGGTGAGTGAACTGGGTGCGGCAGAGCTTGCCGTTGCTGAACTTCCAGGTGGCGGCGGTGGTGAATGCGGTCTCGAAGGTGTTCTCGCTGAGCGCGTCGGTGACCTTGTTGTCGACGCCGCTGGAGTCGTAGCCGATGGCGTGGCTGTCGCTGATGAGCGGGTAGCCGCTGTAGCCGTTGTGCTGGCTGGTGAGGACCTCGACCAGGAGCTCGTACTGGAGCATGGGCCACTCGGTGCCCTTCCCCTGGAGGAAGGGGGCGACGAGGCCGTGCTGGTCATCGTCGAGGGTGGTCTTGCGGACCTTGCGGGACACCTCGAAGTCGCGATTCTCGACTTCGTGCATGTGCGCCATGATGTCTTTGAAGATGCGGTCGCCCTCCCACTCGCGGAAGCCGTCGGGGGCTTCGTCGAACGGGTAGGCGTTCTTGAGGGTGGTCGAGGGGAAGCTGTTGGCGACGCCGAGGCCGACGAAATCGACGGGGGGCGGCGTCTGCATGCCGTTTGCAAACGCGGTTGAGTAGGCCACCAGGAGGGCGGCCATGTTGGCTGCGGAGATGTGCATTTGAGTGTCCTTTCGATGCTGGTTGTCGACTCTGCCGGTGGCGCGCGACCCGGCACCCGCCGGGCCGCGGCCGGCCGGGAACGGTTAGGTGTTGTTGACTACCCAGCTCGCGATGTCGCTGGGGTACGGGTTGTCGGCCACCCAGTCGGTGGCGTCGGTGGCGCGCAGCCAGAGGACCTGGCTCTGCGCGTCGACGGCGTTGTCGACCTTCTTGCTGGCGGCGCTGCCGAGGACCTTGTCGCCGGTGGCGGCCTGGATGGCAACGTCGTAGGCGGCGGTGGCGGTGAGGCGGAAGATGCCGACGCGCATGCCGCCGACGGCCGAGGGGAGGGTGAAGGTCATGCCGTTGTTCTTGCTGCCGCTGAAAATCTGGTTGCCGGCAAACGCGAGGGCGGAGGTGATGGTGTAGTCGTCGGTCTTCGCGGTGAGGACGCTGGGTGCCATCTGCCGGGCGAGCGCGAGAGAGGCGGGGCGCATGTCGACGAACACGCCGTCGCTGGTGACGTCGTAGACGAGGCCGGCGGCGACGTAGTTGGTGGTCTTGCCGGCGACGATGTTGTCGTCTTCGACAAAGCACGGCCAGCCGATCATCGAGCGGGTGACCGGGGAGGTGCTGGAGTTGTTCCAGAGGCGGACGCCGGTGGCGATGGTGATTTCCTCGCCGTCGTCGGTGTTGTCGACGTAGGCTTCGGTGAAGCCGTTGACGACGAGGCCGGCGGTGTCGGCGGCCATCTGGACCTCTGCCGCGTAGTCGCGGGCGGCGAGGCCGACGTAGTACATGATTTCGGCGGCGTAGATGGTCCACTTGTCGGCGTACCGCTGCGCGTCGGCGATTGCCTGGCGCGCGGCATTTTCACTCATGACGGTCATTGGAGTGTCCTTTCGAGTTGTCCTTTGGATCGGGGCGGTTGCGGTGTATCCGCCGCGTCAGGCGGCGGTGCGCTGGCGGGCGAGCGCCTGCTTGCCCTTGAGCATGTCCTCCTCGGTGATGCCGCACTGCGCGGCGATCTGCCTGTCTTCGGCGGTAAGCGCCACGGCGTCGGCGCGGGGGAGCGCGCCGCGGTCCAGCGAGAGGTTGACGGGGACGACGCGGGGCGCGTGCTGGAGGAACGCCTCCAGGGCGGCGGCGTCCTGCTTGGCGGCCCAGTTGGCGGCCATGTCTTCAGTGAGCTTGCCCTCGCTGAGGCCTCGGTCGACGAGCTCGCGGTGGCGGCGGCCCTCGGCCTCTGCGGCGAGTGCGTCGACGCGGGCGCGGAGGTCATCGGCGGTCTTCGCCTTTTCGGCGAGCGCGAGGACGGCGCCCTCGACGTGGGTGAGCGGGGCGTCGTCTGCGAGCGCGAGGGGTGCGCGGACGGCGGCGAGGAATGCGCCGGCGTCGTTGCGTGCGCCGCGGAGGGCGCCGAGCTCGGTGGTGAGGGTGCTGAGTGCGTCGATGATGTCGTCGGGGACGGTGCCGTCGTCACTGAGCGCGATTGCGTCGCGGCCGGTGAGTGCGGCGATGGCGTTGAGCAGCTTGTCCATTTGGGCCTCCTTGGGTTTGGCTCTGCTCTGAGTTGCGGACGCTCTGAGTGCGTCCAGACTGGCGGCGAGACTATCGATATCGCTGTATGGCAGCGCTGGCTCGGCGTCGGCGGCGATGGCGAGCTGGCCGTCGGTCGCCGGGGTGTTGGTGAATGTCATGCTGGTGAGGCGCAGCGGACCGGCGGCGAGGCCGCGGAGCACGGGGGAGAAGTAGCGGAGGGTGCCCTCGGCGATGAGCCGGCGGGCAAGTGGGTGGTATTCGGCGCCGGTGAGCCAGAGCCCGTCGTCTCGCGCTTCGAGGGCCGCGAAGCCGAAGGTGGCCGAATCGGTCTTGAGCAGGTCGATGATGTCTGTCTCGTCGACGCCGAGGCTCTCGGCGAGGCGGAAGGTGAAGTGGCGGCTGTCGAGGGGGATCGGGGTGCCCTTGCGCCGGAAGTGCGCGACGATCTCGGCGGCGTGGTGCGGGGTGAACTCGCCTTCGAGGGTGCGGCCGTCGCGGGTGATGCGGACGGGGCCGTAGCCGAAAATGCGCCAGGCGGTGGGCACGCCGTCGGCGTCGCGCTCGACGTGTGCAGGGGTGCCGCGCAGGTCCTGCACGGTCATTGCAAGGGCGTTGCCGAAGGCGTGGGTGATGTGTGCGAAAAGTGCTGGTGCGTGCATGGCCTCTCCTATTCGGCTCGGGAAATGAGCGGGTTGACGTGGCGGTTGATGAGCGCGCGGCCGGCGTCGACGGCGGCGCGAATCTCGGCGGCAGAGTGCGGGAACCAACCGGGCGCGGAGCGGTGGCGCTCGGTGTAGGCGGCGCGGAGCAGGTCGCGCTCGGCAAACGCGTCGAGCCACTCGCGCCAGTCCCAGGGGTAGCCGTGCTTCCAGCCGAGAACGTTGACGAGGACGCGGACCTCGGGCATGAGGTTGGCGTCGAGCACGGCGCGGAGCCAGTTGGTGCCGCTGCGGGCGATGCCGTGGAGCTTGAGGTAGGTTGTGGGCGCGGCGGTCACTCGCGGTTGTCTCCGGTGTTTCGCGGCGGCGGCGGCGGCGGCGGGACGAGGATGTGCGCGGTGATCGCGCCGTCGGCTTCGGCGACGATCCAGACGTCGAGCGCGACGGCGAAGCGCGCGGCGACCGCGGCGTAGCGGGCCA
>JGI10211J34971_10005307_pt1 | contig 10082 bp, 7 predicted proteins | sample Etolagsediment_FD_34971 | JGI IMG/M metagenome (IMG submission 34971)
TTCTTGGAATATCTCTTCCATTTTCACGCATCCAACGATAATACTCTGGATTGTGAATATGTCCACGTTCCAATTGTCCTGTTCTCCATGAAAATGCTGTATGACATTTAATGCAATACATCTGGTCACACCCATTAGGCAATTTGTGAATTAGTTGACCGCACTTTGGACATGGTTTTGTATCTTGACGTAGTAGTTTAACTGTTTCTTTCTTATCTTCGTCGCATTCATGGTCTTCTTCTTTAATCTCCATACAATCTTTACATATTTTATTTTCACATATACCACACTCAAATTTGTCATTTAAAAATCCATTACAATTTTCAATAGGACACTTATAATTTAATGTTGGTTTTGGTTTATCTTTATTATATCTATCCATTCTAATATCCGAAATAGTTATATCAATTTGTCTTATATCTGTATTTAATTTTTTTAATTCTATTTCTAATTTTCTTTTTTTTAGAAAAATAATTTCTTTCTGTTTTTCCAACCCTTCAATTAGTTTTAAATTTTCTGCATATTGCTGAGTTTCAGGTAACCTTGCAAGTTGTTTTTCTAGTAAGTAGTTTTCGCGGTGATTTTTAAGTTCTTTATTAACAAAAACCTTAGTAAAATTATTACTTAAAAATTCTGTATCCCATTCTATCTTACAAATCATACAGGAAGGGTCTGTTGGTTGATCTAAAATGTAACGCTTTGCACAAGATTGACATGCAATAACATTATCTGAATCACATGTTTTGCAATTAATCCTGCATCTGTTACTCTTATTGAATGGTTCGCAACAAATAGAACAGTCTCCCATTTTGAATCTAATAATAAACTATCTTCGGGTTTTTAAGTATTTTTTTTTTTTGTAAAATTTTTATTATTTTTATAATTTATTTATTGTTATTAGTTCTTTAATTTACGTGTTCTTTTTGGTGGTTTTTCTGGTATTATATTCTTGAACATTTTTTCTTCCATTTTATCCTTTAATATTGGATAAAATATTGTTTCAATAGCAGATTTAAATTGATGTTCAAAATAATATTCAAAATCTATAGGTATACAATTTTGTATTAAATATTGTGGGTCTTCAACTCTTTCAAATTGTAATGCTTTTGAATTTGATATTTTTTTAAATACATATGGTACTCTTTCTCCTACTTGTGGACAATTATAAGGATCACGTTCTTTCATTTTTCTTGCTAATGCTACATGTGGAATATTTGCTTTATTTGTTTTAAACTCTGTTTCTTCTTTACATGTAAAGCAATAATGTTTTCTTTCCATGAATTTGTTTAAATTATACTGTAAATCTTTATTTGTATCATATTCATCATAGTATTGTATTGCATATTTTTTTTTACTATCTATTTCTTTATACCACCTTTTATTACACTCTTTACAAATTAACTGTTTGTCAAATTCATATGAACCGTAACCTTTCAATGATTTACTTATTACTAAATCTTTCATTGGTACATCTCCTTCTAATAATTTTTTAGAATATTCTCTACCCATTTCAATTGATTTTGGAATATCTCTATCTAGTAATATTTTCTCAAATATTTTCATTGATTTTTCTTTTACATATGGACAATTATCTCTTCTTACAACTTGTATTCCTTTGTAATCAATATAATCATGTTTGTGTTCATTCGTCCATATTACACACGCATATCGTTTTTTGGAAAATAAAATAAATGGCCACATTACCTTTTCAAATTCCATTTCTACAGGGTTTTTAAACAATTTTGTACATCCTTCCGCTGCTATCTCTGATATTCTAAATACTTCATTCATATGTTCTTGACCTGTATAATTTGTAAAGAATTTTACATATATAGAATCAGTATTATGTACAATTAAACTACCAATTCCAGCGGCAAAATGGTGATTTTCTGTTGTTAAATCATAAACATATTTATGCTTTTCTGTTTTTATTAAATTTTCTATATGTAATATTTCATTTACTGGTATATTTTTATATCTTTCAATTTTTCTATTTTTAATTTTATATGTTTTTGTATTTTCTTCNTAATATAAATATGTATNGTATCCATTTAATTGTAAATCAATATAAGTTTTTGCACATTCATTTTGATTTATACTTTCTATTGTTAAATTTTCCATTTCTCTTGTTTCTTTAATGTTTTTGTTTACTACAACTTTAATTTTTTTATATAATAATCTATCTCCTATTTTAATATCTTTTGGACTTATTTCATTTCCATCTTCTAATATTAATGAATGATCGTCTGTTACATCAACTATACCACATTGTGTTACTATTCTTACAATTTGTTTTGATTCATGCAATTTGTGTCTAATTATTCTGTTTAATTTTGTCCATTCTTTATCTGTCCAAGTATAAATTTCTAAATTTGTTAATTCTATATATTCTTTATCTGATTCTTCACAATAATTCCACTTTTTTTTATTTTTATTTTTATCTACCTTTACATAATTTTCTAATTCTTCTATATTTATTATTTTTACATTTCTTGTTTCATTATCATATAAATATATTGGTGTGTATCCAGGTACTGAATCTCCATATACTACTTTACAATCATAATTTGATTCTACATATTCTTTGCATGCTTGAATCATTCTTCTTCCTTCTGCTGTTGTTGCAGCAGCTATTCTTTTTTCTGGTAGTCTCCCTAAGTTTGCACCTGTAAATCCATAAATACTATTCATTGATACTTTCATTGCTAATTGAAATCCATCTAATACATCATATTGCATATTTAATATCGATTTTTCTTCATCTGTTATTGCTTCTTTTAATTGTGCTTTTACTTTTTTCATCTCTTTTTTTATTGATTTACGTTCTGTCCATAGTTTTTCTAACATTATCGGTAAAATTCCTTTTTTATTTTGAACAAATCTTACCTTTTCAACTCTTTCTTTTGAAGTACCTTCATCTTCTTTCCATATTATATCTTTATATTCTATATCTTTTATATTATCATATTTTGTTCCTTTTACTATTGTTTCATATGAATAATTATTTGCTATCATTATTGAAGGATATAAACTTGCAAAATCTAATCCTGATATTTGTTCAAAATGTGCTCCTGGTTCTGCCTCCTGAACTGTTGCTCCTGTAAACTTTTCTTCTTCTTCTTCTATTTCTGATAAATCTTTGTATGGTAGTGTTGGCACTAAATAATCATTTAATCTTGCTTCATATGCTAATTGACTATGTACTTTAATCTGTTGACCTTTTGATTCAATATATTCAATTGGTACCCATGTAACATTTGACATTGCAATATTATTTGTGATTATACATAATTTTAATATTAAATCAATTACTAATGTACAATCCTTTACACAATAATGTATTACTAGTGCAATTTCTTTTGCCGTTCCTTGTGACATATTAAATAAATCAAGTGCAGTCATTGGATCTTTTTGATCTCCAATATACTCTGTCGCAACATAATCTAATTTATAACTTGGCAACTTCTTTTCTCTCTTTATTATCGTATATAAATCACTATTTAAAATACCCGGTGCATTCATATATTTGAATATATTTTCTCCATATGCGTTTGTTACAAGTTTCTCTGTAACAAATTTTGCTGGATAATCATGTAATCTTGTTAAATATTGTAAATCTAGTTCTATATTCAATAATTTACAACGTATATATATATAATTCCAGTCGAATGTATTAATATTATAACCTGTTATAATGTCTGGGTCAAGATTTCTTATAAACTTTATCCATTTCTGCAATAAATCTTTTTCTGACTCACAAACTACAGTTATTATTCCTTCTTGTTCTTCTACATATTTATCTTTTATACTATTTACTGTAAAACAATATTCTACTTTTACATTTGTTCCATATATATGTAATGTACTTCCAATTTGTGTTATTATGTCATTTTCAAGTTCTGGATCTGGAAAAATATTTTTTTGTGCACTAAAACCTCTTTCTGAATAAGATTCTATATCAAAACTTAATATATATATTTTTGCTGGATTTGTTATATTTATTGGTTTAATGTTTTTCCATTTACAAGATACATCTATTTGACATCTTGAATTATCTTCATTTGTATATTTGTTAATTTCACACCAACCACTAAGTTTAATATTCTGAATATGACAGAATCTTATAAATGGTTCTATATTTGCCTCATATAACTTAAAATCAATTTCAATAGAACTTATATTTGGTATTAATACTTTTGGTCTACCTTTTCCAGGAGATAAAATATATTTACATTTAGTAAATGTTTTTTCATTTTTAACTATAATTTTTAAAAAATTAAAATTTTCTTCATTAGTAAAACCATCTAAATCTTTCTTTTGAACAACTGAAACTTTTATTAATGACTCTTTAAATTTATATAATTTATTTCTAATATAAAGTCTTACTTGTTCAGTTTTAAAATCATTCCATGTTTTTTGTAAATTGTCTGGAATTTTTACATAAAAATATGGTGTAAATTCATTAATTTCTACACATATACTTTTATTTTGATCTGTAACTCCAAATGCATAAATTTTATATTCTAAATCAAATTCATCATCATTAATCTCTTTATCAAATTTATTCCATGATATAATTTGAAATTTTAAATTTTCTTTTGGTTTTTTTATTTTTTCTCTAAAATATTCATTTATATTCATTATTATTGTTATTTATATACTATATTCCTTTAAATAATTAAATTGTGTTATTTTTACGAATTTGAAAATAAAATTTAAATATTTTTATATAAATTATTTAAATGTTATTAGGTAAAAGAAAAAATAATCAAGTAGTGTCTTATTTAGAACCATTATCTAAAAGATTTAAATATTCAATCCTTGATTACTTTTTTGAACTTGAAAAAACTTTTAAGAAAATTAAACTTGAACATAATAAAGATTGTAAACTAGATTTTGTAATTAAAAATAATACAATTATTTCTGTATTATCTATTGATGAAGAAACTATAAATCCTTATATTTATGACTTTTTTTAATTTATTTATCTATTTTTAAAATATTACTAATTTTTCTAATTTTTAATTCAAAATTATTAATTATCATTTCAATTTTAGATATTATATATTCATCATTACTATATGTATTTATTAAATTATTTAATCCTACTAATGATAAATTTAAATTATGACTTAAGTTTAACAATATATTTTCTTTTGAGTTTAAAAACATATTTGAATCAGTATAATTTTCTTGTTTAATAATTTCTTCTATTTTTTTTGTTATTTCTCTATCTAATATTTCCAAAAATTTTATAGTATTATCTCTTGAATTATCACTAAATATTCTATATAAATATTGAAAGTAACTTGTATCTATATATATGTCATTTATTATACCATTATTTTCTTTTATTGATAGTTTACAACCTGGTTTTAATTTAGATATGATTTTTAAATTTAAAATTAATGTATCTAAACTTATATCTATACATTTTGTTTCTTTTCCTTCTTCAAAGCATAATTTATTTTCCATTAATGGTGTTTTAATTGTTTTAACACATGAATCACACTCTTTTTTTTTTGGTGATGATACTGGTATTGTATATTCACTATCACTTGTATTGCTTGTATTGCTTATACGTTCTTTTTTATTTTTATATTTATTATTTATATCATTACTATCCATTTTAATATTTAAGATATAATATTTATTTTTTAAAAATTAATAAATATATCATTAAAAATATAAGTAATATTGATGTTATAAATGATATTATTGTTATTATTGTTTTTTTATAATGATTTCTATTTATAACAGGTTTGTGACTTGGTGACGGACTTGGTGACGGACTGGGTGACGGACTTGGTGACGGACTTGGTGATGGACTTGGTGACGGACTGGGTGACGGACTTGGTGATGGACTAGGAGATGGACTAGGAGATGGACTGGGTGGTGGTGTTACATATGGTATTAATACAGTATTAATTAAATCATTTGTACTGTTAAAATCCTCATTTCTACTTATAATTCCTTGTTGTTGTCCATATACTATCGTACATGCATCTTCTGGAGGGTTACTAGGTTTTGTGTATTCCTTAGGTAATTGTGAATTTTTTCTTAGTTTAAAAGTTTGTGGATTAACTTGACAATTTAAATATGATCTATTATAAAAACCATGCCAATTATTTTGTGTTTTTGGATTATATTCATCATATATTTTCTCATTACCATTATAACCATTTGCATTGGTTGGTGAATTAATACCTCTATATTGGTAATCTAAAATCCAACCATAATCATATATATTTTCTACTTTTAATTCATTAAATGTTAAATTATATATTAAAGTTGAATATCCTATATCATTCTTACACCTATTTTACTATTATTATTAATATTAGATTGTATATTTGAAATAGTTTTATAATCATTTTCATTACATGGTCCTCTTTTATGCCCCCATTTATTGTCATTACTTAAAAAATTCATGTCACCATCTAACCAATAAGTAGGATTATGTATTGGATTTTTATTTGAATCTTTATTATCTGACCACAGTGAATATATAAAAACCATGTTTTTTAAATCATTTTCTGAAAATAAAGTTTTAATTTGAGTATTTATATTTTTATTTGGACTATTAGAATCAACTNTTATTGTTTGGNNTTTACCATTTTGTTCAATTNTTGTTTNAATTTTAATAGTGTAATATTTATTATAAATTGATGATCTAGTTGGTTCAATAATACAAGTAACATTTATTTCTTTTGAACTATCAATTGCATTTATATCTAATGAATCTTCAGTAGAATTTCCAAATAACATATTTTTTCTAAATTGTCCATTATCATCTATGTTTAAATTATTCCATATACCATCCATATCTATTCTTTCTTGTTGTGAATTTATTCCTGATTTTGCACCATAGTTCCATCTATTTTTATTATGATTAATTAGATTATTATAGTGTAAATCTTTTATATCGCCTACACCATGAACTGTTACTTGTGCAGAACGCCCAGAAGTTTCTAATAAATCTATTTCTGTTCTACCTCTTTGACTAAAAAAATTATCATTTGTTTCTATAAATCCAATACCTTGTGCATCATTATATAAAACACCATCTTTATCTTGAAATTGTGGTGTATTTATAATTGGTATCATATAAAAAGCAGCAACTATTCCACAGTTTAAATTAGATAAATTAGTAGAAAATTTAATAGTAACATTGTTTGTACAATCAAACCTTTTATAACTTTTTGTTTTATTATTTGCTAATATTAATCTTGAGCCTCCTACGCATGACCAATTATTACCACCACCTAATGTAGTTGTTATACCTGTAAATTCATTTGTTAAACTTGTACCTTTTAATTCATTTTTTTTCATTGTTTTAATTATTTATTTTTTTTTTTATTTTATTTTAATTTTACCATTTGGTGTAATAATATTTGTTCTTATATTATTATTTTTTTGATATATTTCTAATACTTGTAACCTTTTCATTTTATTATTTAAATTACCTCCAAATGCCCTTGATATTGCAATATCAGTTCTATATACTTTATTATTACATAAAGTATTTATATTTTTGTGTGTGGAATGACCCATAACAATATATTCTGCTTTATCAAAATATTTTAAAACTGAATCAACCTAAATTAATACATTGTGTATTATTAAGTGATTTTGGATCTGTTAATTCTCTATTAAATAATGGATTTATATTGTCAGAACTATTTATGAAAAAAGGAATATTTTTACTTTTTCCATTTAACCAATCTGCCACAATTTTATTTAATTTGTTTATATCAATAATATTTGAGTTATTATTTTTTTTTAAATTATTATCAATACATGATTTTAAAAACTTAGTATTTAAAGAACCATGACAAAATATAAATTTACCTAATTGTATCATTAATGGTCTTGTATTTCCAAATAATTTTGCACCTTCACCATATCCAGGTTTATAATATTTAAATCTAGATACTTTATATAATTTTTTATAATTTTCTAAGTCACATAATTTAACATATTTGTCATTAAATGTTGTGTCATTATAATAATAATATGGATAAAGTTCATGATTTCCTAAAATTGATATCATTCTACCACCTTCTTTTTTAGCTTGCTTATCTAAATTTAATATAAGATTTGTTATTTCAATTTCTCCCGTAGTTTTTAAATAATTACTATCGATTTTAACATTTGGTCTTTTACCATCTAATGTATCTCCTAATTGTATTACATAAGTATCTTTTCCAATCCAATTTAGATTTGTATTAATAATTTTCGACATCAAAAGCAGTTGAATAAAAATATAATAATCGCCATGTATATCACCTATGGCTATTATTTTATTATTATTATAATTAAACATTTATATTATATGATTATGTATTATTAATTTATAATTTTTTAATTTATTTTTTTTTAATTTATAATTGTTTAATTTCATCTTCATTAAATCCTTTAATTATTTTATTTGAACTTTTTTTAATAATTAAAGGTACTCCTGTAGAATTTGTTTTTTCCATATGATGTAAACCATTGGGTGAGTTAGAGTCAATAAACTGATAATCTAATCCTAATTCATCCATTAATCTTTTTGCTTTTGAACAAAATCCACAAGCCATGCTTCCAATAAATAATATATCTTTTTCTAAATTTTTATAATTTTTTTCTTTACCCATTAAATCTTCTAATATGTTCTCTAAGGGTTTAAAACCAACCGAAACTTTATTATTTTTATCATGTATTATACTTGGAGTTCCTGCTATATTATGTTTCTTTGCAATTGGATGATTAATTGGAATATTTTTAACATTGAAATTTCCAATCATATTATTATTTCTTGCTAATAAATCTGACATTTTACGAGAATAAGGACATTTTTCATTTATAACATGATAAATATCCACATTTTGATTTTCATTTTGGTCTTTATTTTTTAATTCTGAAAAATTATCATCTTTTCTAACTAAACATACTATTAATATAATTATCAATAATATTAATAAAATTCCACATATTATATTTATTAAATTAACATTAGTTTTTCCAAACATGCCAAAATTACTTTTAGAATTAAATTTACCAAAAAAATCCATATTATTATATATATTAATTTTTATTTTATTTGTAAATTTTTTTACAAAAAAAAAATACATTTAAAATTCTAAATATCCATTTTAAAATAAAAAAAATGCAAAATATTGGTATTGTAATCGATACAAATTGGGATAATTACATTTTAATAAATAATAAATTTAAAAAAATTAATCCAGAACATTATAGAATACATACATTGTACGGAAAAACGTTAGAAATAATAAATAATTGTTGTGTAAGTAATTCATTAACATTAATAAGACATGCTGCTTCAAAAGATTATAATTTATGTAAAATAATTTATAATCTATTAAAAATTTGTGACTTATGGTTAATTTTTACAAATTATGTTGAATATAATACTCAAACAAGATTAGTTATTGATAAGTGTGATGAACTAGGTATAAAATATATTATTGTTTCTGAACATTCAAGAACCAATGATTATTATTCATTTCAAAATGATCAAAATTTATCATTTAAAAAAATATTAATGAATATTACAAAATTAGAAATAGATAATATTTTAGAATTTGATAATGAGATATATAATAATAACTTTAGTATATTAAATCATATACCAATTAATATTTCACATGAAATTAAATCAAAATTCAAAGATACATCTGGTATTAAATTAAAATTGAAAGAAATTTATACTTCAATATATGAACATAAGAATGATTTAAATATAAAGTTATTATATGATAAAGAAGAAATTAAACGTGAAAAACAACTTAAAAAAAATATAAAAGAAGTTACACAAATAGATTTTAATAAAAATAGAATGAATTATTATAAAAATAAAAATAATTAATTATTAGTTTGTGTATATACATCAACATATATTTTTTTAGTAATATTTTCTTTTTGTACTATTTGTTCTTTTTGTTCTTTTTGTACTATTTGTTCTTTTTGTACTATTTGTTCTTTTTGTACTATTTGTTCTTTTTGTACTATTTGTTCTTTTTGTTTTTTTTGTACTATTTGTTCTTTTTGTTTTTTTTGTACTATTTGTTCTTTTT
>JGI10211J34971_10005308_pt1 | contig 10081 bp, 7 predicted proteins | sample Etolagsediment_FD_34971 | JGI IMG/M metagenome (IMG submission 34971)
GTTTGATACCGGCTTGGTATGTGCTGCATACCCGCAGCCGGTTTGAAAAAGTGGTTGACACTGGATTGCGGGGCAAGCGCATTGAAACATTTTTGCCACTGATTCGGGTGCGTAGCAAGCGCCGAGATCGTTTTAAAATGATCGATGTCCCGCTGTTTCCCGGTTACACATTCGTTCAAACAGATCTGGATCCGCGCCATCATTTGAAAATATTGAAAACCGTTGGCGCCGTTAGGTTGGTAGGCAACAAGGATGGCCCGATTGCCGTGCCGACCGATCATGTGGAATCGATAAAAATTATGGTGCGCGCCGGTTCGGATGTATCTGCCGGTGACAAGCTCAAAAAAGGAGACCCGGTGCTGGTCATTGCCGGTCCCCTGATGGGGGTGACTGGATATTTTGTGCGCCATGGCAACGAGGGGCGCGTAGTGGTCAATATCGATGCGCTGGGACAATCGGCCAGCGTGCATGTGGACCGTGATGAAATTGAATTATTGCCTGTTATCCCCGGTAAACAATGAATCCATGACCGGGGGGCTGTTTTTTGATTCGCCGGTTGCCGCGGATGCGGTTGATTTATATCATGACATGCGCGCGCGATTGCCGCCGTCAACCTGCGATGGTGGTATAAATACTTGACTTCAAAGCGTAAGACTTTTAAAAGGGGTCTGTTTAGGCGCACTGAGCATCTGGAACAAAAGGGGGCTGAATGAACAAGCTGGAGCTGATCTCCGCTCTGAAAGATGAAGTCGACATATCCAAGTCCGAAGCGGCCAGGGTCGTCCAAATTTTTTTCGATTCCATGGCCCAGGCCATGACGCATGGCGATCGTGTCGAGATTCGCGGGCTTTGCAGTTTTTTTGTAAAAGAATACAAAAGCTACCTTGGGCGCAACCCTAAAACCGGTCAGAAAGTTAAAATCAAACCCAAGCGGTTGCCATTTTTTAAATCCGGCAAAGAGTTGAAGGAGCGGGTTGATAATTAATACCGTGGCAAAACGTGCTTTCACCGGCGGATTTCAATCCATCCTTGGTCAAGATCAAGCCATTCATATTCTAACCGCTTTTCTTCAGAAAGATGCCATTCCCAATGGAATGTTGTTTGCGGGAATCAATGGCATCGGTAAATCAAGCGCCGCTGCCGTGTTCGCCATGGCATGCAACTGTCAGTGTCAAGAAGCCGAGGCCGATTATCATGCAACGGCGCCATGCGGGCAGTGCCGGTCCTGTCGCAAAGTTTTATCTGAAAGTCATCCCGATGTGATTTGGATCAAGCCGGTCGGCAGTCAACGAATCAAGATCGATCAAATTCGCGACCTGCGCCGTATACTGGCTTTACGGCCTAGTGAGGCCAGGGTGCGTGTCGTCATCATCCGGTCAGCTGAACGCATGAACGCCGCCGCGGCCAATGCGCTGCTCAAGATACTGGAAGAGCCGCCTGTGCATACGGTTTTTATTCTTACTGCCGGCCAGCCGGCGGATTTGCCGCCTACCATCGTCTCACGCTGTCAACATTTGCGGTTTGCGCCTCTGTCGGATCACCACATCCAAACCTTGCTGACCGAACAAGCGGGTTTGGAAGATTGTCGGGCTGATGTGATTACAGCCATGGCCGGCGGCAGCGCCGGACGCGCGATGGCTTTGGCGGCCAAGGGCGGGTACATCGGTTGGGCGGCGCAACGCGATTGCCTGATAGCGGTATGCGGAGCCGGCCGCGCCAGCATACCGCCGGCTCATTTGCTTGCATTGGCACACATTTTGTCTGAAGATCAAGACCGCCTGGCAGATTATCTGGGTCTCATGCAATCGTGGTTCCGAGATTTGCTGGTGTACCCGCATTTGCCCGACAGTGTTCGTCATCCAGATATGGTCGAATCGATGGAAAAGGCTGTGGCTGACTGGCCGGTTGAACATATTTTAAGTAAAATAGATTTAATTGAACAGGCGCGGCGCGCATTATATACTCAGGCCAATACGCGCCTGATACTAGAATGGCTGATGCTCAGTTTGAATGATTGCAATCAATCATAAAATATGAGCATTTTTTCATACTGCGCCAATTTAGGCTTTTGCCGGCGCAATTCCGGCTCGTTGGGGCCAATATGCAGACATACCCTATTTATTCTCAAATCGAACTGCTTGTTTCCGCGGATTCGCTTGGATAAATAAATTCAGTGCCAGGAAAAACCTAAGTTGGATGACTATAGTGACGGATGTTATGAATAAATGCGTGGGGGTTCGCTTTAAGCCCAATGGCAAGATATATGATTTTGACTGCGGCGCGTTTGTGTTGCGCAAGGGCGATCAGGTCATTGTCGAAACCCGGCAAGGCCTTGGTTTCGGCATCGTTGAAACTCCGCCGACGCCCCATCAGGCCGGAAATTCAAGCAAGGCGCTGAAAAAAGTATATCGATTGGCTGATGACGAAGATCGGCGACAGTTGGCCGAAAATCTCGAAAGTGAAAAACAGGCCCATGCTTTTTGCCAGCAGTGCATTGAACAGCTTAAGTTGCCGATGAATCTGTTTTCCGTGGAAAAGTCATTTGACGGCAGAAAAATCACTTTTTTTTTCACTTCCGATGGTCGCGTCGATTTTCGGCAACTGGTTAAAATGCTGGTCAAAAAACTGAGCATTCGGGTTGAAATGCGCCAGGTCGGCATTCGTCATCAGGCCAAGATATGTGGCGGCATCGGGCGCTGCGGCCGTCAGGTATGTTGTTCGCTGTTTATGGACCGTTTTGGCCCTGTGTCGATCCGGATGGCCAAGGAACAGGGGCTGTCGCTCAATCCCGCCAAAATATCAGGATTATGCGGCCGGTTGATGTGCTGTCTGACTTTCGAGCATGATGTATATATGAAACTTAAAAAAGGGTATCCCAAGGTTGGAAAAATGGTCCGCACCCCTCACGGACTGGGCCGAGTGATTCGCCACAATGTTTTGGGCGGAAAAATATCGATTAAACTGGAAGATAATCGCGAGGTGGAAATCGTGTTGCCAGATATTGTAAAGGAGTAGTTCATGCCGGATTCGTTTTATGTGACCACGCCCATTTATTATGTCAATGCCAGGCCTCATTTGGGACATGCGTACACCACTATTGTCGCTGATGTGGCCAAGCGCTTTCATCAGATGCTGCATGTGCCCACGTATTTTTCTACGGGCACGGACGAGCATGGCGACAAGATCGTGATGGCCGCCAGCGCCGAAGGCATGACGCCCAAAGCCTATGTCGATCACATCAGCGGCCTGTTCCGCAGCCTGTGGCCGGATTTGGATATTTCCAACGATTATTTCATTCGAACCACCGATGCGGATCACATGAACCTGGTCAGCCGGATTTTGCAGCGCATTTACGATGCCGGCGATATCTATTTCAGTGAATACGAAGGGCTGTATTGCTTTGGGTGTGAACGCTTTTATACGGAACGCGAATTGGTTGACGGCAAGTGTCCAGACCATCAAAAACCACCTGAAATCATACGTGAATCCAATTATTTTTTCAAGATGAGCCGGTATCAGAAGTGGTTGATCGAGCACATCAAAAGCCATCCCGATTTCATTCGGCCGGAGCGCTATCGAAACGAGGTACTGGCCTTTTTGCGTGAACCGCTTGAAGATTTGTGTATTTCACGTCCCAAATCCCGCATCCAGTGGGGCATCAGTTTGCCGTTTGACGATGATTATGTCACATATGTCTGGTTCGATGCGCTCATCAATTATTTGACTGCATTGGGGTATCCGGATGATCAACGATATCGAACGTTCTGGCCGCATGCCCAGCACGTGGTGGCCAAAGATATTCTCAAACCGCATGGAATCTATTGGCCGATCATGCTCAAGGCCGCCGGCATTCCCATATATCAGCACCTAAATGTGCATGGATACTGGAATGTGGATGAAACCAAGATGTCCAAAAGCCTTGGCAATGTGGTCGATCCGCTCAAGCTCAAAGATGTTTACGGGCTCGAGGCGTTTCGTTTTTTTCTGATGAGAGACATGGTTTTCGGTCTGGATTCCAGCTTCAGCGAGTCCGCCTTTGTGCAGCGCATCAATGCCGATCTGGCAAATGATCTGGGAAATTTGTTTTCTCGCGTACTGACCATGGCGCGTAAATATTGCGGCGGCGTCATCCCCACGCCCAATCCGGCGGTCGATGTCGCCGTCCAACCTGATCTGGCGCGCGCGGCAGCCGATACCGTAGCGGCCTTCAAAAACCACATGCCCGTGTTCGCGTTTCACAAGGCCCTGATTGCCGTGTGGGAATTGATCGGGCATATGAACAAGTATGTCGATGTGACCGCGCCATGGGAGCTGGCCAAGCGCGACAGCGATCGAGCGGCGCTGGATACCGTGATCTATAATTTACTGGAGGGCTTGCGCATCGTGGCCGGGTTGATCTACCCGGTCATGCCGAAAACTGCCCGGCGCATGCAAACGCGCCTGGGCGTCGATGTCAAAGATGATTTTTACCATCTTGAGCGGCTGGCGCAGTGGGGCCAATTGCCACCGGGCCAGGTACTGCGCAAATCGATTACCTTGTTTCCGCGCGTGACCGTGTCGAAGCCGGTATCGGATTCGTCAACCTCAAAATCAGGCAACGCGCAAGTTATTGCCGCGCCCGAGACGCCTGCCATCGATATCGCCCAGTTTCAGGCAATGGATTTGAGAGTCGGCCAGGTGGTGGCTGCCGAAAAAATCAAGAAATCCAAAAAACTATTGAAACTGCAGGTCGACATCGGTGAAATTCGAACCATCGTTTCCGGAATTTCAGAGCATTTCAAACCGGAAGACCTGATTGGCAAACAGGTGGTGGTGATCGCCAATCTCAAACCTGTCAAGTTGATGGGAATTCAGTCCAACGGCATGATTCTGGCGGCTTCAGACGCCGATGGGCTTGATTTGCTGACAACCGCGCGGCAGGTTCAACCGGGTACGCGCGTAAGTTGAGCTGACCATTGTGAAGCGCTTGTTTTCACATCGAACGCCATATTGGATAGATCGGCTGGAATGGCGCGATTACCAGCGCAGGCTGTCGCGCAGGCAACGGCGGCGACGCTTGCTGGCCGGCCTGATTATATCGATCGGTTGCGCGGCGCTGTTTTATGCGGTCATCCGGCCGATAGGCGGGCAGGCGATCGGCTATGTTCATTCCCTGTTTCAGTCAGATAAACCACAGGTCCGACAACCCGTCGAACAACGCGGATTGTCGTTGGCGCAGGTACGCGCCCTGGTCAAAGACAACCCGTTTTTTACTGAAATGGATCGCCCTAATTTTTCGGTTGCGCATGATGATCGATCCCTTTTGGCGCAAACCGGCCTTGACATGGGTTTGCAGCACAAGTTGCAACAGCAGGTGCAAACGCGCATCATGCGTCCGCGCGCATGCCCGCTGGCGTTAGGCATTGTCGTTATTCAGCCCCAATCCGGCCGTGTGCTGGCAATGGTTGGCCGCAATAGCGATGAGCGGCAAGATCGGATGTGCGCCGCGCAGACATTTCCGGCTGCCAGTATTTTCAAAATTGTCACCGCGGCCGCGGCGGTCGGAGGCAATGGCTTTTCCGCGGATTCCGTCCTGGCGTACAACGGCGGCAAACATACATTATACAAATCCCAGCTTGTCGACAAACACAACCGCTACACCCAGCGCGCCAGTTTGCGTCAGGCATTCGCTCAGTCGATCAATCCGGTATTCGGTAAGCTGGGCAGTTTGCATTTGGGGCAATCGCTTTTACAAAAATACAGCCGCGCATTTGGTTTCAACCAATCCATCGGTTTTGAAACCCCGCTGACACCCAGTCACATCGAGATTGGCAATGACAGCTATCAATTGGCTGAAATTGCCAGTGGATTCAACCGCGAGACAACCCTCAGCGTGCTGCATGCCGCATTGCTGGCAGCGGCGGTGCTCAATCAGGGCCGGTTGCCGATGCCCACCCTCATCACCCAAATCAGCGAAGGCCGGAATGGACCGATTCTTTACAAAAGCCGGCCACAATCTTTAGGTCGGGCCATGTCGGCGGACACGGCTGATCAATTGCAGATCATGATGCGCGATACCATTTGCTGCGGCACGGCGCGAAAAACGTTTCGCCGTGACAGGGACCAATTGAAAAACGTGACCATGGGCGGCAAAACCGGCTCGATCGGCGTGGATCCCCGATATGATTGGTTTGTTGGATTTGCCCGGGACAAGGCTAGTGGCCGGGAAATCGCCATGGCCATTATGGTCGCGCATGAAAAATACATTGGTACGCGCAGTATGCAGTATGCCAAAATACTGACGCAAGATTATTTTCAATCGCGCCAGGCATCCCAAACGGCCCAAGCGGCGCCTGTGCCTGGTACCTGAGTTCGCCTGGCCTGCTGACGGCCAATTTTGCCCATCGGGATGGAAAGGAGCATGCTCATGCCCGGGTTTGAAATTTTTGGAGATCAAGAGCGCGCGCAAGTGCAGCAAGTGTTGGATACCGGCGTGTTGTTTCGCTACGGATTTGATTCCGCGCGCCAGGGACATTGGAAAGCGCAAGAATTTGAAACGCTGCTGGCCCGGCGGCTGGCTGTGGCGCATTGCCATCTGTGCAGCAGTGGCACGGCTGCGCTGCACATTGCCCTGGCTGCTTGCGGCATTGGCGCCGGTGACGAGGTGATCGTGCCGCCCTTTACTTTTATCGCCACCATCGAAGCGGTGCTGGCAGCCGGCGCGGTTCCGGTTTTTGCTGAAATTGACGATACCCTGTGTCTTGATCCCACGGCTTTGGATGCGGCAAAAACGGCGCGCACCCGTGCCGTGGTAGCGGTTCATATGTGCGGCGCGATGGCGCGCATTGATCAAATTGCGAAGTGGTGCCGCCAACGCGACGTGGTCCTGATCGAAGATGCCTGCCAGGCGCTGGGCGGCAGTTATCACGGACAAGCCCTGGGCACATTCGGACGCGCGGGCTGTTTTTCTTTTGATGCGGTCAAAACCATTACCTGCGGAGAGGGCGGCGCCGTGGTTACCAATGATACCGATTTATATCATACCGCATTTGCCTTTGCCGACCATGGTCATGATCATGTCGGCCATGATCGTGGGTTGGAAAGCCATCGTTTTTTAGGCGCCAACTATCGCATCAGTGAACTCAATGCCGCGGTCGGGGTCGCCCAATTGCAAAAGCTGGATTTTATACTTGAAAAACAGCGTCGCAACCAGGCGCGGCTGAAGGCCGCGCTAACCGGCATTCCTGATTTGCAATTTCGCAATATTATCGATCCCGATGGCGACAGCGCGACGTTTTTGACGTTTCTGATGCCCGATCTCAACCGGGCGCGCGCCGCGGCCGCGGCGCTGGCCACCGCCGGTATGGGGTGTTTTCACTGGTATGACAACAACTGGCATTATTTGCGCCAGTGGGAGCATGTGCGGCATATGCGCTTTCCCGCTGCTCATGCGGTGATGCAAATAGCCGATCGGCCGGACTATCGTCAGGTCAGGCTGCCACAGTCCGACGGTTGGATGCAGCGCGCCCTTTCCGTGCCGATTCAACTGTCGTGGACCGATGCGCATGTTGACAAACTGGGTCATGATATGGCCCGCGCCATAACCCGTGCAATTGAGGATTAAACCGATGCATCGCAATTTTCAAATGGTTTCAAAAGTGATTTTCGGCCGCGGCTGTTTCAATCAACTCGATGACATTTTGGCGGCCCAGCGACGCGATGACCGCGGCGGGGTCATCTTTTTGTTGGATGATGTGTTCAAAGGGGCGCCCTTTGCCGAGCGCATGCCATGTCAATCCCCCGATCATTTGATATATGTCAATGTCGATGATGAACCCAAAACCAGCTATGTGGATCAATTGGTCAATGTCGCGCGCGAACATGTGCATGCCCATGATCGCCAATTGCCGGCTGCCGTGGTAGGCATTGGCGGCGGCAGCACCATGGATTTGGCCAAGGCCGTGTCTTTGCTGCTCACCAATCCCGGGTCCGCGGCCGATTATCAGGGATGGGATTTAATTAAACATCCAGCGGTCTATCATGTGGGCATTCCCACATTGTCCGGCACGGGCGCCGAGGTGTCGCGCACCACGGTCTTGACCGGGCCTGAGAAAAAATTGGGCATCAACAGCGATTATACGGTTTTCGATCAAATCGTGCTCGATCCGGATCTGATAGCCAACGTGCCGACCGCGCAGTGGTTTTACACGGGAATGGACTGCTACATTCATTGCATTGAATCGCTGACCGGCACATTTTTGAATGCCTTCAGCCAGGCATATGGTGAAAAGGCGTTGGAACTGTGTCAATCCGTGTACTTGAAGCGGCCGGCCGATGCCGATGACCGGCTGATGATGGCCTCTTACTGCGGCGGCATGAGCATCGCTTATTCGCAAGTCGGGGTGTGTCATGCGCTGTCTTACGGCTTGGCCTTTGTGCTGGGGGTTCACCATGGCATTGGCAACAGCATTGTTTTTGACCAACTAAATGAATTTTATCCGGATGGCGTGGCTGAATTTCGTCAGATGATGAAAATGAACGACCTTGATCTGCCGCGCAACATCACGGCCGATTGCAGCGATGCTGATTTCGACAAAATGATAGATGTGGCCCTGATCCTGGAGCCGCTGTGGCAAAACGCGCTGGGCGCTGACTGGCGGCGGCAAATGCCGCGAGAACGAATCCGGTCATTGTATCAGCAAATGTAACAGCATTGGAGGCAAGCATGATGATCAAGCAGCTAGGATGTCAAATCAAGCGAATGATGGGGCGTATCCGGACGGGATTGCGCGCGCCGGTTTACATTGGGCGCAGTCTCTCGCATGTTTCCGCGCCGGCCTGGGTTGTCTGGCCGGTTGCGCCCACGCGCCTGTGCTGCGGCATTGCCGGCTTGGTCGCTTATGTGACGCCACCCGATAACCAGGCATCTGATGCCGATTTGGCGGCATTTGAATCGCAGGCGGAAAAATTGAACCATTCCAGCGCCGAATGCCGCGCATTATACGAAAATGCTGTCAATCTGCGACGCCGGGCCCCGTTTTATACATTGTTGACCCAACCTGCGCTGCGATCAAGATTGACGGAAGTGACGGCTTGCGTTCAACGCCATCTCGAACAGAGCCATCAGCAATTGGCTGAACAGATGGGCACGGCAACGCCGCGGCAAGTCGATGACCTGGCCCAGCGCATTGAATGGCTTGAAGATACGATCTGGCGCCTGACGCGCGAAATCCAGGGCAATATCGATCGAATCCATGATTTGAGCGATGGCCGAGGTCCGGACCTGTCGTTTGCCGAGGCGCATCTGTATGGCGATATCAACGCCATACTCAACAGCATCGACCGGTTGGAGGTGCGCGGGCGGGACTCGTGCGGCATTTCCCTGATCGTTTACCTGGATCAGAAGATATGGCAACAATTTGCCGATTCAATGGCCCGCAATCCGGCGGGCGACATCCTGACCCGGCGCTGCCAGCTGACCCCGCTGATCAACCAGAGCATCACCGTCGGTCGGCAAGGCGATGATGTATCGGTCACGCTGACATACAAAGTGGCGGCCGAGGTGGGCGGGTTGGGAGATAACATCAAATTTCTGCGGCAACAGATTGCCCGGGATACGTTGCTTCATGAATTGATCGCGCTGCCGTTCAAGTGTCATGGGTTGTGCGCCCATACGCGCTGGGCTTCGGTTGGGGCGATTTCCGAAGCCAATTGCCATCCGGTTGACAGTCGTACCCTGGATGACGACGATGACGGCCGTGCCGTTATCCATGTATGTCTCAATGGCGATATTGACAACTACCGTCAACTGCTGGCCGACCGGGAAGCGGATGGCTGTCGGCTGCCCGAACTTATAACCACCGACACCAAAATCATTCCATTGCAGATTGCCGCGCATTTGCGCCGTGGATGCGACATCACGGAAGCGTTTCGGCGGGCGGTAAATGATTTCGACGGATCGCATGCCATCTGCATGCAAACCGATCTGGCGCCCGGCAAACTGTTTCTGGCCCAGCGCGGCAGCGGTCAGACACTTTTCGTCGGACTGGCAGCGGATCATTTTATGGCGGTATCTGAAGTGTATGGATTAATTGAAGAAACT
>JGI10211J34971_10005309_pt1 | contig 10081 bp, 12 predicted proteins | sample Etolagsediment_FD_34971 | JGI IMG/M metagenome (IMG submission 34971)
GGCGCGATTACAAGAGATTCACTCGAATTTGCTTGGCCTGCTTCCGGAACCGATGCCGTCGCCACCACCTCGGTAGAGATTTGTGCGGGCGGCTCAAGCGGATGAGACGCGCGATCGGCAGTCGCCACAGCACGTACTTCAGCAGCCGTTGAATCCAGTGCGTCAGCCGCGGCGGCGGCCGGTTCATGGACAACCGATTCGGCTGTAGCGATCGAAACATCGGCATTAGACTCAGACGTAGACAAATCCGCAGCAGAGATCTGCGTCGTGGTCAGCGCAGGAGGCTTGTAAGAAAGAGGAGAAAGCCGCTCTGGGTTTTCGTTGCGCGTAGCAAAGAAAGTCACTGCGGCAATGGCCAAGCCAAGTATGGCCGCAGCCTTGAAAACATCTTGTGTCAGGGTCGAACCAATTGGCGTCAGCGGCGCTTCTTCGAATTGGTTATCTGAGTTCCGGTGTGAATTCTGCGTCACCCGTTCTCCTCCATCGTTATGATGGGCCGACAGGATAACAAAATCGCTGGCGCCCGCAAGCTACAATGAGAGGATGCTTCGGATACGCCACTAATCAGGAAATTTGCATGCCTTTTCGCATTCATCCCCGCCAGTTGATCTTGCCTGCGATTCCACTGGCACTCTGGTTTGGACTACCACATACCTATGAAACAGCACGCGTGATTCACTTTCTTGCGCTGATCTCATGGTATGCCGGTTTGTTTTATCTGCCGCGCTTGTTTGTGTATCACGCCACACATCAAAACCTCGATGCAGTAAGCGACACCCTCAAGACGATGGAATACAAACTGTTCCATTACATCATGACGCCAGCAATGATCTTCACCCTCGCAACGGGCATATGGCTGATGGGCTTTCATGCAGGACCCGCATCACCTTGGCTACCACTCTGGCTGTGGCTAAAGCTCACAGTCCTTACTGGACTGTTTATTTATCACCATCTGTGTGGCCGCATCGTCGCAGAATTTGCACAAAACAAAAATCGACGCAGCCATGTCTGGTATCGCGTTTTTAATGAAGTGCCGACACTTATCTTGATCGCGATTGTGGTGCTGGCGGTCGTACGCCCAGGCGGTGCTTAGTCGCTCTCGGGCTCAGGACTGAAGCGATAACCCTCACCACGAATGGTGTGTAAGTAGCGGGTGTGGCCACGCTGCTCATGGAGATGCTTGCGCAACCGCGTTACACGGATATCGATACTGCGCTCAAACGATTCTTGATTCTCTTCGCTCAGTAGATCCATCAGCTGCGCACGACTCAATACCCGATTCGGATGCTGCGCAAACACACGCAACAAGCGCATTTCCCCAGCGGTCATGTCGACCAGATGATCACCCTCACGCAAAACCCATGCGTCCATATCGAGCGTAAACGGGCCAAAGCAAAATTGCGTATCGCTGGTAACCGCGTCGGCTACCGTGCGGGTACGCCGCAAAATCGCATGAATACGCGCGATCAACTCCTCAGGGTGAAAAGGCTTCACCAGATAATCATCCGCACCGCTCCGCAGCCCACGAATGCGATCTTCATCACGCCCGCGCGCACTCAAGATCATCACTGGGAAGGTTTGTTGCTTCGCGCGCAAATCAGTCAACAATTCAAAGCCGTCCTGATCTGGCAGGGTGAGATCCAACAACAACAAATCGGGTGCTGCATCGACTTCAAGCCGAGCGCTCATCTCACCCGCGGTACCAAAACCAAACGCAGTGAACCCCTTCTGCTCACGCAGATACGCCAAAACCAGTTTACGTAACGGGCCATCATCCTCGAGGACCCAAATCATGATCGGATTCATGCGGCGAATACTTGCATGGAGGGCGGATCGAGGCCAGACCCCGACCGTGAAAAGTCCAGATGCACAAAGGCGCCCGCCGCTTACGCGGTGGACGCCTTTGCCAACTCCGACTCAACACCTCGGTGTTGAGCGTGAAATGGGTCGCGACTGCACACGCGACCGGCCGAACTCAGTGCTTACGACAGAAGCAATGACGACCCGGCACAAGGAACAGCCAAGCGGCTACAACCGCCAAGACTAGCCAGATTTCGAATGTCATAACGTTCTCCTTGAGAAATTTTGTTGCCTTGAGTCTAGGAAAACGATGTTTCTAATTTATTTCTAATATTAGAGTATTCTAATTAATTGGACAAAAAACAGGGGGCTCCGCGAACGAAGCCCCCTGCAAGGCTTGTCTTCATGAAACAAGAAGACGCAGCTGGAGGAGGAAGCCACACACGTGCCCATGCGTGTGACTTCGCGGACGACTCTATCGCCACCGGTTTTCGGATTTATTTCTCAAACGTGAAAAAAAAGCCGCACGGATCACAGGATGGGACCCCCAAAAAAAAACGGCCAGAGCGGCCGTTTTTTTTGGGTCCCAACGGTTGGGATTAACCGCAACCGCCACCGGAAGAAGAACCACAAGTTCCGCAGCCACCGCCGCTGGAGGCCTTGGTGTTCACGAAGCGGAATGCGCCACCGTTGTCACCATCTTCGAATTCAATATGCACGCCATCCAAGGTGCTCAGACATTGCGGATCCACGAAAACATCTAAGCCTGCGGCAGAAATTACAGTATCAGAAGATTCGGCAGAATCGGCGAAGGTCATCCCCCACTGGACGCCGCTACAGCTAGAGCCCGCAACGTAGATGCGCACACCCTTAATTTCCGGATTATCTTGCTTGCCGTTGTTGACCAACTCTGCGAGCTTGCCACGCGCAGCTTCGGTAATGTTGAAGCTGTCTTGAACGGGGCTACCACCAAGGGCATCTTTGATTTGAGCTGCGGCTTCCATCGCATATCTCCTGCTTATTTGTGAATATAGGGCGAGGCTGAGACCACGCCAGAACACATCAGTTCATCGCGTCAGTATAGCGAAGCCCCTCTCAAACTGCCCGCGCCACAGTGGGTATCCCGGCCGAGGTAGCTCGTTCTAGACTGAAATAATGCGCGTTGCGCCCATTTCGCAGCAAAACTGATCCTCGCACCCATCGAAAAACTCGGCAAAACCCCGCTAGAATGCAGGGCTTCGTGCATTTCTGCACCCGCCTCATTGATCACCCACGGATTGCCTGCACATCAGCCCATGCCCAAAACCCCGCAACACACTGAATTTCCAACGCTCGCTTTCATCGGCGGCGGCAATATGGCCTTCAGTTTGATTGGCGGCCTGCGGGCCGATCACGTTGCGGGCGAAGCCATTCGGGTTGCTGAGCCCCGCGCCGAGGCCCGAGCATCGCTGACCCAGAAATTCGGGGTAGCGACCTTTGCGACCGCAGCAGAAGCCGTAACCGGAAGTTCGGTTTGGATTCTGGCAGTCAAACCGCAAGTCCTACCCGAAATTGCCCAGGCCTTGGCCTCCCTTGCCCAAAGCCAGCGACCGCTGATCTTGAGTATCGCTGCCGGGATTCGCAGTGCCGATTTGGAGCGTTGGCTGGGTGGAAATCTTCCGGTCGTACGTACGATGCCGAACACTCCGGCATTACTGCGCAGTGGCGCAACCGGGCTGTATGCCAATGCTCAGGTCAGTCCTGCGCAACGCACGATTGCCGAATCGATTCTGCGCACAGCTGGACTCACACTGTGGGTCGAAGATGAAGCCTTGATGGACGCGGTTACCGCCCTGTCAGGCAGCGGTCCTGCCTATTTCTTCTTGGTCATGGAAGCCATGCAACACGCCGGCGAACAACTTGGCCTGCCCGCCGACAGCGCACGCCTGCTCACCCTGCAAACCGCATTGGGTGCAGCACGCATGGCACTGGAAAGCCCAGATGATCCCGCAACGCTTCGGCAGAAGGTCACTTCGCCAGGCGGCACCACCGAAGCCGCGATACGTAGTCTCCAGCAATCCGGCCTTGAAGCAAACTTTGCGACAGCCTTGCGCGCCGCTGCGCAGCGCGCCAACGAATTAGCCGACCAGTTCGCCAACGACTCCAACCAAAAGCAGGACTAAGTGATGCAACACAGCGGCGCCGCCTTTGCTCTACTGTTCAACATCCTTGTGAGCATCGCGATGTTTGTGTTCTTGTTACGCGCGTTATTGCATGCCACACGCGCAGATTGGCACAACCCAATGACACAAGTGATCTTGCGTCTGACGCGTCCTGTGTTGATGCCACTACATCGTCTACTCCCCCCTGGCCAGCGCATCGACAGCATGAGTTGGTTCTTGCTCTGGGCGCTTGCCTTGCTCCGGCTATCCCTAGATGCAGTGCTCTTGGGTAAGACACTTGCGCCACCGCTTTCGCTGCTGCTCATGAGTTTGGCCTCAGTGATTGACTTGGCGGCTACCTTCTTCTTCTGGACGGTGTTAATTGAGGTCATCCTTAGCTGGGTTGCGCCCCGTCACGCACATCCGGGCATTCGCTTAATCAGCCAACTCAATGCACCACTGCTGCGCCCGCTGCAACGACGTTTGCCCACGCTCGGAAATTTTGACCTCAGCCCGATGGTGTTGATGCTGTTATTGATCATTCTGCCAGCCTTAGTGCAAGGCATGCTGCTGGACCTTGCTCAGCTCGCCAATTGATCACTACACTGTCGCGATGCCCAGCCAACTCCCCGACGACTCTGTCGGCCTCGTCACTCCTCAGACTCTGCACTTCGCGGCACCGCTGACGCTGGAGAGTGGCTCGGTCCTGCCAAAGTACGATCTTGTGATCGAGACGTATGGGACACTCAACACCAACAAAGACAATGCGGTCTTGATCTGCCATGCCCTTTCCGGGAACCACCATGCGGCCGGCTATAACAGCATGGATGATCGCAAGCCAGGCTGGTGGGATACCAGCATTGGCCCTGGCAAAGCCATCGACACCAATCGTTTCTTTGTCGTTTGTCTCAACAACCTTGGTGGCTGTGATGGCTCCACCGGCCCGACCACTCCACATCCCGAAACCGGCAAACCCTATGGACCCGATTTCCCGATCGTGACAGTCAAAGACTGGGTCGAGAGCCAAGCACGGCTTGCCGACCATCTCGGTATTCAACAATGGGCCGCGGTAGTGGGTGGTAGCTTGGGTGGTATGCAGGTTTTGCAATGGAGCATCGCCCATCCCGATCGTATCCGGAATGCTGTGGTCATTGCCGCTGCACCCCGCCTGACCGCACAAAACATTGCCTTCAATGAAGTCGCCCGCCAAGCGATCACCAACGACCCAAACTTCCATGGTGGTCGCTACCTCGAACAAGGCGCGGTCCCGGAGCATGGCCTACGCCTCGCGCGGATGCTGGGACACATCACCTATTTGTCGGACGAATCGATGGGCGCCAAGTTCGGGCGTGAGCTGCGCGAAGGCAAACTGCAGTTCAATTACGACATCGAATTTCAAGTCGAAAGCTACTTGCGCTACCAAGGCGCAAGCTTTGTGGGCCGCTTTGATGCCAACACCTATCTGTTAATGACCAAAGCGCTCGACTACTTTGATCCTGCACGCGAACATGGCGATGACCTCAGTGCCGCGATGCGCACAGCCAAGGCGAAATTCTTTGTCGCATCCTTTTCGAGTGACTGGCGTTTTTCACCCAGCCGCTCGCGCGAAATCGTACGCGCACTGTTGGACAACGACCTTGAGACCAGCTACGTCGAGATTGAATCTCCGCACGGGCACGATGCCTTCTTAATGCCGGGCACCTATTACCAAAGCGCATTCCAAAACTATATGCAGCGCGTGGCACAGGAGTGCGCTGCATGAGCAGCGGTTGCGACGACATGCGTGCCGATCAACAAATCTTGATTGACTGGATCAAGCCTGGCTCGCGCGTGCTCGATCTCGGCTGCGGCGATGGCGCCTTACTCCACTGCCTGATGCAACAGAAAGATGTCAGCGGCTACGGCATTGATTATGAAGACGAACGCATCCTCGCCAGCATGGCTCGCGGCGTGCCCGTGATTCAGGCCGACATCGAACGCGGCCTCTCTGAATACTTCGATGATGATTCGTTTGATTACGTCATCATGAGCCAGACGCTGCAAGCACTCAGCCGTCCTGATCAGACCTTACTTGAAATGGTTCGCGTTGGACGTCAGGCCATCGTCACTTTCCCCAACTTTGGCAATCTCGATAACCGCGCCCAGCTTTTATTCAAAGGCCAGATGCCGGTCACCGAAAGCCTACCGAATGAGTGGTACAACACCCCCAACATCCATCTATGCACAGTGCGCGACTTTGAAAAGCTCTGTCGCAAGCTCGGCCTGCGTGTACTCGAATCGGCCGTTTTGAATGAGCGCCTACACCGCAATCTCGCGTCCCGCCTCGCTCCCAACCTATTCGGCGAGGTTGCACTGTTTCGGGTCGAGCGTCTGACTCGTTAAGTATTTCAGCCTTCACTTAAGCTGCGATCGGCGCTTGACCCCTGTCTTTTGCCCCTGATAATGGGGGGACACGCTCACATACGATGAGCGGCAAAACAACACCCCAGCCGGTTTGATCCGGCAAACCAAAGGAGTCCCCCATGCAGAACCGCGCCCGTATAGCCTCGTTCCTGCAAGCTTGCGTTCTACTCGCTGGCTTCAGCTTGTTGCCGACGACCGCCCAGGCCGAGAAGGCCGTCGACATCGGTAACTATGTGGTGCACTACAATGCCTTCCGCGCCGACACACTGCCTGCCGATGTAGCACGCAACTACGGTATTCCGCGCAGTCGCAATCGCGCCATGATCAACATCGCTGTGGTGCGCAAAGACGGTGGCACCGGCACACCAGTTGAAGCCTATGTGCGCGGTTCAGCAACCAACCTGAACAACCAGCTGACTGTATTGGTCCCGCGCGAAATTAAAGAACCGGGTGCGGTCTATTACATCGACCACTTCCGCGTGCACAACGGTGAAACCCTGCGCTTTAGCTTAGAGATTGCACCAGAGCATGGCTCTGCCAGCCACAGCGTGCAGTTTGAGCAACAGTTCTATACCCGCTAAACCTGCAGCGCTCCCACATTGAAAAAGCCGGGCGCTGCCCGGCTTTTTCATGCGCACGCTTTCAGCAACATCGACAGCGTCAGATCACGCGCTCATTGCCGCCATCAATCGGAATCTGTGCGCCCGTGGTGCGCGCAAACAAAGGGCTACATAAGGCCACAGCCAAATTCGCAACCTCCGCACTCTTCACTTCGGTTTGCAGCACATTGCGCCGCTTATACGCATTCACGCTCATGCCGTAATGGGCGGCACGCGCTTCCAACACTCCACCCTCCCAGATGGCCGTGTCGTAGACGGCATCAGGATGCAAGGCATTGATTCGAATCCCATCCTCGGCCCACTCCAACGCCGCCACGCGCATCAATTGGATCAGTGCGGCCTTCGAGGCAGAATACGCCGCTGCACCCGGACCGGGCGCGGGCACATTGCGCGAGCCCATCACCACAACCCGTCCACCCCGTGGCGAGCGCTTAAGTAGAGGATGGGTCATGCGTAGCAAGGCGAGGTTGGCATCCAAGTTGACACGCATCACTTGCGACCAGACTTCGTCCTCCAATTCCGCAATGCGCTTACTTGCGGGAAATAGTCCTGCGTTCAACACCACCATATCCAGCCCACCAAACTGAGCGACCCCGCGTGCCATGGCTTCCTGCATGGCGATACGGTCAGTCACATCGACCCGCAAGGCACAGACAGAAACCGAAGCCAATTCTTCCACGGACGCATCGCGATCCAACGCAATCACAGCGGCACCGGCGTTTGCATAGGCCATGACACAGGCACGGCCAATCCCAGATGCTGCACCGGTGATCAAAACAACCTCGCCCTGCAACGCAGGCGGCGTGCCGCCCTTACGCAGCTTGGCCTGCTCTAGATCCCAATACTCCATATCAAACAGGTCACACTCGGGCAACGCGCGCCACCCTCCCAATTGCTCCGCACGTTGCATGCATTGCAGCGTGTGTTGATAGATGTCAGCAACGATCTGCGCATCTTTGGCGCTACGGCCTGCCGTGAGCAGACCCCACGCCGCATCCAACAGAACCCGTGGCGCTGGGTCCAGCATCGTTTTGGGCTCTTTTGCCTGCGGTGCGTGCGCATCAAAGTAGGCCTGGTAACGCGCCACAAACGGCGCAACGGCGCGCTCGCCGCGCATTACCAAGGGCCAAGGTTTGGTGCGAATCACGTGATCGGGTGTCACCGGACCGCGTCCCGCGATTTCTGCGGCATCCGATTGTTGCGCAAACTGTAGGCCGCGCGAGTCGCAGGATTGCCGCAGGATCATCGGCGCACCCGCTACATCACTCAGCTGACGACGAAGCTCAGCAAAGACAATCGAATCCGGCAACGCCGGTGTGTTTTCCGCCGCAGGCAATGCCCATGCATTTTGGTTTTGAAGGTACGCTTCGGCGCGCGCGACCAATGCAATCATCCGTACATAAGACTCTTCCGCAGTTTCCGCGAACGAAAAGATCCCATGCTGCAACAACACCATGCCTTGAGTTCCAGCATGCGCTTCACGCGAAAATTGATCGGCAACCACGCGCGCTAAATCAAAACCTGGCATTACATAAGGCACGACCACCACGTCATCGCCATAACACGCACGAATGTGTGCCTCGCCCTTAGGTGTATTACTGAGCGTAACGACCGCATCTGCATGGGTGTGATCAACGAAGCGGTGAGGTAAAACGGCATGCAAAATCGTTTCCACTGACGGCGTAGGCGCGTCTGCACGCAACATCTCGGCCTTCAATGCATTAACCATATCTGGATCAGACAAGTTCGGAAGTTGTGCCAAACGCTTGACCGGATCTAGACGCACTGCTGGAAAACCCTCGGCTTCAATGGTGGCGAGATCCCAGCCACTGCCTTTCACATACAGGCGCCATTCAGGCTCACCAAAACGGTTGGCTTCTTCGATTTTTACCGAACAATTGCCGCCGCCATGTAGCACCAACTCATCATCTTCTCCCAAGAGTCGTGCGCTATACACACGCTGTGCAAGCGCATCTTGATGTTGCGCAGCATCTTGCGCATTCCAACGATTCTTCATTGATCCCTTTCCTTAACCCCAATACAGCCAGGCCTGATACAGACCTAGCGCAAACACCAAAGCGCCCGCCATACGCCGAACCCAAGCATTCTGCAGTCCCATACGCAGGCGTCCTTGCAAACGCTGCGCAAGCCAGCCCAACAACAAGAGATTAGGCAAAGTGCCCAGCCCAAACGCCAACATCAGGCTTGCGCCTTGTTGCGGCGAGCCGCTACTGAGTGACCACACCAACACGCTATAGACCAAACCACAAGGCAACCAGCCCCACAATAAACCAGCCATATAGGCCTTAGGCAGACTTCGTAACGGCAGCCAAGGTCGCGCCAAAGGTTCAAGCCGGCGCCACAAGCGCGCACCGAGCGCCTCAAGATAACGTAATCCACGCCACAGATCGGAAAGCCAAAGCCCCATCGCCAACAGCAACAACACAGCCAAACCTTGCAACATCTCAGCAACCGGCAAGAACGATTGGCTGCGCAAGAGTAGCCAGCCAACGCCGCCCGCCAGCGCGCCCGCCAGCGCATAACTGGAAATCCGCCCGAGGTTGTAGGCCAGCAGAAAACCACGCATCTGCTGGGCCGACGAAGGCGCCGTAGAAAAACTCAACGCGGTCACGACACCACCACACATCCCTGCACAGTGCACAGCACCCAAAAACCCAACGAGAAACGCCGAAAGTAGCGAGAGCTCCTGGATCAACGCAAACGCTCCGTTCGCATCAGTAACGCAATCAAGATCACCGCTGGAAGCCCCAAAGTGGCTGCATAAATAAAGAACCAGCTGTACCCAACGGCATCGACCACAACTCCAGAAAAACCACCGACAAACTTAGGCAGCAATAACATCATCGAACTGAACAATGCATACTGCGTGGCCGTATAGAGCCGGTTGGTTAAGCTCGAAAGGTACGCAATAAAGACAGTGCCCGCCATTCCACCAGCAAGATTATCCGCACCGATCACCAACATCAGCCAGACCAGCAAAGGTTGCTGCGTTGCCAACCATGCAAACAATAGATTTGTCGCAATCACAATCCATGCGCCGACCATGAGCATGCGCATTACTCCGTATCGAACCACTAAAACACCGCCCACGAGTGC
>JGI10211J34971_10005310_pt1 | contig 10076 bp, 5 predicted proteins | sample Etolagsediment_FD_34971 | JGI IMG/M metagenome (IMG submission 34971)
GGATCAGTCCGGCGATCTGCTCGATGGCTTTGCTGCTCCAGCCGTAGGAACCCACGATGGCAGCGTACTTCAGTTTCGGCTTCAGGAGATTGGCGAGGTGCGCCGCGTAGTAGACCGCCGGATGCGGACCGACGTGCACGGTCGGCGTGCCGACGATCAGCGTGGCGGCATCGACCAGGGCAATGGCGAGCTTGCCGATGTCGGTCACGGCCAGATCGAAGGCGTGAACGGTGACCCCCTGCCGCGCGAGCGCGTCGATGAGATGTTTGACCATCCGCTCCGTGCTCCCGTGCATGCTGATATAGGGGAGGACCACCTCGTTCTTCATGGTCGGCGACACCCAGTCCCGGTAGGCGTCAAGGATGAAACCGGGATCATCATAGACCGGCCCGTGACTCGGGGCGATCACATCAAAAGGACAGTCGGCGATCTTGTCCAGGTTCCGCTGAATGACCGTGCGGAACGGCATCATGATCTCGGCGTAGTAGCGCTTGGCGGCCTCGTAGACACGGGCCTTGTCGGTCACGTACAGGTCGGTCGTCGCGACGTGCGACCCGAAAAAGTCGCAACTGAACAAGCACCTATCTTCCGGCACGTATGTCACCATGGTCTCCGGCCAGTGAACCCATGGCGTGTAGACGAACTGCAGCGTCTTGTTGCCCAGCGAGATGCTCTCACCGTCCTCAACGACCCGGACGCGATCGGCCGCCACCCCCAGGTGGGTGGTCAGCAGGTCTTCGGCCTTCTTGCTGCACAGCAACCTGGCCTCCGGGTAGCGCGCCAGCACGTCCGGGATGGTGCCGGAATGGTCCTGTTCCGAGTGGTGAGAAACCACGTAGTCGATGCGTTCCACTCCCTGGAGTTGCTCGAGCAGCTCGTCCCGCAGCTCCGGGTCCGTACTGTCCAGCAGCGCCGTTCCCTCGGAGCCCCGGATCAGATACGCGTTGTAGCTCGTGCCGTCCGGCAGCGGGATCAGTGAATCGAACAGCCGACGTTCCCAGTGAACTGTGGCGATGACTTCGATGCCTTTACGGATTTCGCGTGCGTGCATGATGATCTCCTTTTGGTTTGCTGACGGATCGTCCTTCACCTGGTACCCTCCGCTTCCATGGCCTCAGCCAGGGGGAACAAGATGTTGTTCTCCAAGTGGATGTGCTCGTGGAGGTCTGCTTCCATCTCGCGCAGCCCGTCGAACAGGGCGCGGAACGTGGGGCAGGCGTCTCCCGGCAGAGCGTAGTCAGCTGTCACTGCGCGCATACGCGCCAGTGCCTCACCGGCATTCTCGTGTTCCGTCACCATCTGCCGGATCGGGTTTTGCACCGTTCCGCAGTGCATCGGCGGAACGCGCCCTGTCTTTCCCACGCTGGCCTCCATCTGCCGGATGTAAGGGAACAGGATCTGCTCCTCCTTCATCAGGTGCATCTCGATCTCCGACCGCAGCGCCCTGAAGGTCGTCTGGAGCGCCGTGAGCATGTCACCGTGCCGGGGACCATGCGCTTCCAGAGCCTTGGCGAACAGATCGCCCAGGCGAGGCAGTGCCTGCTTCATGTAGACATGGTGAGTGGCCTCGATGTGCTCCACCAAGTCGGTGGGGGTGGCTTCCTGCCAGTCCCGTTCCGGGGCGCTCTCAGGCTGGTCTGCGTCCGCCACAGCCTGTTCGACGGCCTTGACGACATCTGCCAGGTCAAGCCCGGCCTCCGCGACGGCCTCCGTCAGCTTGCTGCCTCCGCCGCAGCAGTAGTCGATGCCGAGGGACTCGAGCACCTTCCGGGTCTCGGGGTGGACGACGACCAAGTCACGAACGGTGGTTGTCTTGTCTATTGTGATTGTCATGATCTGTATCTCCTCTTGGTGTGTCACTCCGCTGTCACTCCCCGCATGAAAACCGGCCATGCCGCCTCCACGTGTGCCTTCGGGCTGAACTCGCCCCCGGAGAGCCGGTAGAGCATGGCGGCCGGGAGGACCAGCCCGATGAACATCACAGCGGCTGTGCGGGGAGGGATTTCATTCCGGATCATACCATCTTGCTGTCCCTGCTCGACGATCCGCGCGATCTGCTGCAGGTAGGCACACATGGTCTCGTGCAGCCCGGACCAACGCTCAGCGTGGTCGGCCTGGGAGAAGTGGGCGAACACGACGTGGGGGAAGGCCGGGTTCTCAACCAGCATGGTCATGTGACGAACCAGCAACGACCGCAGACGGTCCAGAGCGTTTGGTGTCTCAGCCCGTACGGCCTCCACGTTGGCCAGCATTCGCGAGCGCAGAAGGTCCAGGACCGCGTCCAGAACGGCCTCTTTCCCCTTGTAGTGCCGGTAGACCGCCGAGGGCACAATCCCCACCCGCTCCGCGACGCCCGCGACGCTCAGGGCGGTGAGCCCTCCCGCAGCGATCATATCCATGGCGGCTTCGGCGATCTGTTCCTGGCGGACGTCTGTGTTGGTCTTTGCTGCACGCATCAGGGCACCGTAGTCCTTGTTATTCTGAATAGTGATTCACTATTCACAATATAGAAGAAGAATCTCCATCCATCAAATGCGCCCGATCATTTTCCTGCAGCGACCACGGCGTACTTGCCGCACCTCCTCCCTTCTCCTCCGGTTCCTGTCAGCGTTCCCAGTCCTGACGCGTGTCGCCACGGAAAAGCTCGGCGTCGCCGACTTTCACGTAGGATGCGCCGAGGACAAACGCTGACACAACCTTGCCTTCAGACACGTCCAGGTAGAGCTGCCGGGCGTCGGTCTCAAGTCCCGACAGTGCGATCGGTTCACCGAGGGTGTTGAGCACGATCCACTCGGTGTTCTCCTGTTCGGGACCGATACGCCAGACGCTCTGTGTGTCCGTCTCGACCACGACCTCCACCCGGTTGGCCAGGTACTGGCCGTAAAGCTCCTCCTGCGACATGGCGCCCGGTGCATTGCTCCGCACCGTCCTGCGATCCGGCAACGCGGGCGCCAACAGGTGTGTGAAGACGTACGGTTGGTCGGGCTGGACGATCCCCTGCCATGTGTACTGCAGCGTGTACGGCATGGTAAGGCGGCGGACGTCATGTGTGTCGTCGGCGATCAGAAGCTGACGGCCCGGGCGAGACGCGTGGTACACCAGCAAGTCCATCTGGGCGTGGTTCAGGGCAATGTCGTTGCTGTAGGGGGCGCTGAAGAAAGTGTTGGCCCAGTGGTCCCCGAGTTGGGGACCGATGTTCTGTGTCCGCCAGTTGGGGCCGATCCGGGCCAGGAACCGCGCGCGGAATGTCGCGGTGTCGCGGATCACACAGAACCGGTTCTTGACGAACAGGAACTCGCGGCGATGCGACATGGGGAATCCGCCGTAGTCGTTTACCTCCACGCGTGCGAAGGTCGCACGCTTGCGGTCTTCGCACACCGGCACGGTCACGTCCATGTAATAGGCGTCGCGGGTGTGTGGGTTGTCGTTACCCACCAAGGGCGCCGTGCCGGACAGGTCGGTGACCTCGAACATGTTCATCCAGTCGGTCACGGACTTGCTGTTCATCCCGTGCGTGAAGACCGAGTTGTGCCGCACAAAGCCGACGATCCCTGTCGGGTTCATGGGTTCATGTCGCGGGAACAGATCCACCAGCATGTACATGTCGCCCGGATTCCAACCGCTGCGCAGGCACAGCTTGAACGGCAGGACGTTGTCCGTACACAGCAGACCGCAGCAGATCTGCGCCTTCAATGGGTCGGGGTCCAGATCCTCCAGGTAATGAACGGCGCCCTCTTTGCCCTTCACACGGAGCGTCTCTTTGTGATGTAGAACGACGCTGCCGGCGTCGGGTTGTACGGGCTTCACGTCGTCATCGGCCAGGAAGTAGGCCAGCGCGACGCCGAGTTGTCCAAAGTGATCCAACATGTGATGCGACCGATTTGGCGCCTGCTGGTACAACAGGTAGTCGAACATGCGGTGCGCGACAAAACGGTACCGGCCGTCACCCGTGTATGCAGCCACCGCTTCGAGCGCCATGAGGCGCTCCCCCGCGGCAGCGTTCCATCCGGACGACGGTCCGAACGGCGCGACGGCGCCGTCAGGTGTAGTCATGTGAATCTGCCGTTCCCAGAAAGCCCGCATTGCCGGGTCGGTAAAAACCTCCCCGTGATTCAGCAGGTGGGCCCCGAGAATCATGGGAAACGCCTGTCCGTAGAAATACCCCGTGTCGTTGATCGGCGTGTCGCGGAACCGCCACCAATCGTTCCACTGCAGCTCCGCGTACCGACGCCACTCCGCGGCTTCGGGGATGTCGGGGTACATGGTCACTGCCAACAGCTTCATTATCGCTTCACCGGTGGACCGGTGCATTGGCCCGCGCCAGAAAGTCGGCTCCGTTCCCCACACGTGAACCGTCCGACAGAGGAAGAGGAAGACCTCCCGGAACCACACTTCATCGTCTGCGCTCCAGTCGTCGTGCGCCTGGAAGACGCGCCTGAACATGCACAACAGCGTCGGGTCGTGCATGTACTTCGAGTGCCACTTCTTCTCCTGCACCTGCTTGCGGATCGCGGCCTCGTAGAATGCCAGTGTCTTCTTGATGCCGGCCCCGAGTTCCGCATCGCCGGTCGCGTCGTAATGCACGAGCGCGGGGAACGCATGGCGCACACCGTACTGCCCCCGATCCGGGCCCGTACGGATCGACTTCGGCCCGTACGTGCTGTCCTCATAGATGTAGTCCACGTACGACTGCCGGCTGACCGGCCCGGGCCGGCGCGTCATCCGGTCGGCCCGCTTCTGGGGATCGTAGCGCATCGGGTCGACCATGAACCGGGTCGGCGGCCCGACGAGTCCGGGGCCGGCATCCGCGGCGTCAGCTCTCGTGACTGCGAACTCCGCAGCCGAACACACGTGTGCGGCAAGCGCCGTCATGACCAGCAGTTTGCTCTGATTACCCACAATGCCTTCTCCCATTCACGGCCCGAACGCCGGCCGCAGCACGTAGTCGCCACTCCCGGCGTCCGCGGGGATTGCAAGTGTTCCCGACAGCTCGTAGCGTTTGCCGGGCGCCAGGGCCCGACGACAATCGACACGCCACGTGCCGCCGGCCTCGGACTTCGCGACGACGTCGAGGCCGAGCAGTCGGACCTCCCGCCGCGCAACGTCGATCGTGCCGCAGAAGTCGAGGCGACTGCCCGGTCTCACACTCTTGCAGCCGGCCACCAGGTCCGCGCCGTACCCGTCTGGACACAGCAATCGGATCTGCGCCAGTTGACGCGGGCCGAACCCGCGTGTCGGGATGCCGTACTGATCGAACCGCAGATCAGCCGGTTTGCCCGGATCGATGTCGGAGAAGATGAGCATGAACGGGATGCGGTCGCCGGTCGCCGGCCTGAAACCCAGTGCGGTAAACGGCAGGGACGCCTCGACCACATACCCCGTGTCCGTCTTTGCAGCGATGTAGGTACAGCCGTCTGGCAGGGGGCGGGAGTCGGCCCCGGCAGAATAGTAACTCAAACCCAGGTGCACGTCGTCCGGTACCTTTGCCACGGCTCGCGGGCCCTGCGTCAGCCAGTCGGGTGGCCGAAACCGGACCACGACACTGTCGTGTGCCCACGGCGATCCCCAGCGCTTCTGCCCTGTCGTCTCGGCCAGTTCGTCATCCGTGACGCGCGCCGCCAGGTAGAGGCATTCGTCGTCCCACTGCAGTTGGGCAACAGCGCTCAGATCATCATCGCCCTGCGGCCCCGGCGCCTCCCAGCCCAGGCGGTCGTCACGAATCGTGCGCGTGGTTGCGGAGACCGCCGGCCGGGCGAAGGTCCACTCGTTCAGCTCGCCGTCCACGACCGGCGTGCCCGGTAGAACGGGAACGACCCACGTCAGGTCGCCCGATTCGGCAACGGTGCAGACGGAGTCCTGTGCTCGCATGGCGTCTTGTCCGAAGACAAACAAGATCGTCAGCAAACTGGCGATTCTCCGACAGTAGTGTCGCATCATTCCTCCCGTGACGGGTCACAGTTCCAGTCCGCCGTTCAGCAGATCATCGATGTCGCCATCACCCTCCAGCACACTGTCGAGGATGTCGCCGTCGTCATCCAGCCCCATGCCAAGGGCGGGCGCTTCGGGCGGATGGGTCACTTGAATGAGTTCGATCGTCTCCCTGGCTCGCGCTCGCAGATCGGCGTTGAGGGAGTAACCCAGGAGCTTCCGCAAGGCTTTCTCCGCCTGCTGCCAGTGCGAGCCGTGGATCGATCCGGCAACTTCGACGACCGCAGACTCTGCGGCGTCGCTCACGGCAGGATCGTTTACGTATCGTCCGGCGGTCTCCAGTGCAGACGGGTCGGGCACGCGGCCCAGATCGAGCAGTATCTGCTTCTTGACGACATCGTCGTCCGTCACACCCAGCGCCATGTCGAGTCGTTTCAGGCGGGTTGCGATGTCCGCAGTCTCATCGCGCCGGGCCAGGTCGAGGTATCCGGTCAGGGCAAGAGTCTTCTCGTCCGTGCCGCGCGCGTTCTTCGCGAGGTCGAGCAACACCGGCATGGCGTGCGATGTCCGCCAGCGGCCCAGCGCCCGGATCGCCGCGGAACGAGTCGCCGCGTCCGGATCGGACAGATGCGTCCGCACCAGATCGAGCGCCCGCGTGCCCCCCGCGACCCCGAGCACTTGGAGGAGGCAACGGCGCACTGCGTCCGGTGCGCCTGGCAGCAGACGGTCTACGGTGTCCGCGACAGGAGCACCATCGCGGAGTCGCGAGCACGCCTCAAGGGCTGCGTCGGTCGCGGCTTTCCTCTCGGCCTCGGCTGGTGTACCTACCACCAGGTCGAGCAGGTCCGCGACATGGTCGGCCCCGGCCAGTTGTCCGAGCGCCCCGATCGCTGCAAGGCGGACGGCTGTGTCGCTGTCGCGTGCAGCGCGCTGGACAGCCGCCACCTCGGCCGTTGCCTGACGCTTAGCCAAGAGCTCGAGCAGCGTCACTCGGGTCCTGGGAGCGTTATCCGGAATGGCTGCCGCGATTGCACGCGAAATGCCGTCGCCCGGGGTCGTCGCCAAGGCTCGCAGCGCGGCTTCCCGTTCGCCTTTCTCGCCCTTTGTCAAGAAACCCAGGAGCGCGGGTAACGCCTTGCCCCGCCCCAGCCTGGCGACGGCCTCGATGGCGGCAGCACGGATGGCCACGTCCGGGTCGTCGAGCGAGTCAAGCGCGGCCGGGAACGCGGGATACCACGTGTGCTCGGCCAGCAACCGCAGCAGTTCGAGGCGACGGACCGGGCTGGCCTGGCGGAGTTCGGCCACCCATGCGTCGGCGTCCGATCCCAGAGACCGGAGCAGGCGAGAGGCTTCGCGCGCACGACGGACCCAACACGATCCGCAGCAGCAATTCTCACGACCGCATGTTCCGTCCACGTCGTTACCGACGTCGCCGAGACACTCCGTGACAAGTTGCGACATCCGCACGCAGCCCGGGTCGTCCGTGTTTTCCCAGGCCGGCTCGATCTGCCCCCAGCCGCCGGCTGCGAGGGCCAACGGCGCTTTCAGAATCCGGCTCTCCGACGGCATGGCCTGGTTGATCAGCGCACCGATCGGTTGGTTTGCGATTTCCGCACCGAACGTCTCTCGGAGATGTGCTCGCAGCTTGCGTTCAGCGTCAGCCGATAGCGAGCGCGATTCGGCGCGGTTGTGCGAGTAGTCGCCGTAGCACTGCGCGTTCAGGTCGAGCCAGTCGACAATGCGCTGGAAGCTTCCACGGTCGAGTCCGACCCGCTCCTTGTGCTTGCCCAGCAGCAACGCCGGGATCTTGCTCCCGTGGGCGAAGTAGTCTCTGGGCGTACTGGCAGCGGTCTCCCGGTTGCGCTGGGCGACCTTGATACGGTCGCCGGCAGTCAACGATGCGTAAGCAGCGTTGCCCGGCGACCCATCCGCCGGCGTGTTCAGCAGGGAGATTCGGCCCGGCTCTTCGCCCAGGCCGTGGCACCGGATGCAGTAGCGGTCGAGGACGGGCTGGACGGTGCGCATGAAGCTGAACCCTCCTTCGTACCGCGGCCCGGCCGGCGGCTCGAGCTCATGAACCGTCTGCGCTGTCGGCAACGTCCGGGCCGGAGCACCGTCGCGCGGTTCGTGGCACCCTACGCAACTCATCACCTCGCCGCTCTGCAGATAGACCTGGCTCCGCATGGTCATCACGGCCATCCCGTTCTCGTCCAGAATCTGGAGTTGGAGGGGCACGCCCGCTGGGGCGCGAAAGGCGACCGATCCGTCGTCGTTGACCGGCACGGTGCCGAGGATGCCTTTGGTAATTTCGTTCGCCGCGCAACTCCGCGCCGGGACCCGTGCCGTGGGCTGACTCAGGATGCGGTTGACGCGTACGCGTTTGATCGTGCCGCGTTCGATTGGCTCGGTGCATTCGTAGACGTCCTGGATGAAGAACACGCCCGAGTCGTCGACTGTCTTCGTGCTGAGCATCGACGGGACGTAGCGCGGCTCAGGACGGGCAGCAACCGGGAACGGTGAGAAGCAGGACATCTCCGGATCGCGATACAACAACTCGCGCCCGCCCAGCGTGTCGACCAGGTAGATGCCGTATGCGTTGGTGCGTTGCACCCCTCCCTGCCCCACCAGCCGATCGGGGCAGAACGCCGTCAGGTAGAGCTCTTCACTCAACGGGAACGGCGTGGCGTAGCACCCCGTCGGCCAGCCTTCCGTCTCCGGGAAGGCGGCTTCGGGCGTGATACGGGTGACAGGCTCCAGACCGTCTTGCCCGATGTAGGGATCGACTACCATGATGGAACCCGCTGTATACGAGTGGTGCCCCATGGCCGTGCACACGACCTTGTGCGATCCCGGGATCGGGCGTGCTTCCGCCTGCATGCAGGGGTTTCGCGTGTAGTTCCCGTAGAAATGCGCCGTGGCACTGCCGTCCTGACGCGTTGTCCACAGGCTCTGGAAGACCGTATCGTGACGATTGATGTAATCCCAGCGTGTGTAGATGAGCCGGCCGTCATGGAGCACCGCGGGGTCCCACTCGTTCGCTTCGCCGAACGAGATGGCGTGGATGTCCGAGCCGTCGCCGCGTGCGCGGTACAACACGTATGACGGCGTGTACCGTCCGCCGTGGCAACGTCCGAATCCCTGGTTCCGCGTCGAGATGAACACAAAATCGCCGCCCGGCAGATAGCACGGGTCAAAGTCCTCGATGAGCACCGTCGCGCGACCCTCCCACCCCTCCATCGGATCGGTCGGTGTCCCCGTCAACTGACGGACAGCAGAGCCGTCGAGAGCCGCTTCGTAGATGAAGAACCTGCGCAGATTGCGGTCCTCCACCGTGTGATCACAGAACGAGAAGATCACCCGTTCCGCGTCGTACGACAGCTCCGGATGCAGAACGGCACCGGTCGGTAGCTTGCCAGTGAGGATCTGGCGTTCTTCCGCCTCCGATCGCCACGACGAGAGCTCCACCAGCCCCGGTCCCGGTTGACTGTGCCGGCCGAGGTACTGGTCGCACTGGTGGCTGTACAGCGTGGGTGCACGCTTGTTGACGAGCATTCGATCGAAGGCCAGCAGCGGATGCCGCAAGATGACACGGCGCCGCAGCCAGCGTACCTGCAGGTAGAATCGCCGGAGATCCTCTTCCGTCACCAGCCTCTCGCTCGGCCTGCTTGCTCTCAGCGCCGCGAGTTCGGTTGCGAACTCCGCAACGGGGCCCGTTTGTCCGACGAATGCCAGCGTGCGTTCTGTCAGGTCGAGTGCCTGTCCGACGACGTTGAACGGCGCCACGTTCTGTTCGCTCGTGGCAATCCGGTACTGCCTGAGCCAATCCTCCTCGACCTGCGTACGCCACGCGGCGCTTTCCGCATGGACGCGAACAAGGAGGAGGAACAGCAGGGGGATCGCAGTCTTTCTCATCGGGCGCAGGTCCATGTCGTCGCATGCGGTTGAGGAAAGCCGGGCAGACGCTTTAAGATACTACGGATTGGCCGTCGCGAGAGACGGCGCAACGGATGGCCAAACGCTTCCACGGATCTATAGTCAACGGTCCATCGTACTAAGGCAGCTAGCATTATTAACTTGAACATTTCGGCTTGTTGGCGGATTGTCTGATGCTATCTTGAGGGTATGGACACTTTGGTTGGACTCCAGCG
>JGI10211J34971_10005311_pt1 | contig 10075 bp, 10 predicted proteins | sample Etolagsediment_FD_34971 | JGI IMG/M metagenome (IMG submission 34971)
GAAAAATGTGAGGAAGTAGAACCAAGTTGATATTGCTTTATTTTCAACTAATGCGAATAATAGGAAGGAGAATAGCACTGAACATCCGAGTATCCACATAACAACGGATTCTTTAGATTTAGTGATTGACCACATATCATAACTTGTTGTTGATGTGTAAATGAAGAAGATGATGTATGCAATTAATTTCCGAGTTGTTTGATCTGAGGAGATATATAAAAATCCTAGGAGAATAAAACTAATAATCATATAAAGTGATTGCCAGATGTATTTTAGAATATCCATTAATAATAATGATGAAAATTATAATTTCATAATGATAATGATAATGAAATTATTTTTGCAAATAATATATATAAAGATAACTTTACATAAAGGATTATAATAATGCCCACCGTAAAGAAAGTTGTAAAGAAATCTAGCAAAGGAACCTCGCAGAAATCTGGATCTAAGAAGAAAGTCAGCAAGAAGAGTACAACCCCTGCAGCTGAGCCTGTAGCTGAGCCCGTAGCAGCACCAGTTGTTGAAACAGTGACTGAAACACCTGAGGTAGTAGAGCCAGTAGTAGAGAAGGCTGCTGAGCCAACTCTTTCTGAGTCTTTTGATGTTCTTCTCACTGCATTTAGTGAAATGACTAAGACTCTTCGTACTCTTACTCAGGAGTTTAAGAGATATCACACTGCAGTAAATCGTCGTGTAAGTGCTCTTGAGCGTTCTTCTCGCACTAAGACCAGTTCTAGCAATGCTAATAACACTCCTCATACTGTAGATAGCCAGCTTGCTACTTTCCTTGGTGTTGAAGATGGTGCCCAGATGACTCCACGTGAGGTATTCTCTCGCTTTACTGCGTATTTCAAGGAGCACAGTCTTCATGGAACTGAGAACAAGAACCATCTTACTCTTGATGAGACTCTTCAGGGTCTCTTTTCTCCTGCTGAAAATGCAGTAGTTACCGTACGTAATTACCGTAAGTATGTAACTCCTCATCTTACAGCTTAAATTCACACAAATAAAACCATAAACAAATAAGAATACAAAAATAATTTATTAAATTTAATAAATTATTTTATTTTATAAATTATTTTTTGGAGTTAAAGAAATCAGAAATCTTTTTTTCTTTTGATAATTGAAGTTCTGATTTTTTATTTTCCATAATTTTTTTTATTGTTTGAATATAATCATTTTCAAGATATTTAATGTATGCTTTACTTATTTTGATTTCATTATCTTTAAGATAACATAGGATCTTCTTTATCACAGGGAATGAAAATTTCGGAATATAAGATTCATCTACAAGATTTTCTTCACCACAATGTTTAAATAATTCCCTGATTTTAACATAATTAAAATTATCAGGTACTGTATGTTTTGTATTCTCAATAATTCCTTCAATATTCTCAAATTTTTTAATATATTCATATGCTTTCTTAGGTCCAATTCCACGAATTGTATTTCTATGATAATCTGATCCAAGTAAAATACATAGATCAATAAATTGGTCATAAGTTAAACCCAATTCATGTAAAGCGACCCTTAAATCAGTTTGAGTTACTGTATTATTTGTTGGACTAAAATCCTTGATAACAAGAGGACACCCACAAGGATATAAATCGGTATCTTCTGATAATGTAGCAATAGCAGTTCCATCTTTTACCAATTTCGCACATAATCCTTCTGCTTCACCAACAGCAACGATATAAGGAATACCCATTAATCTAAATAATTCCATTACTTGATCAAAATTATGTTTTTTAACATTTAATACTCTTTTATTATACTTCTGTAAATCCATCTCTACATCAGTAATTGTACTATATTTCTTGTGAAAATCACTTTCCCCCGCAAGAAACTTGGATTTAATAACATTTAAATTATCAATCGTCTTCATATTAGATTCTTTCGCATTTTTACGACCTTTTAATTCATTTGCTTTTTCTTTAGGTGGTTTTCCATCAAATACATAAAGTGGAATTATTCCATTTTTAACAAATCTTACAATCTGTCTAATAAAAGGTGCTACTGGAGATACGTTTTTTCCAATATCAGAAGTTGAGATCTTTTCAAAATAAAAACCTCTATACATATAGATACTTGTATCTATTGCTACTACTTTTCCATAAAAATTTGATAATTCTACTGTTTTAATGCTTCCAGGAGCAAATTCCTTTAAAAATTTGTTTAAGCCTTTAATACCCATTTAATATAATATTAATTTTATTATTATATTAAATTTATTTATTATATTAAATTAATTTCAATTTTTTATTCCAAATAATGTTTTCTACAAACCGCTTCATACTTATCTCCACTACCAACTAAAATAGTCTCTTCCGAAGAAGAAACCCGTTTTGTAAAATAAGCCTCCGTACCATCTCCACATTTCCCACATAATGCAGTTAGTTTAGTGATCTTATTAGCATAAGGAATAAGTTGTAGAACATCACCAAATGGTTTTCTCCGATAATCTCCGTCTAATCCTGCACAAATAACCTCTAAACCCCACTCCTCAACGAATTTAATAACATTATTAAATGTATTTTGGTAGAATTGTAGTTCTTCAATGATAATGATTGGGTTATCGTATTCATCAATATCAACTTTACGAATATCATCCAAAGAATTAATAATAAATACGGAGTCTGCTGGCATTTTATTTTTATCATGATTCAGAATTGTTTCTTCCGAGGAGTATCGGTTATCAATTACATGTTTAATACCAATGATATGACGACCAATAACCTTATTTCTTTTTGCAATCTTGATCAATTCACTACTTTTTCCAGAAAACATTGGACCCATGATAATATGTAAAGATCCAGTCATTACTTTAATAAGTGAATAATATCTTTAATATAAAAATATTTTTATTCATTTTATTAAAATGAATAATGATACATTATTAGAAATACCNTTAGGAAATAATAAACAATGTAGAATATGTTTTGAAAATGAAGAAGANGCTAAANATGAAATGATCAATCCATGTTTATGTAGNGGTGATCGTAAATATGTACATCGTAGATGCCTTAATCAATGGAGAAATCTATCAACTAATCNAATTGCATTAAATCAATGTACNGAATGTCATCACGAATATGAATTCTCAACTGAGATAGAGTTAAATGAGAAACCAATATGTGCGAAATTTGGGAATTTTATGGCTAATAATACACTTGTATTTTTTCTACTAAACAATGGAATAATAATAATGATGAGTTATATTTTACAGGATTTAGATAAAGATCGAAAGCTAAGAAACGTTATTAATACAAATGATACAATTGGGTATTATTCTTGGTCTCTTTTCTTTTATTCTTTTTTCATTGTAATTATATTTATTATAGCATTCTTATTTGTTAAAAATAAGAGACTTTATTATAATTATTATAAAGAACACATAAATTACAATAAAACGGCATTATTAGTATTTACACTTTTTATAAGTTATTTTATTGATATTATCATTACTTCACTAATAATAACAATCTGTATTCAAATCTTCTTAAAGCTCCATTTTATGGTATTAGATAGAATAAATATATCTAGTGATCAAAGAATATTAAATTATAATGTTGAACTCTAAGTAAAAGTTCTAAAAAACTCGGTTAAAAATTCAGTTGGAAATACATCCTCTGAAATATCAATCTTAAATAGCCTCCGATCTCTGTAGATCTCAAAAAACTTACGAACGTAATAACGCACATTTGCAGGAATAATCTGCATAATATGACGCATCTCCATATTAAAAATATAAATACTTATACAAGATAATGGGTCGTTAAACCACTTCAGAATTGAATCCAATGAAGTAGGATCTGGTATCGTAAAATCCTTTGTATATAAAATCGGGTATCTTTTCAGGATGAAGCAGGGATACATCTTGAGCTTGTTAATGAGGCGGCTTGTTTGTAAAATCGCATAAACAATGTCAGCAATTCCCGACTTCACTTCAACAATGTATTCAACAATAAATGCGTCTCCATTCCATGTTAAAATCCCGATATCAATTTCACCATTTACACACAATTTCTTCTTACCGGGTAGATATACTCTCATGTTTTTAATCATATAAACACCACCAACAATAAATTCATAGTCTTTTTTAACTTCATCATTCAAAATTCCTACGAAGTTTGGATGATCTTTAATAATATCATAAATGATCTTTTCAGCTTGATCTTCACTGCTGTCGCCATACAGCTTGTTTATTTGTGCCTTTTCAATCTTTCTCTCCGTAAGTAGATCATAATAATACCGAATTGTGTGTTCAAAATAACGGATTTCCAAGATTGCATCTCGGATCTCTTTGAATTCACTCCTTTGTAAATATGGGAGTCTTAATAATTTATCAAGTTCAACAAAAATCGGAGAATCATAGTTCGTAAGAAAACAATCCCGAATTCTATCCTTATTTCCCTCCTTTACATCCTTTAATTCCATAATTGGGTCTAAAATATCTTTTATGCTTGTAATAACTGATTCATTGTGACAGATATCACCGAAAATAATTGCTTTGTGGTTCGGTGTCATCATTCCATAGATATATTCATATAAACACTTTGGTTCGGAGGACCCCATTATCAATTTCATTAATCCAGAAGTTTCATATAAAAAAGACAGGTTTTCTGTTTTAATTGCGTCGTAAATACGACGTCTGAGGCTTTCATCAATAAGTTTAAGCAACGTTGAGAAGTCCTCGGAGAAGGAGNGNCCAATTGTTGTTGTCGCCATTTTTTATTTTTAATTTATTAAATTAAAAATAATAATATTCAATTTTATAAAAAGGAACTACATGAAGTTCCTCCTCCTTCTCCTCCTCCTTCTTCGGAGCAAACTCATCCATNGACATCATNGTNACACCAGATGTCACCTCCTTCAAGGCACGTGCAACAANNANGACNTTTCCATCCTTGTCCNTGACNACGATTTCGGCGTACGTAATTGTGATAGGCTCCATAGTTTCCATTTTAACAGATTTTACATTAATCACGTATCCAGAATTTTAGACAATCATATTTTCTATACACGTCATTCTTCCGCTAACATCATCTATTATAATATCATCTAAATACATCTCAGAACATCCTTTTTTTATGATCTTTAAGAATGAATCCAATTTTTCAGATTTAAAACAGAATAAATCATCACCCATTAATTTATAATAATCGTCATATAAAAACATCGTCCCCGCCCTTAATAGATAATAAGCAACAATATTTGTTTCCTGTTTATATCTATTCCCTTTTTTAAGATCCGCAAATTTTTCATAACCCAATTTATTTAATATTTTCTTAGCCTGAATCTGACTAAAACCTCTCTCCGCACTAAAATACTTCTTCCAATGATTATTACCAAGACTACATGAAACATAAAAAGAATTAAGTAGATTTGCGGTTACCTCAGTGAATGTTTCATTTACATTAATCATTTTCTTACCTATTTTAATCCAGTTATATATATGACAATCTGCAATATCATTTATATAGATCTCTCTATCACCACATACTGCATGTATCATTTCATGAACTAATACTTTTCCTAACTCCTCTTTTCTCCAAATTGAAATCTCACTGACACCATTCACAAATATAAGACTACTTCCACTATTTATTTGATCTGTTCCTATCCTTGATCCATTCAACTCTTTCTTATAAGATGTTGGAATTATTTTAATAATAACACCTTTATGATCTGGATTTACAAGATCATATGTTATTATGGATCTTTTCATTAGATCTAATATTAGGTTTTCTTTATATTCTCCAAAATAAATAAGAGTTATCTTTCCTGATCTAAACATATAATGAGTTTTATGTTGATATTTTTTTATTTCGGTCTTGAGTCGGTTGCTAATAAAGGGGGTATTTAATACATCAACAATATCACTTTTAATTATTTCTGGTTTTAACTTAAGATCAAGAGAATTCCATTTTTTCTGAATTTTATTAAATAATAGATCAAGAGCTTTCCATGTTTTATTTGAGATCGGTTTCAATTTAATATTATTAATATTTTTAATAACAGAATTAATACATTGAATACTATCTTTGTTCATATGATCCCCTCTTAATAATTAGTGTGATTCTTTTTGAAAAATATCTAATAATGCATTTCTTCCTCTTTCAGATAATTCCGGAAATTCAATCTCAAATTCAACATAACAATCTCCCCGATTTATTCCATCTTCATGTAAAAATCCTTTATTTTTAATAATTAGATCTTTACAATAAGAATGTAACTCATATGATCCATCTGGAAATACTATTTTAATTAATTCTTGTGAATATATATTAACAACCGATATTTTCTGTTTTATTATTAGATCATAATTTCCGGATCTATAATACATCTCATGATCTTTTCCATGTATATTAATAACTAAATCACCTCTTAAAAAACCTTCTTGATCATTTGCTTCACCTTCAAAAATAACGGATTTATTTATGAGATGTACTTTAAAAGGATTTTTAACAATTACTCCATCTCGGATTCTTTTAATATTTGCTTTTTTATATTTCCCTTTGTAAATATCTTCAATTGAAGCATATAGATCATAATAAAGATTACTTCCTTTTTTCTTGATCTTTTCTTCCTCTTCTTCCTCTTCTTCCTCTTCTTCCTCTTCTTCTTCTTCCTCTTCCCATTCTTCTTCTTGATTGATATTTTGTGGATGACTAAAGAATGTATAATTTTTAGTGAAAATATTGTTAATGAATGATGATTCACGACCATATTTTTTTTTATGTAATGTATTTACGATATTTGAGAGGTTAATACAATCATTAAAAAGATCTTCCATGTTATCATTATTCATGAATGTTGTGAATATATTTCCTACATTGGTTTGAGATCCAATCATATCATATGTTTTTCTTTTATCTGGATTGGAGAGGGTATCATATGCTTCAGTTATTTTTTCAAACATAGTGGTTGCATTAGGATCTTTATTTTTATCTGGATGCCATTTTTTAACAAGAGTTTTATAAGATTGTTTAATTTCATCATGTGAAGAATTTTTATCAATTTGTAAAATACTATAATAATCCATATTATAATATTTGTAAATTATCTTGAAGTTTGTTCGCGGAAGATCTAAGAATTGATTATATCAATTAAATTATATACATATGTTTCAAGATGTAGAATATCTTTACCAGTTGATAAAAGACGTTTTTCATATTTACTTGAACATAAAATAATTTCATAGATCTTATTTTTATATAAATTATTTTTAATGAAATATTGATTTATATTTTTAATAATATATTTTGAATTAAATGAACTTAATAATATTTTAATAATAATTGATCTTATTTCAAACACAAGTTGTTCATTAATATTATCAATTGTTGTATATTTAATGATATCAATTATTAAATTAATATGTTCTACCCATATCTGTTTATATTTAGTATAAACATTATCTTTTCTAAATGATAGATCAAAAATATATAAAAACTTTTTCAATGAATATTTATCCTCAATCTCCTCAAATATTTCCTCAAATTGATCGGAATTAAGTTCCCTACCATCTTTAATACATAAGTCTTTTGTAATATTATAAATATCGGTTTTAGTTGGTGATATATTTCTGTATAAAAAGAGGCTTGATAATATTTTTGAATTTAATTTTTTAGTATTGTTTGAAAGTAAAATAAAACGAACATGAGAAGATGATTTTTGTATAATATTTTTTAAAAAATTTAAACTTTGATCCGTTAATGTATCAATATTATTGATAATATAAATAAAATATCTACATTTAGTTTTAATAAAATTCATTGAAACATTTAATTCAATTAACTCTTTCAATACATCAATATCAATATTCCCATATAAAGATGGATTCATTTCCATGTGAAATGAACTGTATTTATAAAATATCGTTTTTTTCCGGATCTCTTTACTCTCATTTTTAATATTATAAACACCTGATCCATGTAATTCATTTAATATACAATATGCACGTGTTCTTTTACCAGTTCCAGATCTACCATAAATAAGTGTTGAAATAAATTGATTGGGATCTTTTGTTATATTAAATAATAATTCTTTATTTCCAAATGAAAGATCATCAATATTTTTAGGAGAATATTTTAATGAATTCATAAATTATGTAGTTTATATAATTAATAATAATCTTATATATGAAAATGATCATGAAAATGATATATATGAAAATGATCATAAAAATGATATATGAAAATAAATATAAAATTGTATAATATAAGATTATTAGATGTTATTATAATAATGGAAGATGATAATATTCAAATAAATGTAGAAAAAGGTGAAAATACAGATTCCGATTTAAGAATAATATTAATTACATATTATTCAAAGGAAAACAACATCTGTTTAAAAGCAATATATAATAATATTAATAATAGCAATATTAAAAAAGTTATTGTTTTCAATAAAACCTCTTTTAAATTTGAAGAAGATCCTAAATTAGAGGTAATTAATGTAGATCATCCAATTACATATCAAAATATTATTGAATATGGAAATAAGAACTATACAAATAATGTAATCGGAATCATAAATCCAGATTGTTATATTGGGAATAGTGCATTATGGGAAAATATATATACAGATTTATATAATAATAAGAATTTTTTATATGGGCTTTCTTGTATTGAAACAAATATAGATCAAACAAAAATGTGGAAGGATAAGATCCACGGACCATTTTTATATTCATATAAGCAGGATTGTTATGTTTATATGTCACCATTTAACAATAAGGATATGAGTAAATATAATATAAATTTTTGGGGGAATGGGTCGGAATTTATTAAAACAGCTAAAGAAGAGGATGAGTATATTGTTATTAATTTATCAATGAAATACAATATTATGCGTATTAATTCAGTTGAGGAGGAGGAGAATGGTTGTCCAGTTGCTGAGAATGTTGCGTATGCGCTACCAGATTTTGAGGGAATATCAAATGTTAGTATAGATATGCTTTGTTCTAAATTTAATTTATCAAATTATGAGAAATATTTGATTAAATGTGATTTATTAATGAAATATAAAAATAAGTTGGTTAAGAAATAAGTTGGTTGAGAAAAAATGATTTATGTAAATATAAATATATATAAATATATTTATTATATTTATTACTATGGAAGATTTAACAAAAGTTGATATTAAATTAAAATATCATTCAGAGAATGGTGATGAACAACTAAGTAAAATAACAGTGAGTAAAGAAAGTGTTCTTGGAGAAGTTGTTTCCCAGGTTTTAAGTAATTTGCGATTACTTATTTATGAAATAGATAGGATAAATGTAAATATTGTTTCAGAGGATGGTTCAACGGATATTACTTTATTTGTAATTGGGGATGATGAACATAGTTTCTTTAGTACTCTTGGATCTTGTGATATTGATTTTAGCAAAGCATATTTTAATGTTATCCCAGCAAATCGGGAATGCAGAGATACTACATATGTTGATAGATATGTTAATTACGAAAGAACGGTTGCTGATGAACAACTTGCGAAAGATATGCAAAGAAGTGATTATTATGGAATTGATCCAGGTACTACATTTGGTGGTATGAATGAGATGTCATTATTTGATAGAATTATTCAGAGAAGTAGAAGTGCTCCTATTAGTGGAGGAAGTATTTCTGAAAGTAATATTACAACATTATTAACGCAAATGATTAATAATGGAACTGGGACTGGGACAGCATTTAATGCTACAGGAGGACCTGGAATTTCTTCACATGTATCAGATTTATTATTTTCAGGTGCTGGAAATACTGGTGATCCTGGATTAAATTTTGAGATCAGTTATTCAACTGTGACTTTTCCTCTTACTGAGATTCCTCCTAATGGGAGCACAGGAGATGAAGAAGAAGAAGAAGAAGATGAAGAAGATGAAGATGGGGATGATGATCTTCCAGATTTAGAGGATGTTCCTGCTGAACAGGGTGAAAATGTAGCACCAAATTTAAATGTGATTGGTACAGGCATTAGTCCTGGACCAGGAATTCAAGGACATATGAATATGTTTTCTGGAATTGCATCATCAAATCCGATTATATTAAATCAGAATAGTGTGGAT
>JGI10211J34971_10005314_pt1 | contig 10069 bp, 10 predicted proteins | sample Etolagsediment_FD_34971 | JGI IMG/M metagenome (IMG submission 34971)
ATAAAATACTTATACTTTCACGAGATGATTCAAATAACATTGCGGATAGTTTATTAAGTGATACTGAAATAGAAATAAGGGTATATTATTGATCCAATTTCTCGAACCACCAATTGAAATAGATGAAATTCTCATTCCTCAGAACATATTGATCGCCTTCATATGAAATATGTATCCTATCATTATATGATTTCAGAACTTCAACTTCAGCACCTTGTTTTATTTTCATCATTTTACCATCCAATGAAGAATAACAAATAACATGGTCTCTCATCAATTTGAACTTACCTGTCTGTGGTTTTAAAAATGTCTGTATCGTCTTTATTAAGAATCCTTTCAACCTTTTGACCCATATATGTGTCTGAATAAGAGAAGTGTCAGTGAACACCTCTGAAATAACTTGTGCATTACCCAATATATCTTTTATCACACCCCAATATTCTTCTTCATCAATATTGAAACTTATATAAACATCATATGTGAAATTTGCATTTCTTGTTATTCTGATTATCTTAAGAGATTGAACATTCTGGTCATCAAGTGATAATCTTGATTTCAGATTCTTGTATGCAGCAGATCCACCAAGTGATTTATGTATGTCTCCGATACGGGAAAGAGCCTGCCTTATCATATCCTGATGTTTATCAAATGCATCGATCGAAAGTTCAGGGTTCTGAACCCACATGGCAGGCTGGACAGCATCAGGATTGAACCGTTGCAAGTTGAATTCAGTGAATTCTCTGATGAGTTTTGGTCTTTTCATTTTAATATATATTAAAAATCAATTTTGCTAAAATGAGAATTCTTAAATTCAACGAACAAGTGGAAAACATGTCATCAGAGAGAATAGATGAAATAACCGAAGAGTTAACTTTGATGTCAGAATATATCAATGAGAAAAAAGAATTCTTTGATCAGGTATTGAACGAACTTGATCAGTTCAAAAGTGACAATTCGAACAAGATAGACCAGATCGATGAAACTATCAAGAACATGCAATTGATAAACAGTACATTTGATGACCTATCTGATAAGTTGGATAATTGCATGGTTGAATTGAAAAGTTACAAAGACGAAGGAAGGCAATATTTGTACTAAACATTTGACATTCAATTCATTATAATGTCTATGTTAATAGACACAGAATACTTAAGCCGCTCACAGAAACTGGTATGTTCATATATTGACTCTGCCGGTGAGATCAAATTGAAATACTTTGATTTCACAACACCTATGAAATATGTGACATGTGATGATACAGACCCACAGAAACACCCAACATACAGATCTTGGGATGATAAGGCAGTGAAGCAGGTCATGACAAATAGACCTGATAGATACGCCATATATGAATTCTTGGATCAACAGGATGAAAAAACAAAAGATGAGATATTCGGATTTCACACACCGAACATATATTTTGTCGATATCGAGACCGAGATAGATCCTGCAACTGGTGCATACTCACAACCTGATGATCCGAATGGTAGGATCATATCTGTTTCGGTTGTTTATGATGAAAAGATAATTCTGATGGGATTGAAAGATATGCCAGATGACATGCAAAAAAGAATTGAAAAGAATACGAATGAATATTTCAATGATGGTGTTGAATATAAGCTCAAATATGTCAAATTCCAAGATGAATTTGATATGTTGTGGACCTTCTTCAACAAATGACCGTAAAGATGCCACTCATCACTGGTTGGAACTTCCTCAACTTCGACTGGAGATATCTTGTGAACAGAGCAAGAAAGCTCACAAAGACGGTCAATAATCAAACAATGATAATTGATCCTAAGATAAGTTCACATACAAGAAGACTCAGAACATTGTTCGGAACAGATTATGAGGTTCCTATGCATAGGATGGTATTTGATTACATGCAACTTTATGAAGTTGCAGATACATCTATCAAAGTGAAAGAATCATCCTCACTTGACTTTGTTTCTTCGAAATTGGTCGGTGTTGAAAAGATCAAATATAATGGGTCACTTCAAAAATTATATGAAGATGATTTTGAAACTTTCATGTATTATAACGCAGTTGACTCGGCATTGGTTCAAAAGATACACCAATCAAAGAATTACATATCGATCATATTTGCAATTTCATCATTGTCACAGATAAAAGTAACAGATGTTGTATCTCAGATGAACAATGCACTTGCATCACTTGCCATCACCGAAGGTGTTCTCAGAGGCAGATTCAGAGAAATGCAGAATGTGGTTCTTTTCAAAGATGAGAATTTCTCATCACAATCTGCGAAAGGAATTGCAGGTGGATATGTGATGGATCCAGTTCAAGGTATGAACCTTTGGGTTGCCTGTTATGACTTTGCAAGTCTTTATCCCACGACCATGGATCAATTCTTCATTGCACCTGAAACATTCGTTGGTGTTCAGGGAGAAGATAAAGCATATTGTTTCAACGGTAATAAGAGAACAAAGATAGATAAGACGATACATGTGGTCTGCAACAATGGATGTGTTTTCAAAAAAGAACTTACTCCAACTCTTAAGATGATCAAAGATGTTTATGCCGACAGAAAAAAGAACAAAAAGATAATGATGCAGAAAAAAGAAGAACTTAACAAAGTTCTTCACGAAATCCAAAAATTGGAAGCCACTATTTGAATGTTTTTGAAAAAAATTGAAATATTCAATTGAACATTTTCTTGTAAAGATCAGGAGCAGTTTCAATATCAAGAACTTTGGCCTTTATTGTTTCAATGTTGTTGTTTATTGCCTTTTGTAATCTGTGATGACCATCAAGTATCATTCCCCAACTACCATCTTGTTTCTTAACTATTATTATCGGATAGTCTAAAATGGCTCTTTGAACACGGTCTAATGTTGCCTTATCTTTCTTGTCTTTATGAATTGACAGATCAGCTATTTCACTGACAGGTATCTCGGTGATATCAACATCTTTAAGATGATCTTCAACATCATGTATTGTTATTGTTTCTGACCTGCCATCAATATCCATTGTCCAACTAGTCGATCGGTAATTGTCATTTTCATTTTTCAATATCTTATTGAGTGTGTATGGTGATGGAAAATATCCGATCTCTTTAGTTGTTTTTTTCACATTATTATAAAGATTCGTATAAAACCTATCATAACTTTTGAATATGTGATTTCTGTCACTATCAACATAATCGATCACTCTTCTGGATTCGATGAAATCAAGTATATCTCTCACATTGAATCTAGAACAGGCACCTCCGATAACTGCATTTTTCGGAAATACACCGAATCCTTTCTCACCTTCTGAAAATTCAACATCTTTGAAAATGTTCAATTCTGGATTCAATTTCAATAGTTCATTGAATATGATATCTGTTATCTCCTCATCATTTATGAAAATACCTGATAGATTCTCAATATGTTCTTCATCCATATTGAACGGCATTTTCCATTTATTTGACAATCCAGACACACCTGATGTTTTTTCAAGCTCTTCTGCCGGAAAGTGTGTTTTAAAATAAATATCCTCCTGTGGATCATCTTTAGAATTCCTTCTCAGATTGTCAAGTAATGCAATGACCCTATCAAGATCGCCTTGTTTCATTGATTGTTCCAGCTTTTCAATGTCATCGTGAAATTTGTGTGGAATTATTTCTTTTTGAAACTTTTCGAATAACTTTAAATATCTCATAACATTATATATTACATTTTAAAAATTATTTTTCAAACTAAGCAAGAGAAATGCAATATAAACATATATATTGCTAAAAAATAATCATTAATATATGACGCAATCACAAATGTCTCAAGAAGAATACCTTAGACAACACCTTTCAGGTATTCCAAACAACACACAGAATAAAATGGACGATTTTGTAAAGAATGTAAATTCTGAAAAGAAATCCGGATCAAGAACTGAAGATCTTCAATACCTGAGTTTTGATATAAAACAACTACCATGTGGTGACTTTTATCCAGAGGGAACTGTTCTAATGGTCAGAGCTGCTCAGGTAAGAGAAATACAATCATATTCAATGGTCGATGATAATAACTTTTATGATGTTGTAGATAAAATGAATGACATGTTGGCAGCTTGTGTACGGTTGAAAAATCCAGATGGGTCAATTGCAACATACCTTAACATAAAAGACCAAGATAGATTGTATCTTATCTTTTTGATAAGAGAACTTACATTCCAAAAAGGAAATTCACTCACAGTGAAATCAGAATGTGCATGTGGTAAATTGGTCGAGGTTGAGCTTAAGCGTGAGAACTTTATTTTCCATCAGATAGATGAAAAGTTGGATCAATACTATGATAAAAGAAATGCATCATTCTTCTTTGAAACTGTGAATGGTAAAGAATATAGAATGACACCACCTACAATAGGACTTCAAAAATCATTTGCAGACTATATCGTGAAGGAGAATAATGAGAAAAGAAAGCCGAATCTAGCATTTCTGAAGATAATTCCTTTTCTGATAGGTGAAAGAAATAATATCACATATGATGGCATCAGATCAAAATTGACAGAATTTGAGAAAATAGACGATATCAGTTTTCAATTTTTGAATGCGGCAGTTGGTAAAATGACCTTCGGTATCAAAGAACTCAGAAAAACATGTGAGTGTGGTTTGGAGGTCCACACTGAAATGGCCTTTCCCAACGGAGCGTCAGGTCTTTTCGTTATTCATGATGCCTTTGAAACCCTTATTAAAAAATAAACTTCAAATACTCAAACATTATTCTGGATTGAATGAACAGGCCATTGATCGATGGCCTTTCTGGCAATACGAAGAGAATATAACAATCATCAATGAGTTGGTAGATGAGGAAGAGCAAGCGCAGAAGAAACAGCAAGAAGAGCAAGGTCAGTCTATGCCTAATTTCAACCCCTCTTCGTATATGAATCAAATGAACAGTATGGCGAGCAAGTTCAAGTGATGTCTTTGAGAGACCTGTTAAATAATAATACATACATGTATGATACTTGATGAAGCGGTTGATATATCTACTAAGAATAATAAAAAGTTGAAACATTACAAGAATCTCGGATATGATGTTTCAATGGATATTATTTGTGTGAATGTAGAAGATCTACCACGATCGATTTCGATATCTGTAAAGGTCAAGTGTGATTATTGTGATAAAGTTCATGATAGAAAATTAGTTGACTATAACAGAATAGTTGATAAAAGTGGAAGTGGTAAATATGCATGTTCTCGTAAATGCGGTGTTTTAAAATTCAAAGAAACAATTGCTGATATTGAAAAGAAACCACATGTGAACAAGGGTAAGAAAATACCACCTGAAAAGCTTGATAAGATAAATGAAAAACGAAAAAAAACAAATTTAAAAAAGTATGGCACTGAGCATGTATTACAAAATGAAAGTGTCAAAGAAAAGTTTAAAAGAACAAATATCGATAGGTATGGTGTTGATAATTATTCAAAAACTCAAGAATTTTTAGAAAAACAACAACAGACCTGTATAGAGAAATATAATGAAAAACACATATCACAAATAGAAAGTGTCAAAGAGAAAATAAAGAAAACCAATCTCAGTAGATATGGTGTGACGACTACATTACAAACTAAAGAATCGATCGAAAGTAGAAACAGAAAATTCAGAGATGAAGAATTCAGAAAGAACTTTGATATAAGTAATGATGAAAATTATATCAAGTATATCGGTGATTCTGTATCATTATTTCTTTGTGATATGAACAAAGGACATGAATTTGAGATAAAATATGATAATTATCGAAGTAGAAAGAAGTTCAATATACCGTTATGCACGACATGTTACCCTATTTCAGAGCTCATATCAATAAAAGAAAGGCAACTAAGTGAATTCATATCAAGTATATATGACGGAGAGATAATATCAAATTATAGGGATAAATTTGAAATAGATATATTTTTACCTGATATGAATTTAGGATTTGAGTTCAATGGTTTATATTGGCATTCTGACTCATATAGGCCAAAATCATATCATTTAGATAAGAAAAATCATTTTTTAGACAGAGGTATTACGATATTCAATATTTGGGAGGATGATTGGACCTATAATAATGAAATTATTCGATCACAGATACAGAATTTACTTAAAAAAAGCAAAAGAATATTTGCAAGGAAATGTCATGTTCGAAAAATAGACATAAACATCTCAAAAAAATTCTTGAACGAGAATCATATACAAGGATTCAACAGATCGAAAATAAAAGTTGGTCTTTTCTTTAATAATGAGTTAGTTTCAATTATGACATTTGATAAGTTCGAAGGAAGAAAGAAAATGAAGGATGGTGAGTGGAACTTATCTAGATTCTGTAACAAGTTAGGTGTTTCTGTTGTAGGTGGTGCATCCAAATTACTGAATTTTTTCATCAATGAATTCGAACCCAAAAGGATCATTTCATATGCTGATAAGGATTGGTCGAGTGGAAATCTTTATGAAAAGCTTGGATTTGAGAAGGTATATGAAACCAAACCTGACTATAAGTATCTTGTAGGTGATAAAAGAAAACATAAATCAAATTTTAAAAATTCTTTGACAGGCACAAAAGAGTCACTACTTGATATACCAAAAGTATATGATTGTGGTAAAATGAAATTCGAACTTATCATTTGAACATCATTATTGGATAAAATTGAGTTTTTATTTATAATATGGATTCATTTGTTAAGTTTAAATCCTCTAAGATATTTTCGATATTTTCATACTCATAAAATGGTATCCTTATTAATTTAATTTTCTTTGATTGACAATATTTGTTTTTAATTCTATCATTTTCTCTCATATATTCTAAGTTTCCCTCCCCAAAATATTCATTTTCCACAAAGTGATGTTCACCATCATACTCAATGCACATATTTAATTCCGGTAAATAAAAATCAAATCTCAATTTTTTAACTCTCTTACAATCTTCAAATTCATAATTTCTTTTGAATGTAATATTCAGATTTTCCAAAAAAAATTTAATTCTATCTTCGCCTCTTGATGTAGAATTACACTGTGAACATCCATGTCCATATTCATGAAAATAAAGATATTGAGTAAAATCACCGTGATTTGGACAAACTATATTGATAAAACCTTTTGTAACTGATAAATCTTTATACTCGTATTTATTATTATGTATCTTTTTGAGATTCTCTAATCTTTCTGAACTTAGTTGAATTAGTTTGTGTTTTTCTCTGGCACATGCATCACATCCTTGTTTCATGTGTATATGATTGGTGGCTCTTATTAATATCTCACCGTGATTTGGACAAATTATAATTATTTTACTTCTTACATTTTTGAATTCAGTTTTTGAATAATCGAATTTATTCCCATGTATTTCTATGCAGTTATTAATGAATTCTTTTTGTTTTAGCCTTTTCATCTTTAATTTTTTGTCTTTTTCTATAAGTCTGTTCCATTCTTTTACAAGATCCATTACAATATTTTTTGTCTGTTCTTCCACTAAGAATTGAATTATTACAATTTCTATATTCACATACTTTCATATAATATATATTAGATTGTATGTCTCCTTTTTGAAAAAAGTCATTTTTTTTATAGAATATATAATAGAGACATATATAAAAAAGATATATAAATTATAACTATTAAATAGTTAAAAAAAATTATAAAAAAAAGAATGTGCCCATTACCACACTTTACTCAACTTCAGATGACCGGTAGTCCTGGTGGACCAGGTACTAATCCGCAAGAACCAATATACCAGAATTTATTTGAGATAACATTCATCTTACCGACCATATTACAAGCACAAGGTCGAGATCCTGTTCTTTTATTACAACAGGCAACTAAAATTGACCTTGGTAAGACAAATAAGGATATAGGTGTGAAGGACCAAAGATTCAAGTACACCACAAGAGCATTCTTGGAAGCAGGTCCTGCTGAAACACACATTTCCGACCTTTCAATAAGTTTCAATGTGAACCAGAACCAACAAGGATCAATGGAAGTTTGGAATACACTGAGAGCTTGGTATGACCTTGCTTGGAACTCACAGAACGGTTTCATCAGTTATAAGGCATCAACAATCGGAACTATTATTGTGAACCAACATGATAAACAAGGACTTGTTCTTAGAAGAGTAACATTTAAGAACTGTCAGTTGAAATCTGTTACATCTCCAAGTATGGATTGGGGATCGAAGGATATATTCAGTGCTGATGCTACATTCGTGGCTGATTACTGGATTGACGAGTATATTGATAACAACTTTACAGTTTCTCCACCATTTATTGCTGGATACTAATCCTCATATAATTTTTCTCATATAAATTAAATGATGGATTTCAATAAGATGACAAAGGAAGAAATATTTCTTTTTTGTAAGAAAAGAAATTTCAAAATACCTGATACTGATATTCATGATATCATAGATAAAAAATATGATTTTGACATTTCTTGGAAAGCAAAGTTATATCTTTATGTTAATGATAATGACTCACCAAATAAATGTTATTGTGGTAAATTCACAAAGTTCATATCAACAACAAAGGGATTTCGCGAATTCTGCTCGCCTAAATGTGCCAGAAATTCAAAAAAGGTAAAGGATAAAATAAATGATACAGTGAAAAGGAAATATGGTGTCGATAATGTGATGATGTCTGATACCATTAAAGAAAATTATAAGAATGCAATTCTTTCAAAATATGGTGTTGATAACATTTCAAAGATAAGATCTGTAAAGCAAAAAAAACAGGAAAAAATGTTATCTAAGTATGGAGTTAAATATAATTCACAGAGACCAGATGTTAAGAAGTCACTTTCAAACAAAATGTCTGAGTATAATAATAACAGTAATACACATAGACATATTGACCATTGGGTTTCAAAGTTGAATAATTTAGGACTCACATTCTCATCAAAAGAAGTTGGATCGATAATTGAAATTGAGTGTCCAGCAAAAAAACACCTATTTAAAATTCACAAAACCACATTCAATGATAGGATTTTGAATGGAACACCGATATGCACGGTCTGTAATCCAGTAAACGACTTCAAATCGCACAAAGAAATTGAGGTTTATAATTTTATCAGTGATGTATATAACGGTGAAATAATTCAATCATATAGAGATGGTTTGGAAGTTGATATCTACATACCAGAGTTAAAATTAGGATTTGAATTCAATGGATTATATTGGCATTCAGAAATATACAAGGATAAAAATTACCATAAGAACAAATCAGAGTATTTTAAGGAGAAAGGAATACGAATAATTCACATATGGGAGGATGATTGGATATATAGTAGAAATATAATAGAAAATCAAATAAAAAACTTAATTGGACTCTCAGATAAAATATATGCGAGAAAATGCCAAGTAAAAAAATTAAGTGAGGTTAATGTTGTTAGAGAATTTTTAAACAAAAATCACATACAAGGTTTTGTAGCTTCTAAAGTGAAGATAGGACTATATCATGGTGATTGCTTAGTATCAGTAATGACATTTGATAAATTCGAGGGCAGGAAGAAAATGATGGATGGTGAGTGGAATCTATCTAGGTTTTGTAATTTGAGTGGTTATTCTGTGGTCGGTGGATTTTCTAAGTTACTGAAATTTTTCATTGATAATGAAAATGTCAACAGAGTAATATCCTATTCTGATTCATCATGGAGTTATGGCCATGTTTACCGGAAAAATAGATTTTCAATACAAAGTTTGATCAGACCTGATTATAAGTATATAGTTGACAATAAGAGACTCAATAAGTCATCATTTCGGAAATCCATGACCGGTATATCAGAGAATAAACTTGATTTCAATAAAATATGGGATTGTGGTAAAATAAAGTGGTGTTTAGACTTAAAGTAAAAAGACCTCATACGAGGTCTTTTTTCATTTCAACATCTTTTCCGAAAACGACCACATCAACCTTATTTTCAATCTTCATCAAAGGTGGTAGATCAACTGAATCAACAACCCATCTTTCGATCATCAGATCGGGATCCTTTCTTGCGATGTGTTTCTTTGGCAATTTTTCCAACTCATCAGTAGTGAATTTTCTCAGAATTCGTTTTCTTTGAACATATGTGCCTCTTTTGAAAAATGCGGGATAATCATTCCAATT
>JGI10211J34971_10005315_pt1 | contig 10068 bp, 24 predicted proteins | sample Etolagsediment_FD_34971 | JGI IMG/M metagenome (IMG submission 34971)
GAAGAGCTTGAAGATGAAGGAGAGGAATAATGGGATTCGATGAAGCCGCACAAGCATTTGATAGGATAGGTGGAACAATCTGCCTAAACCTGAACGGGTCAGTCACCCTATCCATTGTCCACAATGGACACAGGAAAGCAAAAACCTACTTTGGGTTTTCAGATAGTGAAGCTGTCCGTGATTTTATGGACTTGATCAACGAGGAGGAATTATGAATAAGATTGAGATACGGCTAACGGCAACGGCTTACCTTCAGGCTCACGCAAGCTACCGGACGGGAGTGACGGGAGGAACAATTCACGATTTCCTCCGAGAGAGTGTGGTTGAATATCATGGAGGCAAGTGTCCAGTCTATTATGTCGTTCACCGATACAATAGCAAGCGCGTTATCATTGGCGGTAACTATGCAAGCAATGGCAAACCAAAGCTTGTCCCGTTCGGGCAGCTTGACTTTATCTAAAGGAGACGAATCATGAAACAAACAATCAACTTTGGCCAGTTTTCGGACGGCTTACGCAACGAAGGTTTTTCCTATAGGGGGTTAGAACACTTGTTTGCATACCTGAGTGAGATTGAAGCGGACACAGGAGTCGAGTTGGAGTTTGATCCAGTCGCTATCCGCTGCGAGTTTGCGGAGTGTTCTGCGGTTCAACTTGCCGAAGACTATGGCTTCGAGTCCGATAATATCGAATCGGACGAGTGGTATTCCGAGTTGATCAAGTGGCTTGAACGTGAGGGCGCTTGGTTCGAGTGGGTTGATGACGAGACAATCATTTACGAAAACTTCTAAGGAGAGCAAGATGGAATTCACGACACTTGAGAAGGTGACATACGCAAGCCAGTGCCTTCGAGAGAGGGCTGAAATTCTTGCCGATGGAAAGCATGATGCGAAGGTGGCGGCATTTGCCTATACTGATTACGGAGGCGACGCATTTGATGTGCTTTGCTGCAGGTACTTCGAGGCGCATTATCCCGAATGCTTTGCATGGGAGAATACTGTATGGTCTGGCAGGAATGGCATCCTTGTCAACCCGCCTGATCGTGACTTGGTTGGGGAATTCGAGGCGGCTGTGGAGGATTATGTATTGGGGTTTGAGGATATGGAGGAGGCATACACAGAGTTAGAGATCGAGGCAATCGAAGAGGCTATTGCTTACTTCATCGAGTCTAACACAGACGATGACGGAGAGCCGCTTTACGCAGACTTGGAAGAGGATATCAGGGAGTGGCTGTGGAATAACGGAAGTCTCCACACAAGCGGTTGGGATTATTCTGAAAGAAACCTGATTGAATACCTTGAAAAGATGGAGGGTTGAGTACGGAATATTGGGGAACCACGGAAGAGGGCTGGGAGTGGTCTGTAATGATTGTTAAGCCGCAGATCACGAAGGAGGACTGAAGGATGGATTGGAAAGCAGTAGAGTGTTACGCAAAGAGCTACACGATTGCGGAGCTGAAACGCAAGCTTGACAATTGTGATAGGATGATTAGGGAGCGTGGTTCTTGCGAGCAGCTTCGCTATCGAGGAAGGATGATGGTTAATGCGATAGCATTAAAGATTCAGGAAGGATGGATGTAATGGACATTCAGTTTATCTCATCGACACCGATGGTGCGAGAGACTTCGCAAATAGGGAGTCCAGCGGAGGCGGTTTGCAACATCATGCCGCTCCTGAAGGAGCTTGCCTCCGACATTGGCGGGATGGATCAGGAGATTTTCCTCGCAATCCCGCTCAATAATTTAAACCAAGCAGGGGCGCCAATCCTGATTGCAGTAGGTGCGATGGATCAGGCTATTGTTGACATGAGAGTGTTGTTTAGGCGGCTCTTGACGGTCGGAGCTTTGGACTTTATCGTCTTGCACAACCACCCGTCTGGGAGTGCAGGGTTTTCACAAGAAGATATTTACCTAACAAAAAGTATAGCGGAGGCCGGCAGACTGATCAACATTAAACTGATTGACCACATAATTATTTATGGAGAGAACAATTTCACAAGTTACATGGACACAGTCGGCTCAATCTGACGAACGACTTAAGGCACACAAACTTCAAGGGGGTGTCCACATATAGGCCTGGGGGTGATCATCGCTTAGAGACGCTCTCAGGCTTATTTGCGGGCATCCTAAACAAAGAACAAGGAGCATTGAAAGATGAACAATATAACGACAGCGGTTATTCTCAAGATCGGAGTTGGGGCGATAGGGCACGAGAGTACTGACGAAGTTTCGATCCTTATTGTCCGTGGCCCACACTTTCAGAAAGGAGAGTGGGAGATCGAATACATGACGGAGAGCGGCAACGAACATTGGTGGGGGGATTTAGGAGATGATGTTCGCAAGTATGTGGAGAGTGATCCAGATAAGGTGTTTCATCACGATGGACTCACAAACTTTACTTACGTGAGTAACATAAGCGGGGCGCCTGTCACGCTTATTGGCGAGCGTCCTACGCTTGAGATCCATATCGGTCGGGACATATTGGATCATATCGTCCTGACGACAGGTGTTTGGCGTTGTGTGGCGTATGGTCGATACGATATGAAAGGAGTATAACAATGATCTATAACTCAATTGAAGCTGCTATTGATAGTAGCATTGAGTCAAGGACTGAAACACTCTGCAAGAAGAGTGTTGACAATGTTATGCAATTGCTTGACGACTGTGACGATTATATTCAGTATGTTGACAAGCATAACAATATTATCACAACGTATATTGGTGAAACATTTGACGGTTGTAAATGGAGTGTTGCCGTAGGAATTGAGAGGGGTTCACAATGAAGAATGAGACGCATGAAATCAGGTGGACGTACAACGATGGAGGTTCACCATGCTCCGAGGGGGGCCTGGATGCTGTGCAAGCGTCCAAGTTATTCAAGATTCTTAGCCGAGCATTTGGACTTCAAATTAGCAAACTGGAGTGGGTTAAAGGTAACCGAGTATTGAAGTCTCTTGGTTCAAACGAACAAGCAAGGGTTCATCCTCCTCCAGAGTACACGGGAGAGTGGTAAGCGATTTAATAACATCTCAGCCACTCAAACCCCGAAGGGGTGTCAAGGTATGGGTTCACCTATGAAAGTCCCTTAGAATCGCTGTTAGCCACCTTAAAACGCATTCTGGGTTATGCGATGTGGTAAGCATGATTGGGAATTGAATCAGGCAAGGTGTTGAACAATGCAGATAGTTCAGTTAGGAGGTGTAACTTTTTTCAAATCAGGGTTGGTGCTTGGGAATTTTGAAAAATTCGCTCTTATATTATATATTACTTATTTTTAGAGATAAGAGTTAAGATTAAGAACTAAGAGAAGACTTAAAAAAATACTTTCCACAAATCTTCAATGGGAGGGACTGATGAACGTGCTGGTTGCTTGTGAGTTTAGCGGAGTTGTGCGGGATGCTTTCCGCAACTTGGGCCACAGCGCATGGAGTTGCGACCTGCTGCCAACTGATGACGAGAGTAAACGGATATATCATATTCAAGGAGATTGTCTTGAAGCCATACGAGAGGGAAGACCAACTGATGGTGCGAAGTGGGACTTGGTTATTGCACATCCCCCTTGCACATATCTGTGCAGTTCTGGACTGCATTGGAATAAGCGCATTCCTGGCAGGGCTGAAAAGACCGAAGAGGCATTGGAATTTGTCGAGGCCATACTGAATTCCGATGTTCCTCGTATCGCACTTGAAAACCCTGTCGGCTGTATTTCAACACGCATCCGAAAGGCAGATCAATACATCCATCCTTACCAATTCGGGCATGATGCCAGCAAGAAGACGGGACTATGGTTAAAAGGTCTGCCGAAACTTATCCCGACAAAAATCATCCAGCCGAGGATAGTTAACGGAAAGCCACGCTGGGCTAACCAATGTGATAGCGGGCAGAACAAGCTTGCGCCATCGGAAGACCGCTGGATGGAACGAAGCAAGACATACGATGGCATAGCAAAAGCAATGGCATTGCAATGGGGTTCTCTATAAAAGCCACAAAAAAAATGGACGATGGACTTGACAATCAGAAAAGAGAGTGCTATATTCCAATTCAAGGTTCAAAGAAAAGGGAAACGGAAATGAAGATTCTTGAAAACATCGGCCTGCTTGCAGACAAGATTGTGGAGTGGGGATTGACGGACGAGGACATCCTTGATGTTGGGGCAATGGATCACTACGCAAGGCTACACCTTTACCCTTGTGGGTGGAGAAAGTTGGCGGCTGGAATGGAAGAGTGTAAAGCCGATCCTGTAACTATGCACTTCAATGGGTGGCGTGATGGAATTAGAATTATCTGCATTGCAGAATAAAGAAGGGACTATTCAAATGGACATGAACGAAATCGCAAGGGAGCTGGCAAAGCCATTCCCAAAAGAGTCAATCCATTGGAGGGTTGGAGCCACTAATCGTGAGAAGACGAAAGCCGCAGCACTTGCCTATATTGATGCAAGGGATTTAATGGACAGGCTTGACGAAGTTGTTGGGCCAGCGAACTGGCAAAACAAGTACGATGGTAACGGCTTATGTGGTATCGGCATTAAGACTCCAGAAGGTGAATGGGTCTGGAAGTGGAATGCTGCTGGCGAGACAAAGGTTGAAGCCGAGAAAGGACAGGCTTCTGATTCATTCAAGAGAGCCGGAGTCTTGTGGGGTGTAGCAAGATATCTATATGCGCTTCCTAATGTGTGGTGCAGGCTTGATAATGGGAGGCTTGCGGAGACTCCAGAACTTCCCAATTGGGCATTGCCAAGTGAGCAGGCTGTCGATACGGAGGAGATTGACAAGCTTGTTATCACTATCAAGGAGCTTATTGATAACACACCTGAAGTCAAGGCAATGGTTAAGACGGATAGCTTTGCTGCTAAGATGCGTAGGCTTCAGCAGGTAGATGCTAAAGCTTATGCGTCCATCAAGAGCGATATCATTGAGCGGGTGAAAGAGGAGGAGCGGCAGGATGCTGAAACCATCTGAAGTCAGGGAGCAAATTGATAGGCTTTGCCTTGAGATATGGGAGCTGTTCAAGCTTCTTCCAGAACAGAACTTTGTTGACACAGACGTTGACCTATACGAGGCAATCAAGTACAGGGAGTGTGTTCGCAAATGATTAAGGATATTGCTCTTGCACTTGCGCTTGTGCTTATTGTACCAATAGGATTCGGCATAATGTTTGGAGGCGATATGAAAGAGCGTAATTTTGAGCTATCTCCGCTTAGTGAGCGTGAGTTTAGTCTCATGATTGTGGGTGTATCTGATGATGCACTCCATGTTTACGAGTCGTGGATAGCTGAAGAGATGAATAGGCGTGGTATTGATTCAAAGTTTGATGACCTTACACTTGCTTACCAGAAGGGTTTTGACGATGGGAGGTCTTTAAAATGAAGTATATGTTATTGATACTATTCATCGGATATATGACAGGCATAGCGACAATAGCAACATTGACCTTGATAGGCAAGGCAATTTCAAAGAAAGAAAAGGAGCTTGAAGATGATGCTAACAAACAATCATAACCTTCCGGAGGCTTTTGTTCGAGCAGTTGAGTTTAACGACTACGATGCTGGCAAGTCCGATATTACTGTCACGCAATTGATCGGGCCAGAGCTGCCCTTAATGTTGAAGGATATTTACGAAGACGAGATTGAAGAGGATGTGTCTGACAGGTTGTGGTCGCTGCTCGGTTCGGCTGTTCATAACGTCCTTGAGCGTGCTGCTGGGGCAGGCGAGCTTGTTGAGACGCGTATGTATCGTGAAGCTGGCGGCTGGATTATTGGTGGACAGTTTGACAACCTTAACCTTACGTCTGGTACGCTAACAGATTACAAGCTGACATCTGTTTGGTCTGTTATTGGTGAGACAAAACAGGACTGGATCAATCAGTTGAATGTGTTACGCTGGATTCTTGAGGCTAATAATGTTCAGGTCAACAAGCTTCAGATTGTGGCAATGCTTAGGGATTGGAGTAGGACAAAGGCTCTCAGTGGCGATGGTTATCCACAATCTAATGTGGTTGTTATTGACATCCCTATCAATCCTGATGTAGATGCCTACGTTCGCGATAGGGTTGTTGGACACCAAGCTGCGAGGCTGCTTGCTGATAACGGATACGAGGAGAATATCCTTGAGTGTACACCGGAAGAACGATGGGAGAAGCCGTCTAAGTGGGCGGTTATGAAGAAGGGTTTGAAGCGTGCTGTCAAGCTTCACAACACAGAGGAGGGTGCAACTAAACACGCAGAAGAGTTAGGGTCAGCCGCTTATGTAGAGTTCCGGCAAGGTGAACGAACACGCTGCGAACACTACTGCCAGGTTGCTAAGTATTGTCATTACTATCAGAAGGAGGCTAACAATGCCTAACGTTTGCATGGCTTGGGGACGAGTAAGGGACTTGAAGGTTCACAATAAAGCCGTCACCTTCAGGCTTGCTGAATCAAGGAAGGATAAGAACGGCGAGGATGTGTGGACAAACATCAATTGCCTTATCCTATCGGCTACGGATTGGCAAAAGTCAACCATTCAGGATGGCCGATACCTTGGGTTTGTAGGGCGCATTGAAGATCAGAAGGGCAATGACGGCAAGGTTTACAAGAACCTGCTCGTTGAGACAATCAAGTTCATGAACGAGCCTCGCCACTCTACTGATACGAACTATCGAGCTGCAAAGAAAGATGATGACCTTCCGTTCTAAGGAGAGCAGAGATGAATAACAAGGTCTACTACGAGGTGATAATCGAGATGCGGGATGGAGGGTGGGGCGATTGTGATGTGTGGTATGATCGGCTATTGCTGGAGCAGGAGACAACACTCCAGGGAATGTTCACAATGGTTGGTGAAGGCAAGGTCGTGGCTATCGAAGTCACAACAGATATACCTAATGACCTTCCGATATAATAAGGAGATTGACAAGTGAACGCAGATATCAGGAAGAAGCACAAGCGGTTTATCGACCAGCTAAAAGATGTGTTCCTTGGTGGCAGGCCAACACCAACAATGAGCATTCACTCAAACAGGCCAGACACTTGCGCTGTATGCTTAAAGAGTCACACCAATCTTGGCGGGGCTTTCCCCATCAATCAGGAGGAGAGGTGGGATGACCTTGGTATTATCAGGTGTAGGAATTGTGGACATATCGCTATGCAGGGTAGCTTGAATATGCACAACGCAAACCTACTCCTATCAGAGATTGGATTCGAGACATGGGAGAACATCCTCAAGGGCAAGTCTACTGTGTGAAGTGTAAGACCCATAAAAATGACAGCGAGTTTGCGCCGTCAAAAGTGTGGGGTAAGCACGAGCGTAGAGGACATTGCAGGGATTGCCATAGAAACGATATGGCAGACAAAAGAAGGCATAGTGTACCTGTGTATGACAGTACACCAGAGGCAAGGATTCCTGATGGTTATGAAGATGAGATGCACTTCATTGCATTCTGCACACCAAGCGAATACTTGTCGTACATTAAGCGTATTACTGAAAATGCAGGTGAACGCTATGCGTATAGGGAGCAGCAACGTGGACGAAAGCCACAGGGGTTAACATGAAGTTATACAAAGACCCAACCAAAGCAATCCCTTTGATGGTTGCGAGGCTTATCAAAGCCGGAATACTTACTGATGCTGATGCCAATGATATCCTTGGTGAGCCGATGGATAGCGGTAAGCTTGAATACCCTGAAGCATTTAGCGAGTGGTATAATCTGTATCCAATGAGTGGTACTCGTGGCAACAGGAAGACAGGGTTCAAGCGGCAGGCTTTTCTGCTATGGATGCGTATGGGTTTCGGTGAGGAAGAAAGCCAAAGCAAGGCACTAATCAAAGCGACCGAGGCTTACAAGTCTGAGTACGGGGATGGAAACCAGTTCGTAAAGAAGCCACAGAACTTCCTTGCGGATAACTACTGGGAGTCGTGGATGCCAGCAAGCGGGATTGATCCTGCTGGCTTGGGCAGCGAGGAGGCATTCAAGAGATGGTAACGTCGAGCAACTACAATCCTGAACACGTTATTGTTGGAATCCTTCTGGATCAGAACCATTCCAATCATAACGAGATTCTTGACGCCGTCCTGGATATATCAGGGTCAATGGTTGATATTCGAGCTGCGCTTGCAATCAAAACAATTGCCAGTCTGTTCCGTTCAACTGGACTTGTTCCTGCATACTTCACAGTTAACGAGGAGTCAAAGAAGGTTGATCCACTTCTCCACCGTCAAGCTGTTAATGGTGACAGGTCTTTTAGCTCGTTCCTGATGGAGTGCCTTGAGTACTCTGACTTCCGTGCAAGCTATCAATACTACATTTCCATCCTGTTTGAACGCATTGCAAAAACAAAGCTGGCGGAGCTTCGGGGGAAGGACTTCACTACTGACACGGCGAGTGAAGAGATTGCTACTATCAAGGATACCATCGAGGGGATTGAGACTGGCCTATACTCAAGTGACCGTAAGGTAATGATCGAGGAGTACTCTAAGACAATCTCAACGATCCTTGATTCAAAGGGGCATGAAGCTGCTGGCCTACCTATTGGGTTCCCATCCCTTGATAGGGAGATTGGCGGTATCCTGCCTGATGACCTTATGATTATCGGGGCAAGGCCGACCGTAGGTAAGACAGCCTTTGCTTTATGTATTGCTGATCCACTACTGAAGGAGGGCGTGCCTATCAGTTTTTACAGCTATGACATGAGTGAGCAGCAGTTCTTGCTAAGGCTGACATCCTTCTACTCACTCCTATCTGTGACAGAGATTAAGACAAAGGAATTTCAAGGTGACGAGGCTAAGGCATGGAAAGCCTTGTCGTATGCACAGCAGAGGCTTGTTGATTCACAGCTTTACCTAACATTCTCACACCTTGAGATGCCTGCGCTTGCAAGGTCTATCCGTGACGATGTTCGCAAACGTGGAGTTAAGATGGTGTTCATCGACTACTTGCAAATTGTCCCGTGGTCACGCTATGATGATGACTTCCGGCGAGTAAGCAATGTTGTCAGAACGCTAAAGACTCTTGCCCGTGAAGCAGGTGTACCAATCATTCTCCTGTCACAGCTTGCAAGACCTGATAGGCGAGCGCTTGATGGTGAGCCTCGTAACGATGAGCTTAGGTCTTCGGGTCAGATTGAGCAGGATGCAAGCTATATCATTCTGCTGCACAGATACCCACAGGTTGCGGGACAGCCAGAGCTTGGCAACGATGGTGTTGTTATCCTGTCAAAGAGCCAGAACGGGGCGCAAGGAAGGGCGCACGCAAAACTTGGAAGAGGTTTTAGGTGGGAAGAGAAGATTATTAACCATGAAATTTGAGGTTGCAATGCGTCCAGACCACTACGATATGGAGATCACTCCGATTGAATTCATCCAAGCAAACGATCTTGATTTCTGTCAAGGTAACGTGATAAAGTATGTGTGCAGATACAAAAAGAAGGGTGGCAGGAATGACCTGCATAAGGCGCAACAGTACATTGAGTTTATGATCAATAACCTGATGGAGCGTAGCCATGAAGATTGATTGGGACGAGCTTGACGGACTCGACTGGGCGTGGATGACGGACTATGGTATGTGGAAAGCCACAAAGAACAAGCCAGAGTTTATGGAAGGCCACGGATTCTATGACCCAGAAGGGCCAGACGAGACTGAAGTGATCGGGTGCAAACGTGTAGACGATGGTTCCAGGGTGTGGAATTATCAATACGCATACAACTCTGATGACACACTTGTTCAGCGACCTAACCAACCTCCAGAGCCGAAGGATGTAGTGTATATTGCGGGGCCTATGCGTGGGTATCCACGCAATAACATTGACGCATTCAATGCCGCAGAAGAAAGGCTTAAAGAAGCTGGGTATGGTGTGATCAACCCTATCAAACTTGATAAGGAGTACGACTACAATCCAGACGGTACTGAAGACCCAACAGAGTGGTTCTTGTGGGTTGCAAGGGGTAGGGATATTAACCTTATCAACGACCATGCAACGCATATCTATATGCTTGATGGCTGGAAGGAGAGCATTGGTGCTACTGCTGAGTATCACCTTGCGCGATGGGCTGACTTAACAATCATGATAGAGGGGGACAGGCTTTGAGAATCCTAACA
>JGI10211J34971_10005316_pt1 | contig 10067 bp, 16 predicted proteins | sample Etolagsediment_FD_34971 | JGI IMG/M metagenome (IMG submission 34971)
ACAAAAAAATAAAATTTGCTCAGAAGCACTTCTTTAAAATACACATAGCTGCTAATGTAATTTTATTGCTGATAAATCCATTACTTCCAGGTATAATTTTAGCTCCTATAACTTTATATGCTCTATATTCTGGATTAGTAGTTAATTATTTCGGTCATAGAGGTGGAGATAGTAACAATAATTTCTTGTGCGCAATGCTAACTTTAGGTGAGGGTTGGCATAAAAACCACCATGATTATAGCAGTAGATATAGTAATCAAATTAAATGGTATCAAATAGATCCTACAGGTCTTTTTATAAAATACTTTTTAAAAAGGAGTTGAAATGTCCATCAGATTATACACCCAGCCCTTTTGTCCTTTTTGCGATTTGATGAAGTCTATGTTAGATGAAAAGAATGTAAAGTATGAAACAATTAATATTAAAGAGGATCCAACTGCTCTGGCATTTATGAAGCAACAGGGACATAAAGTAGTTCCACAACTATATGTTGATGATGTTCATATTAATAAAAAAACTAATACACAAGAGTATACATCAGGTGAATTATATGATATAATAGCTGATGTGCTTGACCAACAAGACTGGCCATGGGCCGATAGTGGTATTGAACAAGGTATATAATGAATTATACTAAAAAATTAAATATTGATATCAATATATCTCGCCTTAGAGAACAATATTTAGAACATTTTACCGTTCCTCCTAAATTAAAAAATACTAAACACGAGATTATAGACTATTCAAATAATCCAGATGAAGATAAAATAGTTATATCTGATAAAACAGTTCAAAAGGTCGGCGATTATGGATACGGTATAGTAGTTAAACACATACCATGGGAATACGAATTAATTAGGTCTAAGCTAGATATAACAATTGATACTGCAAGAGTGTTTATTACCAATCCTTATACTAAATTGCCTATACATAAAGATGCTGTGGCTGGCGGTAAAAATAAAAAATTAAGAGAGTGGGCAATAAACATTCCGTTATTTGGTTGTGAAAGAGGAGAAACAGTCTGGTATAATGATATTCCGGAATATGAAAACTGTCAAATGTATTCGGCGGAAGGAGCATTAGTTTCTTTGTCACACCCAAATCCCATTGAACATTATAGAGAAGGCTTAGACTGTATCAAATTAATAAAAACTGATGTATTTCATGGAGTGGATAATTCCGATAATCCAAACCATAGAGTTATATTATCTCTTCGGAGTAATGACAATTTATCATGGACTGAAATAAGTGAAAGAATAGATGAATCCTTTTGATTATGTAACAAGTATAAACTATACTAAACAAGATATAATGAATGATGACCAGGATGAAAAGGCTTATCCTCCTTTTATGGTAAATCGTTCTTTATCTTACTTCGCAGATACCGTAGGACTGGCAAATGTCATGAATCGGTACCACCACCTAGACTCAAAACTCCAATATCATTTTTTGATAAATATAGTTCGTAAACGTAAAAGATTTTCGAAATGGGTAAAACCACAAACTGAGAGTGATATTGAAGTGATTAAAGAGTACTATGGATACAGCAACGAGAAAGCTAGACAAGTCTTGTCACTTCTGTCACCTGAACAATTAACTATAATAAAACAGAAGGTGAACAAAGGTGGAAGAACAAGTAATCGTTGAATGGAGTCCAGCAGACATGCTGGAGGTTACACTGAATGAACCAGATGACTTCTTGAAAGTTCGTGAAACACTAACGAGAATTGGTGTTGCATCTCGTAAAGATAAGAAGCTATACCAATCTTGCCATATCCTACATAAACAAGGCCGGTACTTTATTGTACATTTTAAAGAGCTATTTATGCTAGACGGTAAAAAAGCAAATCTCGAAGAAACAGATATTCAAAGACGTAATACTATTGCCACACTGATGAGTGACTGGGGTCTTGTTACAATTGAGAATACAGATAAGGCCTCAAATTGTGCACCGTTGCGTCTAATAAAAATTCTTCCATTTAAAGAGAAGAATCAATGGGAGCTATGCCCGAAGTATAATATTGGTAATAAGTAATGTTTCCGGAAGGATTATTAGAATCTATTCAGAATAAAAAATCTTACTATGGCAAATTATTATTGGATGAAAGTGCATATCCTAGTTGGGATTCACTAGTTCCTTATTTTGATCAGTCCTTTTTAAACGGAAATAAAAGAGCTAGAGATCCTCATAAGATTTTTATTAGTGTCGAAACAAACGATTTCCCTATTGTCCGACACGTAAAAACTGAATTAGGTAAACTTCTAAATAGGGTCGATCTATCTTGTCACTGTTATGCTGGTTTTAGTCCAAACGCTATAGCATCACCACCTCATAAAGATCAGATGGAGGTCTTCTTTGTTATGATTCAAGGTTCAATGCCTTGGAAGATATTTGAGAATGGTTGTGACTATAATGATAAAACACAAACAATGACTAGTAAGTCTACATTTTCACGTAGGTTAGTCCAAGGTGATTTTGTATATGTACCAACCGGAGTATATCACGTAGCTTTACCTGATTGTTCCCGAGTTGGATTTTCTTTTGGTTGGTAACACTTTTTTCATACCGGCTATGTACATTTGGTATAGCTAACACTATATAAATAATATCGGAATGCGGATGGTCCGGTTCCATTTAATTCTTGCTTGTAAAAGGAGATAACTATGACAGGCGTACAATCACTATTTCCCCGTTCATCTTTTGTTGGTTTTGACCACCTACTTAATGAATTAGATTATGTAGCAAAGCATTCGAACGATCATTATCCTCCCCACAATATTCTAAAGACTGGCGATCAAGATTACTTGATTGAACTAGCGGTGGCTGGATTTACAAAGGATGAGTTGTCAATTGAAGTCAAAGACAGAACATTGACAGTAACGGGTGAACACGTGTCAAAGGGTCGCGAGTACATTCACCGTGGTATTTCCACTAAGAAGTTCAAACGCACCTTTAGGCTGTCTGAGCACGTACACGTAAACGGAGCAGACATCAAGGACGGAGTATTGTCAATTGAATTGAAGTACGAAGTTCCGGAAGCACTGCGTCCTCGTAAAATCGAAATCGGTCATTACGAGGAATTAACAAATGACACAGACACTAAACAACTTCTTCAAGAAGCTAATTAATAACTATCAGATGGCTAAAGCAATCAGACAAACAGAATATGAATTGCGTAAGCTAACTGATGCAGAATTGAACGATATTGGTATTAGCCGAGGCGATATTTATTCTATCGCTAGACAAGATATGGATATGAAACAATCACATCTTATCGCTCCTTTTAATCCTAACCTAAGAGGATTTGTCTAATGGCTTTTTTAGTAGATACAGTTACTATCGATCATCGTTCATGGTTCCAGAAACGCTTACAAGGTTTTATGAACTTTTGTGAAGTTGCTGGATATAGCAGAGCAGCTGCGCACTTAGCATCACTCGGATACTACGATGAAGCTAAAGAATGCATGAACCAGATTGCTAAGCTGAAACGCTAATAGAAGAATCTTAGCAGAGGGGCTGTAATGGCCCCTCAGATCACACACATAGACACAGGAGAATATTATGTCTAATCCTTATCAAATCCGTACCGATGTTCTAGCAATGGCAAAAGACATGCTGGACAAACAATACGAAGGCCAAATGAAATTGGCGCAAACCATGTATGATATCAATAAAGATAACATGGACCTTGCTCAAGAAGCATGGAAAAAATACATCCCCAAAATGTATACGATGGAAGAAGTGATGGAAAAAGCGAATGAAATGTATTCGTTTGTATCTGAAAAGAAATAAAAATTAAGGGCTTCGGCCCTTTTTTGTTTACATTATATCTTAATTATGATAGAATACACTTACGGAGGTATTCACTTTGACATTTTACACATCAGTTAACAGATACGGCAATTCTATCCTCTACCGTGGATATACAGATAACGGTACGGCTATCAAACAGAAGTATAAGTTTGAGCCATCATTTTTCTACCCTATTCGTGAACAGACAGTCTTCAAGTCTTTCTATGGTGAGAACCTTCGGAAAGTAAAGTATCCTAGTATGGCTGCTGCCAAACAAAAGATGGAGGAGATGACTGGCATCGAGAACTCTCGGATGTATGGTACTAAGAACTTCATCCATCAGTTCATCACGGAGAAGTTTCCCAATGACATCACTTTTGATATGCATCATGTTAATGTGGTTAATTTCGATATCGAGGTCGCTTCCGACGATGGTTTTCCTGAACCTGAGCATGCTGCTTATCCTATTATTTCTATTGCTCTAAAGTCTAGTAAGTCCTCTGTCTATCAGGTCTGGGGACTCGATCACTATGATCCGTCCAAGACTATAGTAGATATGAAAGGTGACCAGATTCAGTATCATTATTGTGAGTCTGAGACAGAACTACTTGCCAAGTTTCTTGCATACTGGACTAAGAACTATCCAGATGTTATTACTGGCTGGAACACACGTTTCTTTGATATTCCATATATTGTTAACCGTATTGCTGGTATTGGTACTGAGCAGGCAGCTCGGACTCTATCACCATGGAATCTTGTTAACGAAAAGAATATTAACTCTCGTGGCCGTACTTTACCTGCCTATGAGATTGTAGGTATCCAACAGGCTGACTATCTTGAGCTGTTTAAGAAGTTTGGTTATTCATATGGACCACAAGAATCTTATAAGCTTGACCACATAGGCCAAGTAGTAGTTGGAGAAAAGAAGCTATCCTACGAGGAACACGGCAACCTGTACACACTATATAAAGAGGATCACCAGAAGTTCATTGATTATAACATCAAGGACGTACAACTGGTTGACCGTATTGACCAGAAGATGGGACTCATCTCTCTGGCCCTTACTATGGCATATAAAGGTGGCGTGAATGTACAAGATACCTTTGGTACTACTGCTATATGGGAATCTATCATCTATCGTCGGCTAATGAGTAATAATATTGTCTGTCCTCTTGAACAGATTGAGAAGGTTCCTTATAAGACTGTCGGTGAACGTGTCTATGATGATGGTTCAACTGCTGATGCTGTGATGGGTGGTTATGTTAAACCCCCTCAGGTTGGTTCACACGATTGGGTAGTATCGTTTGACTTGAACTCTCTGTATCCTAATATCATCGTTCAGTCTAATATCTCACCAGAGTGTTTCCTACATGATCAGACTATTCGTTTTCCACAAGGACCTGACTATTATCTGAATGAACACAATCGACTTCATAAGCTTAGCAAAGAGTATTCTGTATGTGCATCAGGTATTCCATTCTCAAAGGACCGTCAGGGAATCATTCCTGAGATCATTGTTGACTTTTACTCTGAACGTAAGTCAGTCAAACGTGAGATGCTTGATACTCAGTCTGAATACGAGAAGACTAAAGACAAATCACTTGAGTCTAAGATCAACCAGCTTGAGAATAATCAGATGGCTATTAAGATCCTGCTCAACTCATTGTATGGTGCACTCGGTAACAAGTGGTTCAAGTACTTTAACTTTGCTCTTGCCGAATCAGTGACTCTGACTGGTCAGACTGTTATCCGTTGGGCTGAACAAGCAATCAACAATGAGATGAATAAACAGCTTGGTACCAGCAAAGACTATGTGGTTGCTATTGATACTGACTCTGTCTATATTAACATGGGACCTCTGGTTGAAAAGTTTGGACCAAAGAATCCAGTCAAGTTCTTAGACAAGATCTGTCAAGAACACTTTGAAGTTATTCTCAAAAATGCATATGATCAGTTTTATCATGTGACTAATGGTTATACTCCTCGGATGGAGATGGCACGTGAGGTTATTGCTGACCGTGGTATCTGGACTGCCAAGAAGAGATATATTTTGAATGTACATAACTCTGAAGGTGTACAGTACGCAGAGCCTAAACTAAAGATCATGGGTATTGAAGCTATCAAGTCATCAACTCCTGAGATCTGTCGCGATAAGTTCAAGGAGATCTTCAAGGTTATTATTAATGGTACTCAAGATGATACTCACAAGTTTATTGCTGACTTTAAAAAAGAGTTCTTCCAACTTGATCCTGAGTTGGTGTCCTTCCCTCGGTCTGTCCAAGGTCTTGACAAGTTCCGTGATAGACTGAGCATATATAAGAAGGGTACACCAATTCACGTTCGTGGTTCTCTGCTGTATAACAACCAGCTAAATAACCTGGATCTGACAAAGAAGTATGAGTCAATCAAGAATGGTGAGAAGATCAAGTTCTGCTACCTGAGGTCAAACAATCCCATCCAGGAGAATATAATTGCATTTCCTGGTGTTTTACCTAAAGAATATGGTTTACATCAGTATGTCGACTATGGTATAATGTTTGAGAAGACATTTGTCGAGCCCTTAGTTCCTATTCTAGATGCTGTGGGTTGGACACCTGAACCTGTAGCATCCTTGGAAGAATTTTTTGCATAATGTATTCACTGACTGTATTCAAGAGCAAGTTTGACAACAAAACCCATCGTCGTATGGATTTTGATTCGTGGGACAAGTTTGAGAAGTTTTTATATAAATTATCTGAGAGGCCACTGGAGGGCAAGAAAGATGCTGAACTTATATCACCGGCTACTTATGTACATGGCACAACACGGGCAAACAAGAATGTCGTTGCTTGGGGATCTTGGTGTGCTGTTGATGTTGATGATCATGAATTTGAGGGAGATTTAGAAGATGTTCTCCGTACTCAATTTGGCCATTGGAATTTCATTTGTTATAGTACTGCTAGTTCTACTGATTCTTTACCGAAGTTCCGTTTGGTATTTCCAACTACGGAAGCGGTTGAGTGTGATCGAATCAAACATTTTTGGTATGCGCTCCAGTCCGAAATCGGTTCAATCGGAGATAAACAGACTAAAGACCTCTCTCGCATGTATTTTGTACCTGCAAATTATGCTGGTGCTAACAACTTCATATTTAGTAGTGGACGTGGTAGACCTGTTGATCCTTACGAACTAATGGCTAAATGGGAATATAACGACAAGGCAGACAGTAAGAACTTCCTTGACCGTTTGCCTGATGCATGGAAAGAACAGATCATTGAATACCGTAAGGCCAAGATGGACAATACAGATGTTGTATGGTCAAGCTACCATGATTGTCCATTCTGGCCTAAGAGTTTAGCAGCACAATATATAACTATCTCAGGTACAGGATGGTATAGTCAAATGTACCGTATAATGATAGCCATAGCAGGTAGAGCTATAGAACGTGGCTATCCAATAACAGCCAATCAAATAGTGGATATGTGTAGGCAGTTTGACAAAGAGACTGGTAACTGGTATGAGAACAGGCCAATGGAAACAGAGGCTAATAACGCTTTAGAATATGCATATAAGAATGGAGTAATACAGTGAGTGAAGTACTAACAGCCATAAGCATATTGGCTTTGATTATTATTGGATTTTATATTATTGCAGTATCGGAGATGAACAAATGAGCGAATATAAACATTTAGTTGATGAATTTCTCAAAAAGGGTGGGGAAATTAAAAAAGGTAAACCTATGAAACGAACTAAAGGTATTAGTGTTCAAAAAATGCAACTGGATGCTGAAACTACAGGTAGATGGGAACAGTTTCAAAATGGTGAAAAAAATTATGAAGAATATCAAAAATACTTGAAAGGAAAAAGACGATGAAAGCAGGTAAAGTATGGGGCACAACAGAGCTTATTGAAGCGAATGGTGCTATGGAATTTCATCGTATTGAGATGAAGAAAAACGGTGTTTGTTCTAAACATCTTCACAAATACAAGTGGAATGGATTCTATGTTGAGTCAGGTAAGATGCGTGTTAAAACATGGCAAAAAGATTACGACCTAATTGATGAAACTGTTATTAGTGCTGGACAATACACAAAGGTAAAACCAGGTTTGTATCACCAGTTTGAATGCCTTGAAGATGGCGTTGCGTTTGAAATCTATTGGGCTGAATTTGCTCACAATGATATTGTACGTGAAACAACTGGCTTTATGGGCAATGAGGGGTTTACACTTGATGTAAAAAATGATACAATGGCTTCATCAGCTGATGATTTAACAATCACAGTCAGCACACTTACTGGAGAGTTTGAGGCTCTAAAATGAAACTAGAGGTACAACAAGATGATAGCGGGGAGCTCTTCATTGAGTTCCCTGATGATCTTATGGATCAAATGGGTTGGGAAGCAGGTGATATTCTCACTTGGACACAACAAGACAATGGCAATTGGCTAATTACTAAAAAAGAAACAACTACACCAGAGGATAATGATAATGAGTACTAATTGGGTACAAGATATGGCTGATATGCACCAAAAGTATGGTGTCAATGAATGGTTTGAAAAACATAAAGATGACAAGGTACTTATGAACAAGTATCTAATGTTCCGTCTACTTATGTGTCAAGAAGAATTGCATGAAACTATGCAAGCAGTAAATTCAGGTAATTCAGAAGAGATCGTAGATGGTCTCATTGACCTATGTGTCTTTGCTATTGGTACACTTGATGTATTTAATGTAGATGCAGCTAAAGCATGGGATGAGATTTATGCAGCTAATATGAACAAACAAGTTGGTGTAAAGCCAGGTCGTCCTAATCCATTTGGTCTACCAGATTTATTGAAGCCAGGTGGATGGACACCACCAAGCCATGAAGGTAACCATGGTGAGTTAGATGTAGCACAGCAAAATATCCGTGATCGTACACCTATCGATCGTAGTGCTTGGTAACTGTGACGACTTGTCACACCCAACTAAACCTAACATTACTGTTACAAGATTGTGATATAATAAAGGCTATATACTACTGTTAGTGTATAGTCTTTTTTTAACACACGGAGATATTCATGAAATTACTAACCGCTTTTGCTGCATCAATTGTGATTGCAGCCACACCCGTACTTGCTCGTGATCAGGTTCACATTGCAGGTTCATCAACAGTACTACCTTACGCATCAATCGTTGCGGAAGCATTTGGCGAAAACTTTGAATTCCCAACACCAATTGTGGAAGGCGGCGGATCAGGTGCCGGTCGTAAGCGTATGTGCGAAGGCGTAGGTTTAAACACAATTGATATTGCGAATTCTTCTTCGCTTATGAAAGCAGAACAAGCAGAAACATGTCAAGCAACAGTAGGTAAAGTAACTGAAGTTCGTATTGGCTATGATGGTATTACATTCTCAATGCGTCATGAAAATGAAGGTTTTGAAGATCTAACACCATTACAGATCTATCAAGCATTAAAAGCAGGTTCAACCGCTAAGACATGGGCAGACGTTGATGCATCTTTACCAGATGTTGAAATCAAAGCATTCATTCCAGGTACAAAGCATGGTACACGTGAAGTATTTGAAACAAAGGTTATGCTAGCAGGCTGTAAAGCAACTGGTGAGTATGATAAATCATTAGGTAAAAAACCAGCGGAGAAAGCATGTTTCAAAGTGCGTACAGATGGTGCATCAGTCGATATCGATGGGGATTATACAGAGACTCTCGCAAGCCTAGACGCGAACGTAAACGGAGTTGGTGTTTTCGGACTGAGCTTCTTGCTGAACAACACGGACTCAATCTACGCTGCAAAGATCAATGGTGTGATGCCATCGACAGAAAGCATTGCGAGTGGCGAGTATCCAGTTTCACGTCCACTTCAATTCTACGTTAAGCACGCACATTTAGATCAAGTTCCGGGGTTAAAAGAGTACATTGAATTCTTCGTATCAGACGAGATTGCAGGACCTGATGGTCCATTGGCGGAGTACGGATTGGTTTCTGATCCTGAGCTTGCAGCCACACAGGATATGGTCGCTAAATTTTAAGTGGCTATACTAAAATAAATTAAATTAATGCGGCTCCGGCCGCATTTTTTTATGTACAAACGCGATTGAATAGTGTAGGATGGTTAAATCAATGAAGGAGAATATATTATGACTTACACTTTCGATATCGCGTACGATTGTCCTCTATCCGACTTTCTCGAACTACTCGACAAATACGAACTCAAACTCGAATCTTACCTCGCTATCGGACCTGGCGGCGGAAATCCCGAAATTACCGTTTCCTCCACTCCATCTCAAATCCAAAA
>JGI10211J34971_10005318_pt1 | contig 10063 bp, 5 predicted proteins | sample Etolagsediment_FD_34971 | JGI IMG/M metagenome (IMG submission 34971)
TGAAAAAAGACATCTTGCCTGCGATTGCCTCTTTGAATAACATGATGCGGCTGGCCTGGTAATACGATCCTTGCTATTCTCGCCATTTTTCAACCTCATTACCACCAGCCTTTTTAGTTAATTAAGTATTGTGTCCCCGGAATTTCGGGAATTTTGTCCCCGGAATTTCCGAATTTAATTTCCCGAATTTAAGCTCTTGGAACCTTTTTTTAAATTGTGATTTTTTCTCAATTTTTTTATGGTGTTGCCTAGTTCCATTTTTCCATTTTCTAGCTACATCATCTGCATAAGAAAAATCTGCCGAGCTTTTTCATACTTATAAAAAATAGGTTCAATTTTACAATTAAAAACTTCTTCTGAGATAAGAAGACTATATTTTTCATTAACAAGCTCATTCGGATCAAAATAATAATGACACCCTGTCAAATATTTTTCTGATCCCTCAGCATATGAGCTAGTCTCGGAAGAAATCGGCTTAATTCGATTTCCAGAGGCGCAATCCTTCAATGAAATGAAAGACAACTCACATGAATCAATTTTATGAACACTTTCAAAAGTAAGGTAGGTCCATGCCCCTTTTTCTTTTATCAAATCGGCTCCACTCTGAGAAGCGCTTGGTATAGGCACAAAGAAAAATGTCTGGCCTTCACCCTCAACGCCTAATACGATAGGTGTAACCTTGACCTCCCCTGTATTACACCCAGTCCGATAATATCTCTCTTGGATTCTTTCCCATCCAACAGAATTCTGAGGAGAAAGGTTAATACGCTTCTCATATGACGCGCACCCACTTAAGATAAAAACAAAAATAAAAACACATAAAAATTTTCTCATATTAACCCTCACTATAATCATTTGTTAACAAGCAAACTTGACCTCACACTTCCCTCTGAATTAATCTGCTCACTCGCTTCCGCCTTAGAATTCCCATAAATAACTGATGGTGCTGAGTAAGCTGATGGCGGGATAACTGATGGTAAAGCTATGGGCGTTGCAATTACCACATTTAAAGGATTCAGGGTCATACCTAAAAACCTTTCAAAACCAACATGATTTTGAAGATTTCCAAAAGCATCATAACCCCAGCTATTCAGAAAATCATGAGGTCCGGCGTATGTTTCAACAAGCCTATCCCAAAAACTACCTGGCTTATAGCGCATCCCAAAAATCTGACCCACACCACCTTGATGACCACCTAAAGGACTGGGATTGCCATTAGGATGAGTCGGATCATATCGTCCTCCTCCCAATTTAAAACCATCGCCGAACATTCCAACACTTTTACCGCTTGCATTTCTAGGATCTATTCGAGATTGCTGAACCATCTTTGCGCGCATTATTTGAGCTGTATCTCTAATTGCTGAAAGGCCTCCTGCAAAAGCACCGCCAAACAAAGCGGCTTCTCCAATCTCATTACGATTCCCACCGCTGACAGCCATCACGGATGAACCGGATGCCGCTCCTGCTGCAAAGTTCGACGTAAAATTAGCGGCCATTGTCCAGCCCGCACTCAAGGGACCAGTAGTACCCGCCCCCAAAGATAAATTTCTCATGATATTCGTTGTAAAAGTATTCAAAGCAGGGGCTACCACTGAAAAAACAGCACCACCGACCGCACCCGTTAAAGCTCCCGCTCCAACAGCTTCCCAATTCCAATCCGTCTGAATCCCCGATGAGACACCACCAATCACCGCCCCAATAATAGCGCCAATGATAATATCATCAATGCCAAAGATGTTTCCGCTTGGGTCAACGAATAAAACCGGATTGTTTCTGCAATACGAATAACGGTTCAGAGTTTGAGGGTCTAAAGGAGCCTGAACGATGCTGTCCGCCGATATAAACCTCCCCAACATCGGATCATAATATCTGGCCCCATAGTAATACAGCCCGGTTTCATCATCAAGCATTTGCTGTGTAAAATACAGGCCGCTTTTCTGATCCTCCTCCTGTAATGATATCCTCCTGCTGAATTCTCCAAAAGGCTTGTACTGATTCAAATTCGTCGGATTGCCTGTTTCATCCTCGACCACATGGGTCGAACCCAAATGATCTGTGTGAATATATTGTTCCACCCCATCCCGCACCGACACGATCCGGTCATTGCCCAGATAGATATGTTTGATTTCATGAAGATTGTCTCGCTCATACAGCCGGCCGACAAAATGTGTCACCAGGTCCTGCCCGCCGGATCCGCCCTCCAATAACTCCGGATAGGCCATCTGCGATGCCGGAACGCCCTCCAGCGCATCAAAGACAACCTTCTTCACGCGTCCGCCGTCACCATCATAACCGAATTTTACCAGTTGATGGCCGTTCTGAATGACAGACTTCAGGCGGTTTTCCGAATCAAACTGATAAAAAAAGTCTCCCCTTGAGGAATGATGCATCAGCATATTCCCGTTCGGGCCATAACCAAAGATTGATTCATCACTGAGAGACGTAACCGCATGCGGACCGGCCTCATTTTCTCCGTACACGTATGTTCGGCCGTCTTTTTCCAGGATATTGCCGATCTCATCATACGCATAGACCTTTGTTCCGTAGGTATCCGGAGAACTCGCTTCAATGAGCCGGCTTAAGTGATCATACCGAAATTCTTGTGTCCCTCCATAAATATAATCCTCCACCTTGACAATATTCCCGAGCGCATCATAAAAATAATTCAGATCCTGAATCGCCTGATTTTGGTTGTCTATGGTATAAATTCGTTCCAGACGAAAGGTTTTGTCATTATAGAAATACTGCGTCACGGTTCCGGTTCCGAACGACACCTGCTGAATCTGCCCCATCACATTATACGCAATATCAGTGACATATTCGATGCCGTCCCCGAGGATCCCATACAGCCGCCCGGAATCATCATAATGGTATTGAACCGCGCTTCCATCAGGATACTGCAGCGATAACAGATGGCTCATCGCGTCATACTCACGCGCGACACTATAAGATATCCCATCAATGACTTTCAGGGAATGTGTCTCGCGTCCGAATTCATCATAAAGAAACTGCGTGTTGTTATTGCCCGCTGATTGACCGTATTCCACCAAACCCAGACGCCCAGCCCCATTGATTTGGGGATTCATATCATAATGGTATGTCACATCCATCCATTCATGATCCGTCTTTCTCACAAGACGATTAAGATTATCATAGCTAAAATCCAAACGCTGCCCTCTGGGATCGCGCTGCCAAAGCAGATTCCCATTGTCATCATACCCGTATTCCCAATGCCCCATATCCGGATCATCCATCGCGATCTTGCGGCCGAATCCGTCATACAAAATATCCGAGGTATTCCCGTGCGCGTCAATTGTGCGCACAAGCTGATTACTATAATCATAACTATACTGGGTAGTCGCATACAGCGTATACGGGGTCTGGGCATAACGGGCACATCGTCCGTCGGCCCCCGCATATTCTTCCCGCTTAATCACATTTCCGCGGACATCCGAATAAGAAATCTGTTGGTGACCGTTGGCGTCAATCCCGACAGTCTTTCCGACATAATACGCCTGGGTCATATAGGTTCCGTCAGGATTTGTAACCGTTACGGGCCGGCCCGCTTCATCATAATCATAACGCGTGTATGCCAATGCCGGTGGAATCACATCTTCCAGAACATCCTGCGCCTGAGATGTGGCGCGAGGATTATATTGTCTCGTCACTTTGCCGCGGGAATCATATTTTTTTTCACCGCTAATGATATACCGGCCTTCTTGTCCTGAAGGGTTTCTGGACTGAATCAGCCCTCCCAGACCATCCAGGAACGCCACGCTTTTTGCCGACCTGGATGTTCCATATTCCAGGCGTTTTTCTGTTACGACACGCACATAATCATTAAAATCATCATACTGATTTTGAATGCCTGGAAGTGCCAGCGTATCCCGCGGACCGACGACCTGTTTACGCCGCCCGAAAACATCGTAATTATATTGTTCCTGTGTCGCATTGATGTCTGTAACAGATTTTTCTTGCCCGAACAGGCCCGAATAACTTTCCGCAGAAAAATCTCCCATGGGAACTCCATCAACCCCATAATATTCAAAGGTCATTTCCTGATTAAGTGCGTTACGCTCGACCACAGGAAACATGTGAAAATCATTATCATAAATAACAGCCGCGGCATTCCCGTTGAAATCCGACATCTGTGTCTGATTGCCGTAGCCATCATAAAGAAAATTTTTCGTTATTGTTTGCTCATCCGGTTCATATTGTTTGAGCGATACGGTTGTCGTGAGTCCTTTGACCGGAGAAACCATCGCCGCCTGACCATCATACGCGAACACCTCGGTTAAATATGGGCCGACACCGCCATCGAAATAATGGTCAACTTGCGCCGGAAACCCGATCAGCCAGACATTCTCATTTGTATTATTCACATACTGCGTTTGAGACCAAATTCGATCTGTCCCGATATCATCACCCGTATCAACATCAACCTCTCCATAGCTGATAACCCTGGTAGGATGCCCATACTGTGGTTCTTGCTCATAAAAATATTCCTCGGCCCGACGGCGCGCACCTCCCTGCGCATCATATTCAAATTGATCTGTTCGTTTAAGACAGGCAAACGTTATGTCTGGTGCGATTTCAGACAATTCCTCCACGCGCCAATCGTTCACTGACTTGCTCAGCATTGCCCCATCATTTGTGACAAACTGTTTCGACTTTGGATATCCGCGCAAGGCCGAATCATTCTGATAAAATTCTGTTTCCACATAATTGTCATCCGCATCATACACTCTGACTTTGTTAAATCCGTAAAACTCCCGATCGTCCGGATTCCACAATCCTCCTTCATACTCATACCGAGTGCGAACGGTATAATCCCGGCTGTTGCCAAGCGTCACAGCCGAGACCAACGGCATCACAAACGGGAGATAGGTATTAGGAAATACACTCGACGGCACATATTCGATTGTTGTCACTCCTCCCAAACCGTTGTCGACCTCCGTCAGCACATCACTGATACTCCCATCGGAATACGCGAATTCAATTTCCCCTAAAGCATTAAAGGTAATATAATCAATCACCCCATCGCCATTAAAATCTCCGGACTGTAATTGAAGACCGTCCCCCGTTAAATTAAATGTCACCGGGACTGTTCGAATTGTTGCATCAATAATGCCTCCATAGGACGCCTTATAGGAAATTGTTCCGTTCTGTGCATCATAATATCCGAAATCCGTTGTTCCATCATTGTTAAAATCCAGGGGAAGCGGCTGCATCCCTGCCCCACAATCAAACGCCAACAAGTAATCACTGCCCTCTATATCCAGACTATCCGGAGTGCCGCGCTTATTCTGAATCGCACGCCAATTGCCTGTGGCCGGATCAAACGAACCAAAATCCACCATTCCGTCTCCGTTAAAGTCACCCATGACAATTTCGTAGCTATCCTCATTTCCGATCAATAATATCTCCGGATCTGCCTCAAAATACGACTCATGGTTTAACGCGATCTGAATTTTCTTGGCACCGTCCGCAGCAAACATTCGCACCGCATCTGCACGGCCATCGACATTAATATCCGCCAGGGCTACCTGCTGATTCGCTCCGAATCCGCTCAACCAGAGCCCCTGACGCACAAACTGCGTTCCGTCAGAAAAGGCCGGTTCCCAATTCCCATTGGTTTCATCAAACAACACCAGGTCGGTTCTTCCATCGGCATTAACATCACCGATCAGCACCCGATGATTCTCACCGATATTATCAAGCCACGTGGTCTTTGGCAGAAAGGCATTTCCGGTGGAGATCTCAACCTTAACATTCCCGGCATCAGGAAAATAGGTTGCCACATCGGTCAATCCGTCACCGTTAAAATCTCCGGCAAGTTGCGGCAAAACCAGCTGCACGGAATTCATCAAATCAACATGATCCGCCAGATTAAAATTTAAATAAAACCAAAACCATTGATCTCTGTGGTAATTAACATATTCAATCAGATTATATCCTTTTTGCAACTCCCACACTGTCGTTCTGAGCTGACTATAATCCCCATTAATCCAAAAAGCCGGAATACTGTCCTGTGGCATTTGAAACGGCACATTCAACGTCTGCTCTGTTTCCGAATATACATATGTCCAATAATAATTTCCGACGTTCATATTATTGCCGTGGTTAAAACTTCCATGCCCGTTGTGTTCCCACCAGCTGCCGCCAAGATTTCCCGACGCTTGTGTATAGACTGTTTCTTCCGGCTGTATCGCACCTGGCCAGAGCGGACCTTGATTATTCCCAAACGGCAAACCAAAACGATATCGCGCATTCCACAGATTATCACCACTCAACGGATCGCCCTGCTGACTGATTAATGAATAGGTAATCGGAGCTTCCTCATAGGCAAACTGTATGGCCGGCCTGGCTGTCACACCGTCGGCTCCATAAGTTGTGATCTGTTTTAAAAGAGATCGTCCTGTTCGCTGACTATAGCCATAACCAAAAGCATACCGTTTTTGAAGTTCCCCCAAGACAGACACCTTGATTTCCTTGATCCGATATCCGATAATATCCAAAAATCCATGACGGCGCAGAGACATCTGGTCATGACGTTTCGAATCCTCATAAAAGGCTTCAACCCTGGCATAAAAATTTTGTGATTCAGTATCGACACCGTCTTGATCCGTTCCCGGCTCTCCACTCCAGTAAATTTCAAACTCCCCGGAAAAGAGATGGCGAATAATATAATAATTTCCTGAACTGTCCATAACCTTGCTCAGATGCCAAAAAGGCGGACCCGGCTCTCCATAACATCGGCGGGATTGATCACCGTAGAGCTGATCCTGCCCGAAATAATACGTAAGCCCTTTGCCATTACGCATGATCCACTGATATCCGTCAAACTCAAAGTTATACGTCAATGCACCGATCCGGGCGCGGTAGCGGCCTTCGGAGATCTCGATCAGATCCATGGTCTTTCCATCGATGACCGCAATAAATTCATCAATATCATCATCATAGACCGGCACGCGATCCTTAATGGAGCGCGCGATATACCCGAAACCAACATCCCATCCTACTCCATAATATCTATTCTCACCCCGAGGAGAGTAAGTCAATGTCAAGGAGGGCTTGAGATTCTGCCGTCCCGGGGGCGTCTCAATCGGTAAAGAGATCACGCCCGCACCGCTGACCGGATCAAACTGAAACTGATTAATGGAAGACTGGGTTCCGGAACCGCCTGCCCCGGCAGCCCCGCTTCCCGCCGTTGAAACAGACAGAGTCCCGGCAGTTAGCTGACCGGACGGTTCAAACAAATCAGGATTGATCTCATTGGTATCCGGGGAATCGTTTTGAGAATGACCGACGGCATTTCCCTGCGATTGAGCGGGTAGTGACGGTCGATTGGTTTTGGAAGATCTTGCTGCTTGTGTCTGCGCTTTAAGATCCGGAGCTTCATTACCAAGAAGATCATCCACACTGATTTTTGCGGCACATGCAGCAGGAGCCAGAAGGCTGTTCAAATACAGGACGGCAAGAATAACGGAAAACGTTTTGTTGACCCAACGGCTGAAAATAGCTCCGGACATGACTCCCTCCTCGGTTGTCCATTAACATTTCCAGCCAGATTTGAAAACATCATAACAGCTTATTGTTTTTTTGTCAAAACTTTTATCAAAAAAACAACCCGGCCGATTTTCAGCCAGGTTGCTTTTCAGATTTATAATTGATTTCTCAGGCGGCTTGCCGCACGACATTCCTGGCCTTGGCCCCCTTCTCATCCTCAAATAATTCAAACTCCACTGCGTCTCCCTCATCCAGTGAGCGGTACCCGTCCTGCTGAATCTCACTGAAATGCACAAAGATATCTCCCTGCGCCTCTTGCGTCTCGATGAATCCGTAACCCTTCTTGGCATTGAACCACTTGACTTTACCTTGCGCCATTCCCCCAACCTCCTTGTTATGACTCCACGGACAAATGAATTCACATTGAATCCATTGTATAATTCCTGAAATTGGGTGTAAAGGATAAATCAGATTTTATCCGCCTGCGCAGAAGACCTCGGGCTTGCCGTGGATGAATGCGGAAAAGGGCAACCCGTTTGCTTCGGCGGATGTTCGCGAGGAAAAGCTGAATTTGCGGATAAACCCGCCGTGATTTTTGGCGGGTCATAAAAAAGATGCCACGGGCTTGCCCGTGGGGCTCCATTTGAAGATTTATCACGGGCGGACGGCTTCGACGAGACGCCGGGCCCTGGCCGCATCATACGCCCGTTTAAAAAAACGACGATTCCACCAGTAGACACCGCCGCAGACAAAAAAATTCGTCAGCACAACAGCAAAAAATACACCGGCATAACCGGCCAGATGCCGGCCAATGACCGCCAGGGGAACAAACACAACAAACATGCGCATCCCCACCATGACGATTGAAATCAGCGGACGACCCAGAGCGCTGAAGACCGTACTGGAAAACATAATCACCCCTTCCGCACCAAAACTCACCGGCACCACGCACAGAAACAATCGACCCGCCTCAACGACTTGAGGATCGGGATTGAAAATCCTCATCAGCGGAACCGCCGAAACAGACAACACCAGCGCAATAACCAGACCGAAAATCCAGGAAAAATGAAAGCTTAAGGACAACGCCTGTGAAACCCGTTCATAATGACGCGCCCCCCAGTTCTGCCCGGCAAACGGCGCCAGCACTGACCCCAGCGCCATATAAATATGCAGGCACAAGGCTTCCAGTTTATGGGCGACACCATAGGCCGCCACGACCGCCTCACCGGATCCGGCCACCAGACGGGTAACCGCTGCGACCGAAAACGCTACCAGAAGATTGACCCCTGTTGCCGGAATTCCGATAAAGAGAAGCTGCCGCCAGGAATGCAATAGGCCGCGCCAACCCGGCAATGAGAAGGCCAGCATACGCTCACGAAAATAAATCACGGCAAATGAAGCAATCAGCGTTATGCTTCGTGAAACCGCCGTCGCCAGGGCGGCCCCGGCAAGTTCCATTCTGGGGAATCCGAAATACCCGAAAATAAAAATGGGATCCAAAATGATATTCATCCCCGATGAAAAAATCATAATCAGCGCCGGGATCAGGGTGTCTCCGGTGGCCCGAATCGCGTGATTATTCACCATCGGCACAATCACAAAGACCAAACCGATATACCAGATTTGCATATACTGCGTAATGGGAGCCAGCAGTTCCTCTGAGGCGCCCAGAGCTGAAAAAACCGGACGGATCGTCAGCAGCCCGAGCATGGAAATAATTAACGAGCTGATCGTCGACAACAAAACCGTATCAGTGGTCAGCCGCCGAACACGCTGATGATCTCCCTGCCCGATGGTGCGCGAAATCACGGATGAGGTTCCGACGCCGATTCCCAATCCGATACTGATGACAACCAATACCACCGGAAACGTAAATCCCATCGCGGCCAATTGGCGCGTGCCGAGTTTACCGACAAAATAGGCATCGACAAGATTAAAACTCATCAGCGCAATCATCCCGAAAAGCATCGGAACCGTTTTTCGAAACAGCAGCGTTCCGATATGCCCGTCCAAAAACTTGCCGTGCCGTGCTTCCATCCTATCCCCCATCTTCGGCCGTACGTTTTCGTAAAAACTTCGGATCGCCATAAGCCTCGAATATCGACCGGTCCAAACCGCTGCAGACCGCGTTAAGCACACAGCCTTCACACTCTTTCACCTTAATATGTCCAGTCCCCAAACCCTCATCCACACGCACAAAATGATCCCATCGATATTGCTCCTGTTCAAAAATACACAACGGCAGCGACCGGAGAATATAGGCCATGCCATGCGCCCGGCATACGCCGGCCGCCTTCATCAACCGGGGACGCACATCATTCAGATCGACCAGCAAATTGGGATATGCCATCTGCCCGCCTTCATTGACAAGCCCGCAGAATTCAACCATCCTGACACCCATCCGGTAAAGCCGGTCTGCCATTTCATGGAGCGCCAGATAATTCAGAGCCGTGATGACAACAGTGACGGCCAGCGCACCCGGATCCTGATAGCGCAAGATCTGCCCAATCCCTTCAACGGTCCTCTGATAACTCCCCGGCACCCGTGTCATAAA
>JGI10211J34971_10005319_pt1 | contig 10062 bp, 6 predicted proteins | sample Etolagsediment_FD_34971 | JGI IMG/M metagenome (IMG submission 34971)
TATTACTCTGGATCACAAAGCTGTTGTGCCGGTTGGGCAAGAAGGAGATGAAAAGTGGGTGTTATCTTTTACCACCTCTGCTTATTCTGATAATACTGAGCGCACAGCTATTTCAGATATATATATTCAGGAAATGAAAGGTGGGTGGCTGAAAAGCAGTGGTTTTGCAGGCAGTGGTGGTGGAAAATTTACTATAGGGGATAGTAGCAAGCAATTAAAAGTTAAATTGGATAATGTTACTGGTGCCGATGGTGAAGGCGGTTATTACGTTATAACTTTAACAACAGGTGTAAATTTAACTGGTGATGCTATTGCTCAAGATATGGAAACTCAGTTAAGAGCTTTGCCAGATGATTCTGATTGGGTAACTGCTGATACAACTGCTGGATATGACTTATCTTATAGAAGTTGTACTGTTGAATTTAAAGATAGTAGGTTTTGGATAATTTCTGGATCTGTATCTGCGTATTATACTGGTGCTTCAAGGTCATCGGTGGATGTTGCTAAGGTTACTGCTGATACTTGTTATGAAACTTTGGGGTTTGATCTTTCTGTGGATAGTCAAACTATAGCCGGTGTTTCAATCAAAGAAGCTTTGGTAAGTGTGAATTATACTGCTAATACTACTCCGTTATCTATAGGGGCTGGCACTGGTGTAGTAGTTGGTGATGCTCTTATGATTACTGATGGGACTAATACTAATTATTTTACAGCAATATCCGGCACAACCGATACTAGTGTAGTTGTTGCTACAAGTGGTAATAATAATTATATGGGAATCAGTCATAGTTATGAAGCAGANGTATCTAAGGTTCAGATANTAAGAGAGCAAGATCCTCAGAATGAACCAGTTAGTTATTATGAAACTGTTGATTCTATTACNAGACGTGGGATTATGGATATCACNAATCAGATTGATTTNAGTTCTTAAGTAATTTTAATAAGTTATTAGAAGAGGTNTTTTGAAATATAAAAAGAGGTAATTTAAAATCGCTGATATTTATGTAAGAAATTCATTAGGAAATTTAACTGTAAAATTCACTATTACTTTACGTTATTTTGTAATAAAAGGTGAGCATGGTGAATATATGTGGTCACTTGAGATAGGAACTACTCATTTGGATGCGAATGGTGATGATATTTCGGCTAAAAAAATACATAATATATCTTCTGAGAATTTAGATGATGTTGTAGAATCCGCTCTATCTGATCTTTGTAGTTTAATAGATTGGTCACCACTAGCTGAAGATAGGCGTGAGCCTTTTGTTGATTCTTATTCGCCTAGTGGTAGTAGTGTGCCTATTACTTCTAATATAAAAATGATGCTTAAAGATAACTTGCCTTCTGGGGGGATAGATATTTCTGATATTAAAGTTGTTTTAAATAATAGTGTCCAAGATTTTGATATAACTGAAGATGTAGAGTTAGTTGATCAATATTATAATGAATATGAGTTTAAATGGACGCCACCATTAAGAGTGTATGATACATATGATTAAAAGGAGTAAATAACATGTCCTACGAGAACTTAAAANTAAGAANAAGGAATTTTACTGTTGATCAGGGGTATTTTTATACTTTTGATGAAGATCAGGATAGNCTGCTTCAAAAGACAGATGATGGGAGNACTTCGTTCACATATCCACTTGACACTTTGATGACTCAGGAGGTGTTAAGTACTGAATATACNGATCCATATTTTTGGTCGCTTGAAAGTGTTAGTGGTTATTATAATATGGCTATTAAGCGGTGGAAGATAGATAATTATATTTGCAAGTTGCAGCAGACGTTTACTATAGCTTCTGGTACTGGTAACGTCCCATATAATTATCTGTTTAGTTCTGAGGCTTTTTCAGTAGAGCATTATCATACAACTCTGAATGGAGCTACAGTAAGTGGTAGTAGTACTTTATATTTAAATGAATATTCAGATAGTGATTCTATGAATTTTACTACTAGCAATGGAGGGCCTTTAGTTTTACATATTGGTCCTAATTCAAACGGGGAAGAAGAAGATGTAGATGTTTACACTACTATTTCTGGTGGAGTGACTATTAGTGGTACGATTCAATATAATTATGATTCTGGTGATAAGGTAAATTATTATACTTATTTTTGGTTATTTAATGATTATGATGGAGATGATAGTTCTACCGGAGCATTATATAAATTTGATGCGCATACTGGTGATTATATATCAAAATATTCTGGTGGAGCTTATAAAGATGTTTCAGCTGCTACTTTTTATAACGTGGATTCATTTACTGAATATGGAGATGTAGATACTTTAGCTTATGTTAAGGGTACTAATACTTTATTTGTTAATGTTGGTTCTGATAGTTTATCATATTATGGGTCTATGGTAATGGATAATGTTGAGGACGACGAAGCTACACTTATTAAGGTTTATGATATGGTGATGGATGATCAGAATGTTTATAGATTGCAAAAAAAGGCCACTTATTATGGTGATACTGAGAGTTGGACGTATTATAGTTATCAATTATCTAGTCTAGATTCTTTCGTCACCTCTATTTCATTAGCTGCTTATCCAGCTATTATAGCCGCTAATTTAGTTAGTAATTCTAGTATAGTTGCTTATGTAAAAGATCAGTTTTTACAACCTATAGTTGGTAGGCTTGTTAATTTTACAGACGATAATACCGAGGGTATTATAATAGGGTCTCCTGATAATACTGATTCTGATGGGAAAGCTCAAGTAACTTATAGATCTGGAGATGATGCAACAGAGGTTAAAATAACAGCTATTGTGGAACAAACATAAAGGGTAAATTATGAGTTATGAAAATATAAGATTTTCAAAATCAAATATGGTTGTTGATAGCGGCTATTTTTATATGTTTGATGAAACTAATGATTTATTGACACAAAAACTTGATGATGGTAGTATATCTTTTATTTATCCTTTAGATACTCCTCTTTCTAATACAGTTAAAAGCTGTGAATTTGACGGAATTTACTTTTGGACTTTAGAAAATCCTGGTACTGATAGTATTATTAAAAGATGGAAAATAGAAAATAATACATGTAATTTAAAAGATACTTTTGTATTTGGTGATTTAACTGATCCTGATGGAATATGTGAGTCTAGAACTGTTTATGGTTTATCCTATCTTTGTTCTAAAGCTTTTGATAATAATGAAAGCAGTGGATATTATCATTCTGCATCTGGATATCCACATTGGATAGGATATGATTTTGGAGTAGGTAATCAGAAAAAAATAAATAAAGTAAGAATTAAATTTTATTATAACCATTATTCAGAAACAGTTGTTGTACAAGGATCTAATAGTTTAGATGTTAACTGGGAAGATAAAGCATGGACAGATATATATACAATGACAGGCATTGATTCCTCAGGACATCAATGGAATGAAAGGGAATTTACTAATAACATAGCTTATAGATTTTATAGATTATATGGAGCGGCAGCTGGCCCAGGAGGAAATACATATTGGTGTATATGGGAAATAGAAATGATGATAATTTCTTTAGATTCAGAATCTTTTACTGTTGAACATTACCATACCTCATTGTCTACCACAATATCTGGCGGTGATGGTGTTATACAGGTAAGCAATTATTATGATACAGTTATAAGTGGTGGTGTAACTTTAACTATAGGACCAAATGGTTTATATCAATATGAAGATGTAGTAGTAAATTCTGTAAGTGGTACTAATATTACTTTAGTGTCTGGAACACAATATGACTATGAAATTGGAGATGATGTTGGTTTTTATTTGTATTTATGGGTTTTTGATAATGATGGTGATGGATCTTTGTGTAAAATCGATGCACGAACAGGAACTTTGTTAAATCGATACTATGATTCTGAATATGATGATATTAAATCATGTACGTTTTATAAGGTTACTAATGTGTTTGATAATAATGTAGATGCCTTGATTTATGTTAAATCTAATAATCTTAAGTTTATCAGTGTAGATGATTTAAGTACTTATGGTACGATGATTATGGATAACTTGAGAGTAGATGGAATTACGGTTATTCCTATTTATGACATTAGTATTGATATTAAAAATGTGTATAGATTACAAGGTGAAGCTACTTATTATGGTGTAGATAATGATTGGGGAGATTTATATAATTATCAGGTATCTACTACTAGACCTTTTGTTGATTCTATAACTGTTGCCGCTAGCCCATTAATTTTACCAGCTAATGCTAAGAATGTTACACAGGTAACTGCTGCCGTTTTTGATCAGTATGGGAATGGTTCTGAAAACAAGCCAGTGTCTTTTACAGATGATGATAGTGTAGGATATATACTCACTAATCCGGCTTATACAGATTATTTTTTTGGCACAGGTCAAGCAAAGACTGCATATAGGGCTGGGGTAGTAGAACATACAGTTAATATAGAGGGGACTGTTACACAATATGATTAAGGTGTTTATTTATGGCATATGAAAATGTTCAATTCCCATGTAAAAATTTTTGTATATTTCCCATAGTTGGTAATTTTTGTAGTATTGACTATGATAATAGTTTGATGCAAGTAAAAAATTCGAGCGGGGATTTGATAAAAATATATAATTTAGATAATAGTGTTAATGAAATTGTATCTATAGAGTATGTTGGTCCAAGAGATGTTGGGGTATCATTAAGCCAGTTGGGGGAATGTTTACCTTTTTTTAGTTTAGATAGAGACGACGATGTTTATTTTATTAGAGAATGGCGATTAAATGCATCGAATTCGCAATTAGAATTGTATAATACCATAAGTGGGTCAGTTAATGACATTGATTGTTATGATATGTCTGTTGAATATTATTCTACAGAATTTGCGGATGCTACAGTAACTGGTACTGGTCGAATAAAAATAGATGACTACAGTAATATATCTATTGGTGATCAGTTGTTGTTGGGTCCAAGTAGTGATATGGATAATCAATACGCATTTGAATGGGCGGAAGTAACAACTGTCAGTGGTGAATGGGTTTATATTACTTCGGAAGGAGTTACTCCACCACATTATGAATATGATGATGGGGATAAAATCACTTATTATAAAGATATTTTTCTTTTTAGTGATAATGATCAATATGGTAATACTACTAAAGGGTCTTTGTATAGGATAGATTCTAGTGATGGGTCTATTTTGAATGTAGAAGATAGTGGTATTTATTCTGGTGTAAGAGCTTCTGCGTGGAGTTCTGTTTATCAGTGTATAGGAATGGTTAATGGGTCAAATTTGTTATATATTGATCCTGGTAATGAGTATGATGTACAAAAATCACATGTATTAACTAATATAGAGAGTGATTATGTAACAACTATTCCAGTTTATGATTTAATTTTTGATTCAAATACTATTTATAGGTTACAACAAAAGATAACATTAAAAGATGATGATGGTGATAGGTCTACTACAGATTGGTCACCTTATTACAATTACCACCAAGATACTATAGCGCCTTATACTAGTAGTATATCGCTATCTGTAGATCCAGATGGCGTGGTGTTAAATGATGATCAGGTAACTATAACAGCTGTAGTTAGAGATCAATATGGGGTTGGGTTATTAAGTAAATTACTTTATTTTACTAAGACCGGTGGAGATATGGGTGGTAGTTTTGATCCCATAAATGGTCAGGTATATACAAATGCTAGTGGTATAGCTACTATTATATATAATACTGGGGATTATGATTTGGGTGGTACTAATTCAGAAATAGATATAAAAGCAAAAACCGATGGATCTTCTACTTTGACTGGAAGTTCATATGTTTGGGATAATGTTTCTTTATTTTTATACAGTAATTTTACTATTAATTTAATAAATTTTACACAAAAACCAACTTTAAGTGGTGTTTGGCCCACTTATGGGTCTGATTTATATAATCAAATATATATGACTCAGATAAGTGGGATGGAAAGTGAATTTAATGTTAAACAATTAAATAAATTTCAATTTCCTGGTGGTCCCTGGAGTATAAATTCAGCACCTAACGATAATACAACTGTTATAAGGCAATTGTTAGATAGAGAGGACAAGTTAAAACTTGACCAATTGGTTAATCCATTTGAGAAGGTAGTATATGCTTTTCAGGATGAGGGGCAATCTAATGATTTACAAATAAGTCAAACCTATGTTAGTAGACATTTAAGTTCTGGACATCAAGATGATGTGGATATAGACCAATTTAGATTTGTAGAAGATGCTATCCCAGCATTTTGGTCAGAAAAAAATTCTAAGGATACTGATATATGGATAAGATTAAGACCATTTGCCTATGATTTAAATGGTAGTACATTAATTTTCAGGGTAAGAGAAATTTCCTACGCTGGTGATACTGGTTATGTAAATGTTACATCGTCTTGTGTAGTAACTCCGTTTGATGCTGGTGGTAGTTTACAAGGGCTAGATATACTTTATAATCCAAACAATGATTTTCATCACAATGCTGTTGTGTATGTTAGTATAGAAGTATACGATAACGCTCCTGTTCCAAATATTATATTAACTGACTATTGGTTTAGAATAATACCAGATTATACTACTCCTTATATAACTAATGAGGACCCATCAAGGGAGGAGGAAGATGTTGTAGTTAATACTAATATATCTTTTGATATTATAGATGTTGGTGTTGGTGTAGATATTGATACACTAGAGTTTTATGTAAATGCTAGAAAGGTTAATACATATTCTGTTTCGAATATATCTGGGGGGTATCATGTAAGTTATAATCCTAGTAATAATTTTTANTACNGTGAAAATGTGGAAGTTACGGTTAAAGTAAAGGATGCTTCAGATAATGAAAATATGCTATATGANATGTGGAGGTTTTATGTAATAGGTAGTACTGGACCATGGATTGATAGAGGTAGTTTTAATCCAAAAAATTGCTCTTATGGTGTTTATAGAAAACAGACTGGTATATATTTTAATGTTTATAGTATTGATGATACAGGTGTTGATAGGGAAAGTATATTAGTTACTATTGGTGGTAAGGAAAGACAGGTTGTTATTACTCCTATAATTTATAGGCAGGAATAATCTAACTAATATATATAGAGGACATTATTAAGTAGTAAATTGTAATTTATAAAATAATATTGTGTTGAGATAAAATGGATAAATTAACAATTAGTGCAGCTTATTATACATCTACAGATACTGATGGTCAATCTAATTTAGATGTGTCAGCATCTCATTTTATAGATGGTGATGTTGGGTCTTACACAAATTTAGGTCCTGGACGTACTGCAGCAAGTATTGGTGGAGATTTAGGTTCTGCAAAGCCTGTTTCTAGAATTGAAACTTCTACGGATGCTGATTCATGGTCTAATTTTAAGGTTTTTTATAATTCTACTAATGGATCTTCTGGTTGGACTGAGGTTAGTAATTTAAGTGTTGATAAATATAATGCTGCTGGTGAAGGAGTTGGCGGACAATACCTTAATCAGTGGAATTTTACAGAAGTAAGTGCTAGATGGTGGAAAGTATGGGGAGATGACGGTAGTTCTACTGGTGCTCAGTCCGTTAGAGAGTTAGAAATATACGGTGTTACACCTAGTAGTAGTAGTTCTAGTTCTGAGTCTAGTTCTTCTAGCTCAGAGTCCAGTTCTTCATCTAGTTCAAGTGAGTCTAGTTCTAGTTCAAGTGAGTCTAGCTCTAGTTCAGAATCTAGCTCAAGTAGTTCAAGTGAATCAAGTTCAAGTAGTTCAAGTGAATCTAGTTCTAGTAGTTCTAGTTCAAGTGAGTCTAGTTCTAGTTCAAGTGAGTCTAGTTCTAGTTCAAGTGAGTATAGTTCTAGTTCAAGTGAGTCTAGTTCTAGTTCAAGTGAGTCTAGTTCAAGTAGTTCAAGCGAATCTAGTTCTAGTAGTTCTAGTTCAGAATCTAGTTCTAGTTCAAGTGAATCAAGTTCTAGTTCTAGTTCAGCTGATCAGACTTTAGTTATAGACAATTTTTCTATGAATGTCGGTGAATGGTTGTCAATTGTAGATTTGGATTCGTTTAGTGTAGATGTGGTAGACCATAAGTATAATGTTAGTGTGTCTGGTACTTATTTTTTGTGTGATGGGTATGTTGTACCCACAAGTTATTCTGGAATAAATGATGGTTACAAATTTTATTATTCTCCTACCACAATTAGTGGTGAATTAGATTTAACTATTCATGCTAAGAATGATAATAATGAGGTTAAAGAAGAGGATTATCATATATTATATGGATATAATGTATCATTTAATCAAATAATAGATTGGGGAGTTAATACAGATGTTGTTGTAACTATAGATGTAAAAAATGAGGTTTCATGTCCTAACACTGAGGGGGATGCTTTTTATTTTAGAACGGCTGATTTTCATTCATATGATTTGAATGCTGTTGTTAGGGCTGTAGAATCTACTGATTTAAACGCTGTTATTTATCCTCAAAATACATTTTTCTTTTACGGAAGGACTTATAGTGTTACTATATCTGGAGTTAGGGATTATGCTGGGAATGATATGGAGAATTTTAATTTTACTTTTACGATTGAGAACCCAAATAATTAGGGAGGAAGTATGAAAAGGCTTACATATGAATTTGTTAAGGAACAGTTTGAAAAGGAAGGGTATGAGTTATTGAGTAAGGAATATGTAAATGCTAAAACTAAATTAGAATATAGATGTCCTAAAGGGCATAGGCATAATATTAAATTTAGTGATTGGAGACAAAATAGGAGGTGTCCTATTTGTTCAAGAGAAAAGGGAGTTGCTAAGAGGCGAGTACCCTTAGAGTTTATTAAAGCATCTTTTAAAGAAGAAGGTTATATTCTTTTAAGCACGGAATATAAAAATTGTGATTATAAATTAGATTACATTTGTCCGGAAGGGCATAAACACAGTATTTCATGGCATAATTGGAAAAGTGGTTGGCGTTGCCCTTATTGTTATGATGAGTTTAGGAGAGGTCAAGCAACTAAAAAGACAATTGAATTTATTAGAGAACAGTTCAAAAATGAAAATTATAAACTTTTGACTGAAAAGTATGCCGATGCTCATCAGAAATTAGAGTATATTTGTCCTAATGGTCATAAGAGTGATATTAATTGGAATGTTTGGCAACAAGGGCATAGGTGTTTTTATTGTGCTATTGATAGAACTGCTGATAAAAATAGATTAAATATAGAATTTATAAGAACCGAGTTTGTTAAAGAAAACTATCAGCTTTTAACTAACAAATATAAAAACGCTCATCAAAAATTAGAGTATGTCTGCCCAGAAGGGCATAAACATAAAATAAGTTGGAGTGATTGGAAACAGGGTAATAGGTGTCCTTATTGTGCTATTGTAGCTTCAAAAGGCGAAATCGAAGTAAGAAATTTTATTGAATCTTTAGAAATTAAAGTTTCGCCGAATGATCGAAGCCAAATTTTTAACCCGGAAACTAGAAATGGTTTAGAATTAGATATTTTCATACCAGTCCTAAACAAAGCCATCGAATATAATGGTGAATATTGGCATCAAAACAAAAATAAAGATTTGCTTAAACAGGAATTGTGTAAGTTAAAAAATATAGAATTATTAACGGTGTGGGAGAATGATTGGAAAAAAGAAAAAAATATTTGTGAGAATAAAATAAAAGAATTCATATTTAATTAAAGGAGGTTTTTAATTATGGCGAGCGTTACGCGATGGACAAAATACGAAATAGATGCTATCGGATCTGCTGGTGATGGCGATGGGGAAGGATGTAAAGGTACTAGAGGATACTCAATTGGTACTGCTAGTGTTGGAGATACATTTACTATTGGTCCAACAACGAATAGACTACATCTTGCCATTGATGGTGAGGCTGCTTCATATATTACTCTAGTTTCTGGTACTGATTTAGACCCAAGATTTGTAGCTAGAGATATAACGGAAAAATTACATCTTCTTAGTGGCCAAACTGAAGAATACTGGAGCCATGCTGTTTGTAGATGGGAGAATATACCAGATAAAGGTAATAGATTAAAAATTTATTCTGGTAGTTTAGGTAGTGGTTCTAGTGTTACTGTATCTAGCGGTACAAACGATGCTAAA
>JGI10211J34971_10005321_pt1 | contig 10058 bp, 2 predicted proteins | sample Etolagsediment_FD_34971 | JGI IMG/M metagenome (IMG submission 34971)
TTTTCAGAAGATTTTTCAGGAACATTTACAGAAGATGTTTCAGAGGATTTTTCAGAAGACTTTTCAGAAGATTTTTCAAAAGATTTTTCAGAAGATTTTTCAGAACCATTTTCTTCGTGATGTTGTGGATTTTGCATAGTAGAGTGTTGAGATTCCACTGGAACATTGGAATAATTATTCATATCCCCCTTTCCAGTGTACTCAACAGAATCAGCTTTAGGCCAAACTCCAAATTTTAACATAATAAGACTAGGTTTTGATACAGTTCTGAAGGGTAAGCATATCTCATTTGCTAGTATATCTCTAGATACAATAACTGTTCTGGCTTCAATGTCAAGAATTCTCCAACCTTTAGTTTCAAGATCTATTCCAAGGAATACACCCCTTCTAGCCATAGCTTCATGGGCCATTCTACTTTTATAGACAAAGAAGAATTCACATCCAAAAATATATAGCATTTTCAGAAAAGTTTGAATACCAGCTGCGTTCAAAGGTGTATCATAGTTAAGACCAGAATGCGGAATATGATTCGATACTAAAACTGCATACTCCCAGGCGTAGCACCAAAATTGAAAAGGTACGCCAGAGTAAGCAAGAAGCTTCAGCATTTGGATCCAAGTGACTCCAATTTTCCTTTCCACAAGAGCATTTTCATTACTACTTTTGGTACAGGAATAGGTTAAACATATACCTTTCTGTTTGCAATAACTTTTCAGAGATTTCGCAGTAAATTCACCACCTTGATCAGCATGCAAATTTGCAGGATACCTCCCATACCGATTGTGAAAGTTTTCACACCAGGATCGGAACTGGGGTTCAAAGTCGTCTTTATTCCTGCCAAGAAACGACGTGGTTACACGTGTTTCCCTACAGACAATAAGGAACGCATACTTGTAATCTCTACAGGAGCGGACCGGTGAGACTTTAGTATCCGTGACAATTTTCCTTCCAAAGTCTGGATTCTTGGCATCCCCAAGAAGGTAATTAGCATTCTCCGGACCTTGAGAAGGAGGTTCTACAGGGCCAATAGTTGGCTTAGTGACTTCAATCTTCTTTGGCGTGTTCTTCCTGGTCTTCTTAGAAAATTTACGATTGGTTAGACCAGCAATGGCACAGGCGTCACAGAAGCAGAAGTCACCCCTGAATCTTTTGTTGAGTTTAGCAAGTACTTCAGGTTGAACATGATTCATTCTACAGTGTACTAGTTGAGTGGTAAGTTTACCATTCCTAGGAATTGCAAAATGATCGGTAGCAATGTTAACTGTTTGAGATGTAGTTTGAGATAAATTTCTAGGAATAATATCTTGTTGAAAAAGATTTATCTCTTCCACAATCTTGTTAACATAAGTGAAATCTAGTATATAAAGTTTCTTGGTTAAATCATTGGGTTTTCTTGTGATAGTCGAAATCGTGTTACCAGTTGTATGATCATTAATGATACAAAGATGTTTCCAAAATTTGGCTGACAAAGTACCATCTTCGACTAACTTTCCCAGAGAGATCAACATAGGTGCATCTTGAATATATAAAACATCACGGAGTGTTATATTATAGCCGTTGACTACAATATCAATGTCACCTTTAACCTTTGCAACAATGTACTTGTTATCGGCGCATTTGATTACAACATGACATTTAGTAGTGTTGTACAGTCCTTTCTTGTTACCAGTCAGGTGTACGGTTGCACCACTATCAATAATACCATAGCCAATACATTCTTCAGAAATATCTTTCTTAATAATAAATGTTTTCTCAGCATTTTCAAATTGTACTTGATTCTCCAACTTTTCGTCTGAATTTTCTGTTTGGTCTGACTCAATTTCTGTCTGACTTGTTTCAGAATTATCTTTCTCTGGAACAACATTCGGCCAGGCAATTTCGTCAGGATTAATGTCACACATCATGTCAGCAAATTCAGTCAGAGAATCATCAGCTAGTCATTGATCATCATCACTGACATCAATAGCTGATGAAGAAGAATCGGCTGAAGAACATTCACTTTCAGATTGAGAATGTGAATTCGATTCAGGATATAAAACATATACAGATCCATCTTTACCTTTAAACTTCATTTTCTTGTTGTTGTATGACTTTACAGCAGATTGAAAAGTTGGACCACTAGATGTAACAGGTTTATTCTTCCTTGTTGGTTTGGATTTACCACCCCCTTGAGCCGACTTGAATTTCTTTGACCACTTACGTTCAACTCGATTTTTCACAAGTTTGTTGCTTTGCTCAACATTTTGGGTCAGCATTAATCGATCCAATTCTGCCTCGGAGTAGGCAGCCAATGCTTCAGCAGGAGGTTCATGGGAGTATTTGCATTTTGTCCCAAAATTACATTCCTTATGTTTTGCAAATTGAAAACAAATAAGTTTTCCATTATTATCTTTCGTAATCTTGTTCTTTGATTTTGAATTTAGGACATTTGCATGATCATGATTACCAATATTCATCTGAGTGGAATTCTGTTGACTTTGGTTAGATCTTGTAAAGAAACCAACTTCCCTCTCCGTGAAACTCGGTACATTTGGTTCAGCGGAAATAGTAGTTTTCTTTCCTGATCCAGAATGATCAGTCATATGAAAAGCTGTAACTGGTGTACCAGAAATTTTATCAAGTTCATCGTAGAGATGTTGCCAGGATTCAACCAACTGGTCATATGTATAATCTTTACTATGATTAATAGGCATTAGCTGTAAAGCTGTATAATACCTGTCAGTATGGGTGAATTTGTCCAGGATTCTTCTCTTAAACAATGCCAGCTTTAGGTCATTACTGATACTAATATCTGAAGACATTTGGTTGAGAATAAAAATTTCCCGATCCAGTCGATCTGCAAATTGTTTTATATTTTCACCTGACTCAATATTGAGTTGTTCGAAAATATATCCCAATCTGTTTAACTTTGAGCTTTCAGTGTTCTTGACAAACTTTCGGTAGATCGAGAAATAAACATGTCTCGCCGCACAAGCCAAACCTTGGTCACGAATGTTTAACAGTACATTCTTGTGTGAATCAAAATCTAAAGTTTGTTCGAGAATAATACCTTGGTGTTGGATCAGTCCAGGTGCAAAGTTACATACAGCCAAATAAGCAGTGTTCAGATCGCTGAGGGAATCACCTTGCCCAAGATGACGACGTACTTCACCACATTGTTGAAGTTGCTGGGAAAGTTCCTGATATAAATACGAGTCCAGGCATCTGGAGTCCAGTTCTTCCCAGCCAGCAATAGTCTTGGGCACTTCGTAGGGATTCATGGCACAAATAACTCCTGTTCCACATGAGACAAAATAGCGACCAATAAAGCGATTCCATTCCACAAATCTCGAGACATCTTCCATCAGAGGATCTTTCTCCCATTTGTAAGTGTTAAGCTTTGGAGCAACAATTCTTTTCGGCTTGAACCTTTGTGAATGATTACTTGAAGCAACATATGGGAGATAACTGCCAGAACTTTGTGAAGAAAGATTCTGGGGTCCTGCTGAGGAATTCTGAGATTGTGCTGAAGGATTTTGATGTTGAATACTTTGGGCTGAAAAATTCTGAGATTGCGCTGATGAATTTTGAGTTTGAGCTGAAAAATTCTGAGATTGCGCTGAAGAATTTTGAAGTTGTGTTGAGGAAACTTGAGTTTGAGGAGTTGTGACATAGCTTTGTGCAGAACTTATGTTCAGCAAAGAAGTGTTCAGCGAATCCAAGCGATCAGTCATGTTGAGAAACATTTGATTAAATCTATCTTCTCTCAATCTTTGTTGTTCAATAAAGTTAGGTATTGTTTGAGATAAACTTTCTTCTAGCTCAGGGTAACAATTCTTAATCGCATCTTTGATATTGCCATGGTTTAATGGCAGCGTCGCATCCAGAGGTTGTTGGGCTGATTGGGCTGAAGCATGAGTGTGTTCAGCTGAAAACTGAGTTGATCCAGTTGAAGTCTGAGTCAGTCCAGGCAGTCCAGATTCTTGATGAATAGCAGTCTTACTCTCAACAGATTCTTGAGAGTCATTACTCGACATAGAAGTCCTTGGAGTAGTAGGTATATTGAGATCTTTGGCTTCATGGACATCCTTGTGTTCTGAGGCACTTTTCTCCATAGTTTCAAAAGATAAATAAGTTTTGTTTGTTGGAGGATTAAATATAGTTGTTAGTTAACACACACACACGGCGGGAGAGACGGAGATTGATTATTGATGATGTACGGATTCTCCTAAAAGTGTATAGTGTCATCTTAGTAATGGAGAAATTACAGATACAACACACACAGCCACAACAATAACAGAAGCAAATACAAATAGTTATACCTGCGCAGGTCTTATGTAATACAATTGTTTATTCACTGCTAGAGTTTTCAACAAAGTTTACTTGGTAATTATTGACTATTCGTGCTTCCTGTTGGGCAGACCTATATGTTCGTAAAATGGTGTATGTTGGTACTGTTCTGGTTAGGCTCATAACCGTTAAAAATGCGTATGCGTCCACACACAAATGTAGGTAAACATGTAAAGAACTAGTAATAGAAAACTAGACACTTAAAACAAGGTTAACACGACCAGACAAGCTACGCAACTAACAACCATTTAATAAACATAGATAAGTGATGGTAAAAGAAATTAAATGTTGATGGAAATCAATGTCAAATGTTTTAAGCAATTTCATTGGTCCAAACATAAATATTTTACCCAGTTAAAATAGTTGAATTCCAATAGAACCAATAGAATTCAAATTAACACAATCAATTGTCAAATGACCAAAATAAACAAATACTATTCGTTAAATTGACAATCAAGCAATACAACACTATAAAACTTAACATTTAAGTTAACAGACATTTGACTAGCAAACATCAGACTTACCTGTGAGATAAAATACCAAACTTCTGAATAAGAATACATCAGAAACATGACGAACCAAAAGAAGAGAAAAGCAGGATTTGAAACACCTGAGAAAACTGTATTAAGTCCGAGCATGAAGAGAGAACTGATTGAAGAGAACGGCCCAGCCAGTGACACAAATGAACATGCAAACAGATGTTACTACCGTGCACCTACAAGAAACCAATACTTACTTGCTTGTAGAAGGATATTCCATGTATGTTTAAGTATCCATAAATACGCAGCAATAGTGGCTGATCCATCAATTGTTCGTGTCATACATGACAGGAAAGAAATCAAAGTACTCAAGGATCTTCCTGATAGAAGAGAATTAGCCCTGTTATTCAAGGAGTATGATCCACATCTGCGTGGTTACCGAATATTCCATTATACAGCCTTGGTGACTTATTTAACTCATCATGATGATAGGAACTTCCTTCAGTCAGAATTATTGTCCATTTCAACTCTGGACTACAATAACACTCGGAAGGCCTTCAGAATATTGTTGAGAGAAATATATTCGGAGAGTCTCAATTCACCTGTTGGTACAGATATTTACGGACGGAAAACTACCATTCCAGATTCTGACACTGACGATGATGAGAAAGAGTCGACAGTAAAACCTCCAGTCATACATCTGACTCCATTTGACAATAACGTTAACAGGCTTAACTCTGATTCGAATGACTGTCCCACTAGAATTTACCGAGCACATCTTTCCCTCGAACATAGGACATGGACAGTGGTTCCTCCAAATGAAGATTCCTGGAATCAAGACTGTGGAATTAAATACATAGTTTTACCAATTCGTCCGAAGAAAATCTCCACAAGTTCCACAAGTTCACAGCAGGCTAAACCCAGAATGAAAACACGTTCTGCCAAGCAAACTACCTGTACATTTACACGGGTAAATGATTTGGTGAGCCAGTACCAATTTGGGAAAACCAGTGCAAATACATATAAGTATTTTACCAAAATACTAAGCTTTGCTGACATTCAGTTACTGTGTACCATTGTTGGAAAGTACTTCCACAATGCACAGCCTGAATGTCTGAGTAATACTTTTGGTAAAATCCTGAGTGATTATGTTATCGCTCTGACCCAAAAATCGCCATCAGTTGATCTAACTACTGAGGAAGAAATTCCCAGTGATCAGACTGCTTTACCCTCAGACGATCTCCCATTGGCAGTACAGATAACTAACTTTGCTGACCACATCGATGAGAGTATACAGAAAATGACCGACCTTGTCAATAGTTACGAGGCGGAAATTGGAGGACCAATTGACATCTCCATGATTGACTTAGCCGATAGAAGCATGAGAGCAATATATCATTGGATGAATAAATCGGAGAAGGATGTTCTGGGATCTGGTAGACTAGAATATGTAGACAAACCAGAACCATGTCAAACACCAGTCAAGAAGACTAAGAAGATTACTTCAACACCAGGTAGTAGTAGCAAGACTGTTTTGAGTAAAACTCCAGGAGACATTAGTTCAGCTGTAACCACTAAGACTTCAGCTGATACTAATAACAACAATAGTAGCAAACCAACAGGACGTAAGAAAGCAAAAACATCTAAAACGGCTGAAGCTGTTGAACTCACAGTGAAAGACACTCAGCCAGATCCCAGCATCAAATAATTGATTCAGCGGAATTGTCAGATAATTACTTTTTACTCAGCTGAATAAACTTTGGCTTTCACCTAAATAGATTAAACTTTCTCTGAGATAGAATAAACTTTCTCCGAACAGAATTTGGTTATCTCTGAATTAATCTGAAATANAACAAAATTACTCTGAATAATATTTAGTCTTTTCTGAGTAGAACCGAACTTCTTCTGAATAACTTTGAATAACTTTGANCAGATTGTTTGGATAATAAAGTATCTCNCACATCGTGTAATTTTAATGTCTATACATACTTAGTTTTAGTCATATTTCAACGCACCCCTTGACTGTCACTAAGTAGTACATTATAATTACTCTTCCAACTTTACAGGAACTTCACCCAATAGCGGTGCATTGTTTTCTGCCATTCTTTGATCAGCTCCTTTGGTAAGGTTGTCAGACGGATTGTAGAGAGTGTTGATCTTCCAAACTTCTACCAATTCAGCACTCACCAAATCTCTAATATAATAATATTTCAATTCAACATGTTTGTTCCTTTGGTGTTGTACTGGATCCTCTGCCCAACAAATAGCTGACTGTGAATCACAGAAGATCTTGGGAGTATTAAATGGTATACCAACTTCAGTAAGAAATCTTACTAACCACATAATCTCTTTTGCCACTTCAGTGAGACCCATAAATTCAGCTTCACATGAACTTAATGCAAGTGTTACCATTAACTTTGATTTCCAAGCAATTGGTCCACCACACAGATAAACAACAAATCCAACTGTGGATCTTCTAGTATCAGAGCAACCACCCCAATCTGTGTCAACACAGGCAATAATATTCAGTTTATCCCCATCAGGATTCTTCGGAGACTTATACCAAATTCCACGTTCAGTAGTTCCCTTCAAATATTTGAGAATATTTTTCTGATAATTTACATGAGTCTTACCTGGATTATTATTGAATCTAGCACATCTAATAGTAGGGTAAGCTATATCAGGTCTTGTGCCCATAGTTGCATACAGTAAAGATCCACCGACGCTCATATATGGCCAGTCAGGTTTTTCTTCATCAGGTCCAGGACAATCGACTGTAGATAATTTAACACTCGGGATAGCAGGAGACTTAGCAATTTTAGCCTTGTTATAATTCATTTTAAGCAGTAATCTTTCGAGGTATGGACCTTGGTGTAATTTAGCTGCACGTCTACCGTCGGCTAAAGTATGCCATTCGATCACTATTCCAAGATATAGACTTAGTTCACCAAGTGGTTTAACAGAAAAAAGATTCTTCATTGTGTCTTCAATCTTAGTTCTAAGTTGTTCATTAGCACATGTGATATTGTAATCGTCCACGTGAATGTTAACTAAACAGAGAGTTTCTTGTAGTGGCTTTCCAATATCTTCTTCTTTTATTTCAACTCGAAGAATTCCTGATTCACACTTGCAGACTATTAGACCAGCTTTCTCAAAACCTTCGACGAGCATTTCCCTCCACAGACGACTGGCTTGTTTAAGTCCATATAAACCTTTAAGCAGTCTGAAAACATAGTTCTTATGGCCATCTATATCCTCTTCCAGTGGATATCCAGGTGGTGGGGACATGTATATCTCTGTGTCGATTGGTGCGTTCAGGAAAGCATTTGAAATATCATACTGTGTGATCCTCAGACCATATCTAACTCCTAGCGCCACTACAGTCCTAAAAGACCTCATTTGGGCTACAGAGCTAAACGTCTTTTGAAAGTCAATTCCTTCAACTTGACGGAAACCTTGAATAACTAATCTAGCTTTAAATCTTTCTATTTCGTTATTCTTGTCGCGTTTAATATCATAAACCCATCTACATGGAATTGGCTTTCTATCTTTGGGGCAGACTGTNATTTCAAANGTGCCGTTAGCCTCAAGCTCTGACAATTCTTTATGTTCTGCCTCCACAAATTCATCTTTATAGCGATGAGCTTGTGCCTGGGCCCTATTCTCAGGTTTCTTCAGAAGTAGGTCAGTGTCCAGGCATTCTAGTATACTGTCGATGCACAGACCAATTACTTCATCTTCAGAGACCTCAAAAGGAACTTCATATATACCGTCAGGATTTAAGTTTGGTTTGGGAAACATCGTGGATGCCAAATCTAAGTATTCATACTCCTCATGAGCAGTAAGTGAGTTATTTGTTAAATAAATTTCATTGTTTTTAAGTTGATTCAACAAATTTTCAATCTTTTCAGCAGGTGTAGTTTTCTTCAGTTTTGTATCCATTTTGTTAGCCACACTTATAATTTCATCTTTAAGTACTTCAGTCAGACTATTGATTAGTTCATCATTTGGTGTTGTCTTAAATTTCTTCTTTGGGTTGACCTTTTTCATAGTCTGAACTAACTTATTTCTGATTTTCTGTGCTTGTCTCGTGATACGTTTTCTTGCTTTGGTAAAGGAAGAAGTAGGTTCATTATCGGTTATCTCGTTCAATACATTTGCAATGTTTGCATATTCTTTGATACTTTGAAGCCTGGAGGATCGTCTGGTAGGTAACTTTGGTGATTTAGGTTTTATGTCTACCTTTTTGGCTTTCATATTTTTATTACCTTCTTTACCAGTGTTTTTACCATTTGATGCTCTTGTTTTCTTCTTCGTACGTTTTGATGCTACCTTGATTGATTTATCTTTAGTTTTGTCTTTATCTTGCCAGAATTTTTCAAGTAGATCTTCACATTGGATTAAGTCTTTTTCTTTCATCCAAACATCAGGATAGTCATTTTTCCACCTTACCATGTATTGCCAGTTAATACCATCTACACATTTCTGTGCTTTGCGTATTTCTCTGACTTCCCAGGTTTCATGGTCATCAACTATTTCCTCAGGAATTTGAGGTAACATTTTTCTTCTGGCCTTCCTAGGTAATGGTTTGGGTTCCTTAGGNCGTTTTGCACGAGGCGAAATTTTATTTTCTTCATTTGGTTTTGGAGAGAATGCAGTTGCATCTTTCTTCGCACGTTTGAAGTTTAGGTGTTCATTTAGGTAATAATCCAGTCTACCGTCTTCATTTGATTTATAAAATTTCCATGCTTTGTCTTGACCTTCTTTAACCTTTTGGAATTTCTTTTTCGCCCTTTTTCCCAATTCTGGTGTGTCCAAATTTAATTTGAGTCCACCATCTTTGTGAGGGTCTCTACCTGAACCAGAGTGAGAAAGAATTTTAACCTCAAGTTGATTCTTGAGTCTTTCGATCTTTTCTGATTCAGAAGCGTCAGGAGAAAGTTTATCATCTCTTGGAGAAAACTTATCATCCTTGGGCTCTGACGGAAATTCAACATTTACATCTTTGACACCAGGAGAATTTTTCAAATCACCCCTGTCTTCAACACCCCTTTCTACAGACTCTGGTGTTACAGGATTCTGAGTAGAAAGTGGTATTGTAGTGTCAAAATCATTTTCCACAGATGAGAAATCAAGATGTTTGATTGGTGAGATTGTGATTTTATCAGATTTCCCAGAAGATTTTTCAGAAGATTTTTCAGAAGATTTTTCAGAAGATTTTTCAGAAGATTTTTCAGGAACATTTACAGA
>JGI10211J34971_10005326_pt1 | contig 10055 bp, 12 predicted proteins | sample Etolagsediment_FD_34971 | JGI IMG/M metagenome (IMG submission 34971)
AAAGTGACGAAAATGAAATGTAAAGTTATTTAAATGATAAGTGCCTATTTTTGGTAGTTTGACTCTTGAACTTTACATTTCAATTTACTTTACATAACCAGATCCTGTAGATCCTACGATCATTACTGGACCATTCGTCCCAATTTTTGTATTTGATGAATACTGTGATTTTAAACTGTGATAGTACATAGCAAGAGCGATATCTTTTTTCGCTTTATCTTGAGATATTACATGTTCATTTAAATACTTTAAGATCATATTTGGAGACTTAGTCATTTTTGCTTGCTTTCTTGCTTCTTGGTAAATTCTATCTGATTCATGAGCATCAGGATTTCTAATGACTGTTTTACCAGGATTATTTTTTGCATACTCCTGCGATTCATAAGCATCATCAAAATATATATATTCATCCAAGACTTTAAACAGTTTATTGCTCATCTTATTTTCTCCCCTATATTAAGAAGCATAATAAGCTTCTACATCGTATCCAGCAGTAAACAGCCCATGATTACTGCTTACACCTAAAGTTTTTTTTAACTATATTTTTAATTTTTTTCTATAATAAATATCTTGACTTCATATTCTTTAGCAAGTATATTAAGACGCTCCAAATAACGTTGATCTTTTTGAGTATCCATTATAAAACCAATAGCAGGCTTTCTACCTGTCATATGAGCATAGTAAAGAGACTGTCCAACTCCTTCAGCCCATTTTCTTGCAAAATCAACTTCTATTGCAAATTCATCAGTTAAACAATCCACTCTTGTTCTATCTTTTAAAACGTATTCCATCTCCCCACTAAGATCATTACATAAAAGTGTTTGATAGTGTTTTTCATGGTACTTTGTAGTAGTATTTGAACAAGCTACAAACAAGAAAGGGAATATCAATATAAAAAGAAGTCTTATCATAATGTTAAGCCTTTAATCTTATCTGTTTTATCTTCTCATTTAAAAGATCTTCTTTGAGTTGTTTCTGAGTCTCTCTTACTTCTTCTTCAATTGCATTAAGCAAATCTCTTTTTGCAGTAGCATTGAAAGCAAGTTTAGTAAGTGAAGCCCCAAAACAAAAGATACTTCCAACTACGTTCATCTTTGTTTTACTATCATCAAAGGCATCATCAAAATAGTTTCCTAATTTTTTAAAGCTATCTTCTGCACCATCTATAAGTATGTCACAACCACTTTGTTCTTTATATTTTATTGGTGTATATTTTGCCATTATAAATCCTTCATATATTTTTGTAAAATCAGATCACTCTTAGTCTGTAGTTTCTCTTTGGAAAGTATCTTCTCTTTTTTGGTGTCTTTTACTGCTGGTTCTTCTTCTGTTGAGTCAAATGGATTTGAAGCAATATTAAATATCTTTAAAATACTAAATGATATTAGACCAAGTAAAATGGGGATTACTATCCACTTAACAATTAAAACGATATAAATAAACAGACCTGATGCCATACTTAAAATATCACTTATAATAAAAAGAAAAAGTATAAGTGAAACAAAATAGACAAAGAGCATAATGAAGCTCTTCTTAGCTTTTTTATATAACGAAGCCAGAAATAGGTACTTTAATGTTTTAAACATCTCAAACCCCTGTTATTAAAGATATAGCTATGGCAAATGCAGTTCCAACACCAAAACCTTTGATACCATTCATCATATCTTGAGTTTTTGCAGCCACAAGTGTTTCTATATCTATTTCACTCACATCATCTATATTGATATTTTTCTCTTTTAGGCTCTCTTGAACTTCAGCATAAGCCTTTTCTCTTAAAAGAGATTCTAAACTTTTTTTACCATCTTCATAAATTTTTTCAGCTTTTTCAATCATCTAAAACTCCTCATATATTTTCATAGGATAAGCTATTTACTGGTCACATAGTGTCGAATACTTATTATTCCTACAATAAATTTTTTTTTACAAATTATGTGAAATTATATGAAAGTAATAATTTTTAAGATATTATATGCGAATGAAATATTCAAAACTATCAATAATCATTAATTTAGAAACGAAACCTCCTTACTTTATAGGTTCTCAACTTCGAGGAGCGCTTGGTTATGCTCTAAAGAAAGTGACATGCATTAACCCCTCTTTTGATTGTAAAGAGTGTTTTGCTGCTTCAAATTGTTTATACTATGAATTCTATGAAGAAAAGAATAAACCTCACAACTATCGTTTTGATTTTGAGCTTGGAAAAAGTTTTTATGAGTTTGACTTCTATTTATTTGATAATGCTTGTATGAAACTTCCTTATGTTGTTTCAGCATTTCACATGATGCTTACACAAAATGGACTAGGTAAAGAGAGAGAAACCTATAAAGAGTTTGATATGTATATAAATGATAAAAACTGTTTTATCGATGGGCAACTAAAGCTTCCAAAAGAGTTTATAAAAACATTTCAAATAGACAAAATATATCAAGATATCAAACTACAATTCAAAACACCTCTTAGAATAAAAAAGGACAATAGGTTTATTAAGAAGGAAAACATAGAGTTAAAAGACTTGGTAAACTCTATTTATCAGCGTCAGATGCAACTTATTGGGCAAAAGCCTAAAAAGTTTCCTTATGATATAGAGGGGAAAATTGTAAAAAAAGAGTTATATTTTAAAGAATTAACACGAATGAGCAATCGTCAAAAAACAACTATGAATATGGGAGGGCTAATGGGTGAGATAGAGATAAAAGGTATAAACGACAAAGCTTTTCATGTACTTAAACTTGGGGAGCTTATTGGAGCAGGAAAACAAACTGTTTTTGGACTTGGAAAAATTAAAGTGGAGGATATAGGATGAGTAAATACTTATATGGCGCAAGTGTTCAAGGTATTCAAGAGTTTATATTTGCAACAAATAAACTCAAAGAGATAGTTGGTGCTAGTGAGTTAGTAAAGCAGATAGCTGAAGAGTTTGAAAAACTATCAGGTTATGAAAAAGAACACAAGAATACTATTATAAATACAGCAGGAAATATAAAAGCTATTTTTGAAGATGAATCACAATGTAAAAAAGTTGTTTTAGAATTTTCAAAAATAATTCAACAAAAAGCTTATGGAATTACACTCTCTCAAGCAGTTGTAAAGTTTGATGGAGAGATTAAAGATTACATTGATGAACTAGAACAAAATTTGAAGGCACAAAGAAATAAGCCATCCATTCCATTAGATTTAAGTTTAAATATTATGAAATTAAATCCTAAAACTGCAAAACCAAGCGTTAGAGAAGAGATAGAAAAAGACAATACAATACAATATGATATGGCAACAAGCCAAAAACTAGATGCAAATGATAAATTTTATAAAAAAAATCCTAGTGTAACTGAGTTTAAAGATTTTTCATATATGAAAAACAACAAAGGTAAGATAGCAATAATTCATATTGATGGAAATGGATTAGGTAAGATAGTTAAAAAACTAGGCAATGATCTTAGCAGTTTTTCTATTGCTTTAGACAAAGCAACAAATAAAGCAGTGGATGAAGCAAAAAGAGATTATATGCATATAAGAAAAGTTATTGTTGGTGGAGATGATGTAACTGTTATATGTAATGCCAATGATGCTTTAGAGTTTAGTAAAAACTTTTTGCAAAACTTCGAAAATGAAACTAGCAAGATAGTAGAATTAAAAGGAAGTAGAGATAAGCTTACAGCTTGTGGGGGCATTGTATATTGTAATGAAAAATACCCCTTTCACTATGCAGTAGACTTAGCAGAAGCCCTTTGTGGTGTGGCTAAGAATCATTCCAATAGAGAAGATTCTTGTATCATGTTTCATAATATCCAAAGTTCAAATTATCAAAGTTGGGATAAATTTATAGAAGATGAACTAACAATCAAAAATGATAATAGAACTATTAGATGTGATTTTGGGGCATATTATTTAGAAAAAGAGGGTGAGGCAAATATAGGAGACTTTATAAATACATTAGAAGCTTATAGGTGTGATGGTAGCCCTATCAGTAGATTAAGAAACTGGTTGAGTGAGCTTTATAAAAGTGATATAAATGCAGAGAATCTACTAAAGAGAATTAACACAATAGTTAAAGAAAAAGATAACTGGAATTGTAAAATAATGGATAGAAATTTAAAGTTTTTTCACAAAGAGTTATCTAATGAGAACCTACTCATAGACAAGGATGGTTACACTAAAACTCCAATCTATGATGTACTTCAAATACTTGCAATTACCGAGGCACAATAATGAATTTAAAATATAAATTAACATTTTTAGATTATTGGCATCTAAGTAGTGGGCTGAGTGCTGGAGCAAAGTTTGATAGCAGTGTCGTAAAAGATAAGGATTTGCTTCCTTATGCTTCAGGAAAAACTATAAAAGGTCTTGTTCGAGAGATGGTAGAGGAGTTTGAAGATGTAACCTTTATACATCAATCTTATTTTTCAAATGCAATAATATCTAAAGATGAAAGAGATCAAATAGTATCAAATAATCTTCAAGATAATCTTTATGATGTAATCGCTTCAACAAAAATAGAAAATGGTATAGCGGTTGATGATAGTCTTAGAGAGATTGAGGTTGTAATTCCTATATCTCTCTATGGCGAAATAAGAGATATATCTGATGAAAAGAGAAAAATGCTACAAAAATCATTACAACTTATAAAAAGAATGGGACTAAATCGTAATCGTGGTTTAGGAAGATGTATGTTTGAAATAGTGGAGGAATCATAATGAAAGAGTTAGTGTTTCAAGTAGAATTTTTAAGCGATATAATTTTACAAGCAAGTTCCAATACAGAGGGAAATATAGAACTTTTAGATTTTATACCTGGTAGTAATTTTTTGGGAATGGTAGCCTATGAGTATGATGAATTTGATGAAAGTTTTGATATTTTTCATAGTGGAAAAGTAAGATTTGGAGATGCTCATAGAATTGTAGATGATAAACTAACATATAAAATGCCATTATCATTTTTTCATGAGAAAGAAGATACAAAGAAAAGTAAGATTTTAAACCATCATTTTATAGATCACTTTAGACAATATACACAACTTAAACAACTTAGAAATGGCTATGTAACTCAAGATGGAGAGATACTATACATAGATTATAACTACTCACAAAAATCAGCTTATGATAAAACAAACAGAAGAAGTAAAGATAGCCAAATGTATGGTTATAGTGCTATAAAACAAGGTACACAATGGCAGTTTGCTTTAAAATATGATGCTATATCAGAGAATGATTTACAGAGAATTAAAAAGAATCTCATAGGTACAAAAAGATTAGGAAAATCAAAGTCAGCTCAATATGGTAAGGTGGAAATCAAAGAAAGAGGAAGTCTAGTTAGAACCTCAAAAACCAATGCTTCAAGTCAAACGATACTTTATCTAAATTCTCGTATATCTCTAGTGGATAACAAAGGAAATCCAACTTACGATTTACGATATCTTTGTAATGGTTTAGAAGATAAAAATATAGTATATGAAAAAACACAACTTAGAAAATCATCTTTTACCCCATATAATGGAGTCAGGCAAACAAAAGATTATGAGAGAATCTGTATAAATAAGGGGAGCGTTATAGTTTTAAAGGATTTAACACAAGAGCAACTAAATACCTTAGAAAAGGGTGTGGGAATGTACCTGAGTGAAGGCTTTGGGGATGTGATGCTTAATCCTAGTTTTTTAATGCAAAAAGAGTTTGAGCTCAATAAACCTATTAAAACAAAAAGTGAAGATAGTAAAAAAGATATAAAAAGTGATTTAGCACAATTTTTACAACAAAAAGAGCAATCAAAGAAAGCCAAGCTTGATATACTCAACGATGTAGATGCTTTTATAACGAAGAATAAAAATCTTTATGGAAAAATCAAAAGTTCACAGTGGGGAAAAATAAGAAGTATCTGCACAAGTCATAATTCTGAGTATAAAGAGGAGATAAGAGAGTATCTGTCTCATGGTGTGAAAAAATGGGAAGATAAACAGATAACTACTCTTCTTGAAGATGATTGCAGTTTAGAGTTTATCAAACTAATTTCTATCCAACTTCCAAAGGTGGTGAAAAATGAAAACTAGATATGTAGCCCACGTTACAATAGAAGCGCAAACTCCACTTAAAGTTGGATGTAACGCAAGTGATTTTCTTCAAGATAGCCCTATTCAAAAAGATTGGAATGGTTTACCTATGATACTTGGAACCTCTTTAGCTGGAGTACTTAGAAAAGATTTTAACAGTTCAAAAGTAAAAGATATTTTCGGTGAAGAGAATGGTTCTAAAGTTATCATTTCTAATGCACTACTTTGCATTAATAATCAAAATGAAGTTTGTGAAAGTTTACTCTTTAAAAAAACTTCATTCTTAAAGCTTTTTGATAATTTACCTATACGAGAACATACGGTTATAACAGCTAAAGGTGTATCAGATAATAAATTTGATGAAGAGGTTTTATATAAAGGGAGTCGTCTTAAGTTTAGTATTGAACTTAAAGAGAGTGATGAGAGTACTTTTAATGCGATACTAGAACTTCTTTCAAACTCATATTTTAGAATAGGTGGAGGTTCTACAAAAGGGTTCGGAAAAGTAAATGTAGTTGAGATAAAAACAGATAGTTTTAATATGCAAAGTTATGAAAAATATTCTAGTTCATTAAACCATAAACTTAGAAATAATTATGAATTAAAATACACAGATTCTAAAAACCATATAAAATACATTTTAAACATAACTCCTGAAGATTTTTTCATTTTTGGAAGTGGTTTTGGAGACAGTGATGCTGATACTACTCCAGTTTATGAAAAAGTTGTAGATTATAAAAATGCTACACTTAGTGATGAGCAGATACTCATTCCTGCAAGTAGTATAAAAGGTGCTTTAGCCCATAGAACAACATTTCACTTCAATAAAATAAATAAATTATATATAGGAAATAATGAAGCCGAAGATAGTATCAAAGAGATATTTGGAGAGGCGAAAAACTCTAAAAAAGATATTAAAGGAAGTAGAGGAAGAGTTATTTTTAGTGACTGTTATCAGGTAACTAGAGATGAAACTAAAATTTTTAATCATGTCGGTATAGATTGTTTTACTGGTGGTGCTATGGATGGAGCATTATTCAATGAAAAAACTATAGCTCAAAAAGATGCGTATACAATAGAAATACTTTTAGATGTAGATGTAAAAGGTGATGAACTTCAAGCGTTTGAGAAAGCCTTAAAAGAGGTTACAACAGGAATGTTACCTTTAGGTGGAATGACAACTAAGGGACATGGAATATTTGTCGGAGAAGTATTAAAAAATGGAGTAATCTTATGAAAAATAAAACAGAAGTTATTGAGTATATCAATGAACTAAAAAATTATCAAGGTTATGTACAGTTTTCTCATAGACCTATAGATAAAGAAAAAGATATTTTCATAGATATTCAACCAAAAGTAGAAGATGAAAAAGGGTTTATTTACGAAGCTTCTTTTTGTAATGAGTTAGAATCTATAACTATCAAACAACTTAATGACTCTTGGAAGATAGCAACAACAGATATAAAGAATATAAAAACTGAAGATATTCAAACATATCTCACTGACATAAAAGAATTACCCAATATAAAGATGGCTCAAATATGGGAAGCAAAAGAAGATGAACTTTGTGAAGGAATGGAAGTAAAAAAACTTCAAAAAGTAGTATTTATTGGATTTGAAAAGGGAGAAAAAAATGATAACAGCACCATTTAATTTTGTACCGTTAAACGATAAGGTATTTTTTCCACCGTGGGCAGAAGATGTAAGTCATGACATACCTTTTGAAGATGGGGAGAGTGGAGTTATAGAGATGACCATTACTGCTAAAAGTCCTCTATTTATACGAGATTCTCAAGATGAAGAGAAGTTTTGCCATTATAATGGACAGGCTTATATTCCAAGTTCTAGTGTTAAGGGAATGGTTCGCAATGTTTTAGAGATTATGAGTTTTTCAAAACTTAGTTTTTTTGATGATGATACTTATGCTGTTCGAGATCTATCTGATTCTAACAACTTTTATATGAAAGAGATGAAAAAAGATACTTTTTGTGGTTGGCTTAAAAAAGATGGACATGAATTTATCATTCAAGACTGTGGAAGTGCTGGAAGAATTAAACATGAGGAGATAGATACTATCTTTAGTATGGATTTTGCTTCTAAGTTTAAAGCAGGAAAATTTGACAATAAAGCTGACAACAAAACAGCACTTAAAAAATATGAAATAATAGGAAGTGATAATTTCACATATCCGTTAAAGCATACTTCAACATCGACGGTAGGCGATAAGCGATATAGCTACGATGAATCATCATCTATAAAAGGTACTGTAGTTTTAACAGGACAGCCAAGTGCTAGAGATGAGAGGAAAAAAATTCCTAGTGGGAAAGTATATGAATTCGTATTTTTTGATATAAAAAAAGAGATAAAAGTGGATGAAAAAGTTATCAATAATTTTAAATTTGCTTATTTTGATGAACGAACTACAGAGCCAAAAGAATCACCTGATTGGAAGTACTGGAAAGAGAAGCTATATGCAGGAGAAAAAATTCCAGTATTTTTTCAAAAAAATGGCAATCAAATAGTTCACTTTGGTTTATCATATCTCTATAAGTTGCCATATAAACATAGTGTAAAAGATGGTTTGGGAGATGAACATTTTGATAAACGTCATGATTTAGCTCAAACTGTATTTGGGTATGCAAACAAAGAAAATGCTTTAAAAGGGAGAGTAAACTTTTCTCATTTCAAAGCTATTGCAAATGTAAAAGAGTTAGATAAAAGAACAGAAGTTCTAGGAACGCCTAGAGCCTCTTATTATCCTATGTATGTTCAACAACTAGATGGAAAACTCTTTACTACTTTTATGGATAACTTTAGCATAGCAGGATGGAAAAGATACCCAGTTCATAAAGGTAATACAACAAAAAAGACAGAAGATACAGGCAATGAAAAGATAGGAACTACTTTTAGACCTTTAAGGGATGGTGTGGTTTTTAGCGGAAAGTTAAGATACCACAACTTAAAAAAAGCAGAACTTGGAGCATTACTATCTGCTTTAACTTTTCATAATACTCCAAACACTTTTCACAACATAGGGATGGCAAAATCTTTGGGATATGGGAAAATAGCTATAAAACTTGACAGTATTGATGATATAAAGTCTTATTTAAAAGAGTTTGAACTAGAAGTTTCACAGCAGATAACAGATTTCAAAGATACTCCTCAACTTAGAGAACTTCTCTCAATGGCTAGTGAACAAAATAATAGTGGAAATTCAGCACTAAAATATATGAAGTTAGAAAATTTCGCTAAAAATAAAACAGGAATAAAAGATTATTTACGAAGCTATACAGCTTTAAACAATATCAAGACCGTAATTTTTACAACTCTCGTATCTGAAGAGGATTTCAAACTTTTAGAGATTAAGCAAAGAGAACGAAAAGAGTTAGAAGAGCGAAGAAGAGAGCAAGAAAAATTAGAACTAGAACTAAGAAAAGCATATGAGGATGTATCTGAGACAGATAACATTAACATACTTCAAAATTTTATAGATAAATATCCTAATCATAAAAAAATAGATGAAATTTTATCGAGAAAATTAGATTTAGAATCGAGCCAACAAGAGAATAAATATAAAGAAGTCGATAAAAAAGCTAAAAGTGCTTATGAGGCTCTTAACAAGAAAAAAGCTAATCATAAACAGTATCAAAAAGAATTAAATAGCTTTATAAAAAAATGGGAAGCCAAGAAATACAACAAGGGCTCTACATATGTCTTAGAACTTCTTGAAAAAGTAAAAAAAGATATTAAGTAAATAAAAATAGTGAAATTATAGGATAGATTATGGCAAAAGTATTAATAAGTTCTTTAGGAACTGGTGAAAAAAAGAATGGTAGTTATAAAAAAGCAAAATATAAAATGAATGGCCATGTTTGTGAAACATCATTTGTAGCAGATGCTTTGGTGCAAGAGTTAAAAATAGATAAGCTTTTTTTAGTAGGAACTCAAAAATCTATATGGGATGAGGCATATAATATTTTTGTAAATAAAGATAATGAAGATATTTCATACTATG
>JGI10211J34971_10005327_pt1 | contig 10054 bp, 14 predicted proteins | sample Etolagsediment_FD_34971 | JGI IMG/M metagenome (IMG submission 34971)
TTTGATTGGTATGTGAAGCAAACCATAAAGCCGCTTTCTTATTTCCGATACTGTGACGACCTAGTTATTTTTGCTAGAGATGCGCAGCAAGCGCACGACATTCGCCGGGAAGTGTTCGCGATTCTTGAAAAGCACTACCGACTTGGCGTAAAGAAAGACTGGCAAGTATTCCCCTTAGCGTCTCGGGGACTGGACTTCGTGGGCTTTGTCTTTAATCCAAGCCTTCTGAAATTACGAAAGAACATTGCAAAAGGGGTTCGAGAAAAGGCTAGGGCGATTAGAAACAACGGCCTTAGAATGAGCCCCTATAAAGTGGTAAACGGCGCTGGCTCCTATTGGGGATGGTGCAAGTATGGTGGAGCAAAGGCGCTCTGGGCAAAGGTGATGACAGCCCCCGTCCTTGCTACAATTAGTCAATGCAAATTAAGGATTCGGGAGTTACAGCAATGCGCGTAGAGTCAACCGACAAGCTGCCCAAGTATCAGGTAATTGGCAACAAGCTGCGCATCCATTGGGACGAGCAAGAAACCTCCCGAGACATGGACGGCGAAGTGCAAGAAGGCTGGTCCTATGAGGAGGCGTGCGTCCCCCTCTCGGCCTCACGGTCGATGATCATCGAAGCAATCATGGCAACCAAGTACCCCACGCCGGGGGCGGAGTTTGCAGCTCTATCTAACGGCCCTGAGAGCGTAGCAGAGCATCAAGCCATGCGGGTGCTGGCAAAGGAATTGGCTGCGGGCTGGTTAAATGCCTAAGCCCGCCAAAGGTAAGGCAAAGGTTAAGGTCACCGCCAGCGGGCGAAAGGTGTCCTACGGCCAGGCCGGTAAGGCCAAGGACGGAGGCTCCCGGGTACGCCCTGGAACCGCCAAGGGAGACGCCTACTGCGCCCGCAGCGCGGGCCAGATGCGTGACAACCCGAAGGCAGCAAAAGACCCCAACTCCCCGCTCCGCCTTTCGCGGAAGCGGTGGAAGTGCAGCGGAACCAAGAGTCGGAGATCGTAATGCCCCAACGCGGACTGTACGCTAACATCAACGCCAAGCGTAAGCGCATCAAAGCCGGTTCAGGCGAACGTATGCGCACCCCGGGCACCAAGGGTGCTCCCACGGACAAAGCCTTCAAGGAGTCCGCCAAGACGGCCAAGAAGAAGCGAGGTCGGTAGCGGGCATGACTTTTGACTACATGCCCGAGCACCCCGTAATCAGTGGCAATCGAACCGTAATCTGGTGCCCCCTCGGGCGAGAGGTAGTAGCAGCAACACCGAAGGTAGGTTCTAACAGCGTGCGCAAGGCAGCCAACGGCGGCCAGGTACCAAAGCACAAGGTAGAGCACTACAACGAAGCGGTAGTGTTTGTCCGAGATCCCCTGGAGCGCATGGAAAGCGCGTTCCACTACTTTAACAACCGCGCATCGTGGCCCCAGGTGTGGCACGAGCGCACCCGGAGCTACATTTCCAGTCCTCCGCGGGACTGGATGGACTTCGTAGACCAGGTGCTGGACAAGCGGTACTGGGACAAGCATTGGGTCCCTCAGAATTGGCTCTGGGGACCGCTACCAACGCTTTATTTCATGTTTGAAGACATCGAACAGGTATTCAAAGAACGCTACGGGCTAAGGGTAGGGCACCACAACAAGGGGCCCCTGAACATGGAACCAAGGGCGCGCAGCTACCGAGAACCGGAATTAGAGGATTTCTTCAAAGATGACTTCAACCTCAGAGCAAACATCAAAGAATTCGACCGAAAACTCGGATACAACGTCCCAAGAGACTAGCTTAGTCAGGGACAACAACACGGGAAGGTTCCTGAAAGGCATTAGCGGTAACCCAAATGGACGCCCAAAGGGCTCCAAAAACAAGGTTACCATGCTGAAATTGATGGTTGAGGAGGCGGTCCGGGAGGATAACGCCGACAAAATGCTCCAAGTAGCCAATTTGATCGTAAATCAGGCACTTGAGGGCGACAAGGACAGCCAAAAGCTGGTCTGGGCGTCAATTATGTCCAAAAGCGCCGCTGATAACAGCGTTTCGGGCAAGGAAAGCGTCCAGATTAACATTTCCACCACCGATTCCGCCCCCAAAAAGGCGGAAATCATCGACGTAGAAAGCGAGGATATACAAGATGGCTAACATGAACCAGTGCAGTGACAGCGCCCAGAAGGGTCCGGGCGTTAAGCCGAAGAACAGCATGGGCTCCAAGCCCTACAAGGCTGGCAAAGGCATGGCAAGCCCCGTTAAGGGCGGTGCCGCGGGCGGTTCCAAGCCCCAGGGCTACTAAAGGTGGCTTACGGTGCCCGTCCGCAAGGTAAAAAACGGATGGAAAGTCGAAAACGTACCAACCGTCCACAAAACCCGAGCCGCCGCCGAAAGGCAGCTAAAAGCTATTAAAGCTAACCAAGCTAAAAGGAAGCGATAATGGAGTTCAGCGGATTTGATCTCTTTGCAGTGTTTGAGGCGTTCCTTATCGTCGCCTCCTTTGTGGTTGCCCTTACGCCCACCGATGCGGATAACAGCGTGCTTGATCGCATCAAGAACGTCTACAAGACCATCACGAAGCGTAAGGTCTAAGCCGGTTAATCTGTGAACATAAGTTTACACAAGCACCAGCTTGGGATTTTTGAAGACCCCAGCCGCTTTAAGGTCGTAGCGGCGGGTCGTCGTTTCGGAAAGTCGTATCTTGCAGCCGTGACACTGTTTGTAGAAGCGGCAAAGAACACAAAAGTACGAAGCGACGGCGTAGAAGTCGACCTTGCGCTAGAAGAAGTGTATTACGTTGCTCCGACGTATGAGCAAGGCAAAAAGATCCTCTGGCCGCTCCTGAAAGAGCTAGGGTCAGAGCTCATTGCTCAGAAATACGAGAACCAAGGCGTCCTCACGCTGGTCAACGGTCGACGCATCTCTATCAAGGGTGCAGACCGTCCCGACAGCTTGCGTGGGGTCGGCCTTAGCTACGTCGTAATGGACGAGTACGCCTTTATGAAGGAAGAGGTGTGGCAGATGATTATCCGCCCCGCCCTCGCCCGAGCAGAAGGCGGAGCGTTGTTCATCGGTACGCCGGACGGCAAGAATCACTTCTACGAGCTTTGGGCTCACGCCATGCAGACGGAAGACGACTCTTGGCGTGCCTGGACCTTCAAGTCCATGGATAACCCGTTCCTGCCTGCGCAGGAAATTACCATGATGGCTGAGAATATGTCGGAAGAGCGTTTCCGGCAGGAAATCGAAGCCTCCTTTGAGTCCGGCGGAGGCATTGTCCTTACCCGGGATATGTTTGAAGTAGTGGACAAGGTTCCCTATCCGGGGGACTACTACGTAGCAATCGACCTTGCCGGTTTCAGTAAAACCGAGGGAGGTCGGAAAGTGAAGAAGCTCGACGATCACGCCATCGCAGTAGTGCTTAACCATGCTGGCGGATGGTGTATCGCTGATCTTATTTACGGTCAGTGGGACGTTAGAGAAACCGCGCTTCGGATCGTAAAGGCGTATCGAGACTACAAGCCCTTGAAGCTAGGCGTAGAGAAGGGCATGGCAAAGAACGCCGTCACCCCGTACATCGAGGACGAGATGAACCGCCTCGGGGTGTACTTTCCGATCTGGGAATTGTCACACGGAAACCAGCGCAAGACCGACCGTATCGCTTGGGCCTTACAGGGCCGGGCGGAGAAAGGTCGCATCAGCCTGCTGAAGGCTCCGTGGAACAGAGACTTCCTGGACCAGTGCGTTGATTTTCCGTCCCCTTTATCTCACGACGACCTTATCGACGCGGTGTCGTACGTGGATCAAATGGCGGAACCATGGTTCGACGGCTTTGATGTCGAAGACGAGTGGGAGCCAATGGACCTCGAGGCAGGCTATTGATGAAAACGTGCTCAACATGCGAAGAAGAAAAAGAGTTTAGCTTTTTTGTAAAGAGCAAAGGTCACAAAGACGGTTATCATGGGGTTTGTAAGCCTTGTAGAAATGAACAAAGAAGGAAAAGAGGCAGGCCCGGAGAAACGCCAGAAAAAGTAAGGCAATGGAATTTAAAAAAGTATTTTGGGATAACGCCTTGCGATTACGACGAGATACTAAAATCCCAGCAAGGCCGTTGTGCTATTTGTAGGAACTTGCCTACAAAAAAAGATAAAAACGTGTTGCATGTAGATCATGACCATAAAACCGGAGAAATACGAGGTCTTCTTTGTAGCTCTTGCAATGTAAGTCTTGGAAACTTTAAAGATGACGTTGAGCTGTTAAAAGAAGCAATCAGGTACTTAAATCCGGAAGTAGCAGGCTACTAAGGAGCTAAGGCGTGGCTATAGGAAATCAATTCGGGGAAACCAACAACCCGAACGACGCTCGCCAGGAGTACGATGGCTTCTCCGGCCTAGCTGAGTTTATCCTGATGAAGGTGGATCACGCACGGGACGTGCGCGACACCAAGTATGGTACACGCTGGGACGAGTACACTCGCCTTTGGCGTGGGTTCTTCACGGACAAAGACAAGAACACGGACAGCGAGCGCAGCCGCCTTATCGCCCCCGCCCTGTCCCAGGCAATCGAAATGACCGTCAGCGAGATTGAGGAAGCTATCTTCTCTCGCAAGGCGTGGTTTGATGTCACCGATGACATTGCAGACCAGAACAAGGACGATGCGGTTATGTACCGCAACCAGCTCCTTGAGGACTTCCACCTGGATGGCGTACAGCGCTCTATCAGCGACGCTATCCTCATGGGGGCTATCTATGGGACGGGGATCGCCAAGATCAACGTCACCAAGAAAACTGAGCTACAGGCTGGTCCCACGGGGGAACCCGTGGAGATGGAGCGTATCTCCGTACCCGTGGAAGCGGTACGGCCTGACCAGTTCCTGATCGACCCGGCATCCACGAACATTGAGGAAGCTCTGTTCGTTGCCCACGAAGTTATCAAGCCGATGCATACCATTCGGGAGAAGCAGCGGCAGAAGATTTACCGGAAAGGCGAGCTATCGCCCTACACGGGATCCCGCCCGGACACGGACGGTACGGGGGCTACGGCCAACGTAGACCTCCGGGACAGCTCCGTAAAGATCATTGAGTACGCAGGTCGCGTACCTGCTGTGTTCCTTCCCGACGCCGCTGGGAGCGGCATGGTAGAAGCGCTTGTAACGCTTACGGAAGACGGATTCGTACTACGTGCGGTAGAGAACCCCTACCGTATGAAAGACCGGCCCTACGTCGCGTATCAGCACGACAGTGTGCCGGGAGAGTTTTGGGGCCGAGGAGTAGCCGAGAAGGGCTATAACCCGCAGAAGGCCCTTGATGCGGAGCTACGGGCTCGTATCGACGCCCTAGCTTTGATGTCTGCCCCGATGATGGGTGCAGACGTATCACGGCTACCGCGCAACGCAGACTTCCGGGTACGTCCCGGGAAGACGGTGTTTACCCGCGGACGCCCGAGCGAGATCCTGGAGCCGATCCAGTTCGGTAATCCCTCGATCCTTGCTAACACCTCCAGCACACAGGTGATCTGGAGCGGATGATCCAAATGGGAACCGGGGCAATGGACTCGGCAACCCCCGTTGGTGTCAACGCACGGAACAGCACCGCGTCAGGTATCAGTCAGCTACAAGCTGGCTTCATCAAGCGCTCCAAGCGCACGATGCAAAACATTGAGCGCCAGTTCCTTGGACCGTTGGTCCGCAAGAGCTTGTGGCGCTATATGCAATACGACCCGGAGCGTTATCCGGTGGATATGAAGTTCCGCATCGACTCCGCCATGGGGATCATGGCGAAGGAAGTCGAGAACTCCAACTTGACCAATATGCTTGGTTACATTCCACCCAACTCTCCTGCGCACATGTTGGTTGTGCGAGCCATCTTTGAAAACAGTTCCTCCGCTAACAAGGAAGAGCTGATGACCGCAATTCGTCAGATGTCCCAAGGCCCGACGCCTGAGCAACAGCAGATGCAGCAGCAGATGCAAGAGCTGCAACAGCGGATGCTGATGCTTGAGATGCAAGCGAAAGAGCTTGAGAACGCCAAGGCGCAAGCAGAGATCGCCAAGCTCCAGGCAGAGACCCGGTACACCCTGACGAAGGACGATCTGGAAGACGATAAGGTCCAGATCAATGCGTCAAACGCGGCAGTAGCAGCACAACGTGTGCGGGTACAGTCGCAGATGGCCGACACCCAAAGGCAGGAGGCAATGAACCGTGGAACAGGACCACAAGGTACTGGCGGAGCTTAAAGAAATGCAGCGGCTCTTTGAGGAGCCCGCGTGGCGACTTGTAGTAGGGCAGCTAGAACAATCGGTTGAAGAGCTAAAAGAGGCTGTGTTGTTTTCCAAGGATTGGGGAGAGACACAGTTTCTGAAAGGTCGCATAGAGCAGTGCCGCATGGTGGCTAATTTAGAAGCCTTGGTTGAAAACAGCCTAGCCATGATGGAAGAGGATGCTCTAGGAGGCGGCGATGCTCCGAATGTATGACTATCACTGCCCTCATTGTGATCGCTTCTTTGAAGCGCTTGCAGAAGTAACAGAACGGCATTTCCACCACTGTCACAAGTGTGATGGGACTGCCAGCTTAGTGATTCGCTCTGTACCGATGCTGGACCCTCGGATGGGCGTAGACAAGGACTTCCCGACCATGGCTAAGCGCTGGGACGAGAAGCACAAGAAACTTGCCTACGGCCAGATGAAAGACAGCAATAACACCCGATACGGGACGAATACGGACTACGAGCGCGAGGCGTTCTACAAGCGCCGAGAGCTTGAGAAGTAAACGGTCGGACAATCCGAGACCTCGGGACCGACCTTATCTACGCGGGTAATCCACACGGCCCCGCTAACTTGAAAGAGGAGTCGGCACTTATGCCACTGAAGTACGAAGATTACGCACGGAAGCAAGAGGACGAGTTAGAGACTGAAATCCAAGAGGCATCGGAGAACTCGGAGAGCCGCCAAGCGGACAACTCTATTGAGATTCCTGAACGCTTCAAGGATAAGTCCGTTGAGGACGTTATCAAGTCTTACACTGAGCTTGAGAAAGCCTATAGTCGCCAAGGAAACGACCTGGGTGAGTACCGTAAGCTCACGGAACAACTCCTTTCGCTGGAATCCGCAGGCGGATCTAAACAACCCGAACAGACCCAAAGCGAAGACATCTCGATTGACGCCCTTTACGATGACCCGAAAGGGACTATTGAGAAAGTCGTCTCGCAACGTGTAAGTGGTTTGGAACAGCAATTCCAGCAAGAGCGGTTTAACGACCGTCTTGCTCAGCTAAGCCAGAAGTACGATGGCTGGCAAGAAGAGGTTCGCAGTCCCGAGTTCACCAACTGGGTGCAGGAGTGGGCAAACACGCCCGTTCGACAACGCCTGGTGATGGCTGGGGACCAAGGGGACCTTGACGCTGCGGAGGAAGTTCTTCTCTCCTACTACGAGAAGAAGCAGATGGCGCAGCAAGCCCAGAAATCGCAACGGAAGGCACAGCGTGATGCTGATTTAGCTAAGGGAACGCTGGAAAGTGGTAGCCCCGAATCCCCGGAATCGGAAACTACCTTCTCTCGACGGAAGCTGCTTGACCTGCGCATCAAAGCTAAACAGGGCAACCGCCAGGCTATCAACTTCCTGAAGGACAACCAAGCCGATATTGCACGTGCTTACGCTGAGGGTCGTCTTGTCGATTGACTCTTTTTAGTTAGGAGCACTTAAAATGGCACTTGGATCTGACCACGTAACTATTACTGATGCCACTGCGGCCACCCGGACTCGTTCCAACTCCGCGTTTGTACCGGAGCTCTGGAGCGACGAGATCGTTGCTGCGTACAAGTCCAACCTTGTGATGCAGCCCCTTGTCGTCACGATGAACCATCGTGGTCGCAAGGGTGACACGATCCACGTCCCCCGCCCGAATCGCGGCGACGCTTCTGCGAAGCAAGCCGAGACTCAGGTCACGCTGATCGCCAACCAGGAGACGCAAACCGCGTACCTGATCGACCAGCACTGGGAGTACAGCCGCCTGATCGAGGACATCGTGTCCGTGCAGGCAGACGACTCCCTCCGGGCGTTCTACACCGACGACGCTGGCTATGCTCTCGCCAAGAAGGTTGACACCTTCCTGCACGAGAAGATGGCTCGTTTCGCAGGTGCAGATGCCGCTCCGACCACCGCAGCTTCTACCGACTACGCCAAGGCAGTGATCGGTACGCCCGCTGGTAGCGCTCTGGTCGCCTGGGACGGTTCCGCATCCACCAACACCGGTAACGGCTCCACCATTACCGATGAAGGTATCCGCATCATGATGCAGGAGCTGGACGACAACGACGTCCCCAGCATGGGCCGTGCCCTTGTCATTCCCCCGGTTGAGAAGCGCAAGATCCTTGGGATCGACCGTTTCACGATCTGGAATGAGATCGGCGAAGGTGGTATGGATAACGCAGCTCGCACGGGCTACGTCGGTGACATGTACGGCGCTACGGTGTACGTCTCCAGCAACTGCCCCACGGTGCTTGCTGACGACAGCTCCACGGCCTACCGTGCAGCAGCCTACTTCCACAAGGATGGTGTGGTGTTCATTGAGCAGCTCGCTCCCCGCACCCAGACCCAGTACAAGCAAGAGTGGCTCGGTGACCTGTTCACCGCTGACATTCTGTTTGGCGGTGGTCTGCTCCGGCCGGAAGCAGGTATCGCCGTGGTTGTGCCTGCATAACCATTGGTGTAACGAAGCCCCCTCCTTCGGGAGGGGGTTTTCTCTCAAACGGGAGGAGCCTTTAGATGGCAACAACTCAGCTTCAAATGGTCAACAGGCTCCTGCGACGTTTGCGGGAAGAGCAAGTTACTAATACAACGGACAACACCTACGCCACGCTCCTTGCGGAGATCGTGGCGGACGCCTATGAGGAGGTGTTGGACGAACACAAGTGGGAATCCCTGAAGCATCGGGCACACGTGGACATCTCCAGCGGTACGTCAAAGTACCGGCTGGATGCCAAGGTATCCGGTGGTGGTAACATCCGCAACAGCGACGTTCGCACCCCCTCCGTTGACTCGGAGCTGCTCTTCCTTAACGGGGACCAGCCCGAGGTGTACGTCTATGACGACGANAACGACGACAGCCCTACCCCNATCTACTTNCTCACCCCCGAGGCCTTCCGCCAGCAGCAAGCGCTGGATCGGGACAACACCCAGGATGATCCCGACTACTTCACCATCTACCGCGAGGCAGACGCCACCAACAAGCGGCGGCTGTACATGGAGCTGTACCCGGAGCCGACGGCATCCCGGGTAATCGAGCTTATGTTCTGGACTAAGCCTGCCCGACTGGCGTCGGACGGCACCACGGACAATACGGAGTTCCTTATCCCCGAGCGGTGTGTGTTCCAGCTTGCGTACATGTACGCGCTGAACGAGCGCGGGGAGGAGCTTGGTGAGCCAGGTAACCTTGCTGAGAGACGCTACTTTGAGTCTCTGGCTGCGGAGATTGAGAAGGAAATTGACGTCTACACCCGCGGTGACCGCTACGAATGGAGACGTGACTAATGGCGGAGCGTATGCACGGGGGAGCCCCGCTCCTTCACATACCGCTAAACGCCCCGGCCTTCCGCGGCCTTAACTCCCAGGCATCAGCAGCTATCCTCGGGCCGGAGTGGGCTACCCGGCTGGATAACACTGTGCTGGACAAGTTCTCCCGTCTAAGTGGCCGTAAGGGCATGACCAAGCGCAACACGTCTACCCTTACGGGGGACGTTAAGTTCCTGTTTGAGCATTACGACGCTACGGCGGACGCATACCACCTTTTTGCGGTGGTGGATACGTCCAGCACCATTACGATACACAAGTCCACGGACTACGGACAGACATGGACTGACGTGTCGGGTACGGCAACCCTATCCGACGGGGATATGCTGCTTGTGGAGCTGGGAGGCGACGTTATCGGCCTCCAGGACGGCCAGACGCCGATCATCTACAGCGGTACGTCCTTCAGCGACATCAGCGCATCTAACATGCCCGACTACAACGTCGGGTGTGCTGCCTTCGGGCGTATCTGGTCCAAGCGCAGCGCCACTACCGTGGCGTACACGGGACTGCTTGATCC